>Ga0302186_10002961_pt1 | contig 12712 bp, 10 predicted proteins | sample II_Bog_E1_2_FD_198782 | JGI IMG/M metagenome (GOLD analysis project Ga0302186, IMG submission 198782) | Peat permafrost microbial communities from Stordalen Mire near Abisko, Sweden - II_Bog_E1_1 | ecosystem: Environmental > Terrestrial > Soil > Wetlands > Peat | place: Sweden: Abisko... | reverse complement strand
TTTGAGGAGTTCATTGGTCGAGTCAACCGCAATTATAATTTGAATAAGTCCCGATTGATAGATTTTTCGAATAAATGGGGGGCTTTGCTCATGAGAGTCCAGAAAGCTTTGTCTGGTCCATCAGAAAATAAGATCAAAGACTTGTTTCATTCAAGACTTTTACAAGTGAGCAGAATTTCCAAATATAAGGAAAAAAACTCTAATATCAAAGCTGAAATTCCTAATAAATCTAACTCGATCATAGAGGAAAAAGAAGAGGATGAATTTGAAGTCGATATCAAAGAAAACAGCAGCAAAGAGAGTTCTTTTCATAAGCAGACAATCACTGAAAAACCAGAGAAACCCCTTGATTTTGCCTCTTTGAACAAGGAAAAATTCATCATTTATATCCAAAAAGCGAAATTTTTCGAAAACATCGCCAACATGGAACATCCTCACATTGTAGTCAAGGTGAAACCCGATCTAAATAATAAGGAAATAGTTGAGATCTTTGAAACCAAAAAAGTTGAGATGAAGGTGATTCCCGAATGGCAGGAGGCGTTTCGCAAGGATTTCGAGTTTGGAAGGAAAATCGACCTTAATAAAGCAGTTTTTATAGTGGAACTGTTGTATTTCGATTCAAAATCACAACTTTTGAACTCTTTAGGCGAAAACACCTTCACTTTGGATGAGATAAAAAACCAACAGGTGACTCAAAAAGTGATAAAATACACAAAATTAGGGAAGGTCTTCGCAGAGCTCTTCATAAAATGCCAATTTATCTATGATTATAAGGATCTATTGACCTATTGGGAAAGGACTGTGAAGGTTAAGAAGGAAATTGCAGATAGATTTATTTTGAAATCGCATAAGACACATTCAGAAGGAGAAGAGGAGAAAAATAATGGGCTTCATGCAAGATCAGTAACTGAAGAGAATATGAATTTGGAGAACAATGGAGATTCTATTCCTGTGAAAGGAAGTAGTGAATTTAAGGAAAATTCATCGATTTTGTCTATGGAAGAACAAAGTTTGGCTCAATCTGGTTTTTTCGACAATCAATTTTATGTTAAGAATTAAAAGTTTTTGTGGATTGTTTATAATTTCTTTATAGAATCAAATATTTTTTAATTAAACGACATCAGAATATAGAAAATTGATTTTTTTTTATGATTTTTTAAATTTTTCAATGAAATAATGAAATTATTTTTTATATATGATATCCTATAGAGCGAATGGTCGGATCAATATATAACGAGTTCGGCCCTGTGAGAATTATATCATCAAGGTAGACAAAATCAACCTCACTAAAGGTAAACTTGATAACTTTGATATAATCCGGGCATTTCAAAAATTTCATTGTGAAGTTATATTGATTCCATTCAGTAGTGATTTCAAACTTCTCTTTTCTATCACACCCTCCAAAGGTCACAGTTAGGTTTGTACTGTTTGCGCCTGAATTTTGCACTATTTTGGCCTTAAAAGTTACGTTACTATAGTCATTTCTAAAGAAATCGGATGAATGTCCGATCAATAATTCACCTCCTTCTTTAGGACTGGTCACCTCTATGCAAATTCTGCTTTTGCACTCATTTCCAGAATATTCCAAATCTAGATTCTTCACTTTAGTGCTTGCAATCAAATACCATTCCACCAAAAACTTCCCCTCTAGAAAAGTTCTGCAATTTGGATTGGTCGGACATTTGTCATAACTTTTCTTGAGTTTGTTGAATTTCCGTGTGCTCACCTTATCAGCGTAAATTTCAGGGTTGGGACCTGACCATAAACACCCTCCTCCTGGAATATATTTACTAACTTTGAATTGGGCTTCCAAATCAAAGAATGTGTTGACTGTGTTACTATGTGTGATGCCAAAAATTGTGCTCGATTCAATGACCTCACCAAAAACCGAAGTAACTCGAAGTTTATACCCAAATCCTCCATTATAAATATCTCCACTCTGACCTGCAAAATTCTCCACTCCTCTCCATACAAATTTATTATTCCATTGTCTGATCAAAGGCGCCCATTCATTTGTAGTGTTCACACTTTGCCCCACACCCAAAACCTCCACTGATTGGATCTGAACCTTGTAATTATAGAAGGTCAAGGCGACACTGAACTTATTCGATCCGGACTCAGGGTAAAAAAATCCTATATTCCCCGTTGTGGAACATGGCACGGGTCTAAATGTCATTAATTCATATCCAGGATCATCTGCAACTTGTTTAAATGCCTGGTTCTGGTAATTATTCAAAGCAAATTGAGTCATATCCCCCACATTTTCAATCCCAGAGTTCGTATAATCTCCGATATCTCCAATTATGTAAGAAGCACTGCCACGGGCTCCAGTTACCATCACGCATTCACCACATCTCAAACCACATGATGTACCATTTTGAGGGTTGCATGTTGTCATAAAATCAAGGTTTGTTACAAATCCATTGTAATAATCCTGGTTGGCAGCTATGATTCGACCAGAACGAAATTCTTCTGGCATTTTGTCGGAAACAGAACCAAAATTACAGGTTCCTTGGGGGACTCCTCCAAGTGCAAAGATGGTGTATTGGGTCAATCGACCTTTGACACAATCTTGACATGAAACTAGCGATTGGAGAAGAAGGAGAGAAGATAGAAAAATGAAATGTGGAAACAAACGAAAAGACATAATTTCGGGATTTTTCTTTTAGGTTTTAAAAAAAAGGGGTGGAACAAATAAAATTCAAGAAAAACGGATAGGGAGGTTTTTTTTTAATTTTTTCTTTGTTTTTTTTTTAAGGTCATCCAAATTTTTGTGTAATATATTTTTATTTTATCAAAAATATAAAAATTCAATTTTCCTATTTTTAAAAGTTTTTTGATTAATTTTGTCTTACTTCAATTAAAGTCTTCTAAGATTTTGCTTCTGTAAAACAAAAGCATTAGAAACAACTCCAGGATCGATCAAATCCCTATTAGGATTGCCCAGATAAATGTTATCCAAATACAAAGCCTCCACCCCTCCGAACACAAATTTCAAATTCTTAATATAAGTCGGACAAGACAGCGTATTAATCCCAAATGAGAACTTGATCCAACTCTGTGTGGCAATAAAAACTGCTGTTTTATTGCAACCATCAAACGTCACTTCAATTCTCGAAGTGTTCAGTGCTGTTTTTGGTCCCATTTTGGCAGAAAAGGTCACATTTCCGTAACTCTTTACATTGAAACTTGATGAAAATCCAAGAATCAAAACGGCTCCGTCTCTAGCTGCTTTGATTTGAATGCAATTTTGTGATTGACAGTCTGATCCTTTGTAGAGTAGATTTAAATTGAACTTTATTTGGTAGACTAACCACCATTCCACAAGAAACCTGCCTTCTAAATACGTTCTGCATCCTGGAGCTCCAGTCGTGCAAGTGTCATAATTCTTGGTGCTCTTGTTGTATTTTCTCGGTGTCACTCTTTCATTGTAGATATAGGAGTTGGGTCCTGACCATTTGCACGCTGGGCCTTCAACGAATTTGCTGACTTTGAATTGTGCCCCTAGATCCACATATGTGCTTGAGATCTTGCTTGCTGGGATGGAAAAGTTAGACTGAGATTCGATCACCTCATCAAAAGTTGAAGTCACTCTCACTTGAAAACCATCACCACCGTTATAAATGTCACCAGATTGACCAACATAAGATTGGCTGCCTCTCCATACGAATTTGTTCGTCCAATCTCGTGGTAATTCTATATATACGTTTTTGGCTTTGGGGTTGTTCCCTTTCACCTCGACTTTCTTTATTGGAACACGATGATTGTAGAAAGTCAAAGCTACACTCCATTTATTAGAGCCATCCTCTGGATAGAAAAAACCAATGTTTCCAGTCGTGTTGCATGGTATTGGTCTGAAGGTCATGAGTTCATAACCTGGAGCATCTGCCACAAGACTAACACCCTTAGATTTATAGTTATTTAAAGCAAATTGGGTCATGTCCCCCCCATCTTCTATTCCAACAGTCGGATAGTCCCCAATATCACCTATTATAAAGGAAGCACTTCCTTTTGCCCCAGTTACCAACACACATTGACCGCAACTAAGCCCACAAGAAGTCCCGTTTTTGGGAGTGCATGTGTCAACAAAATTGAGAGATGTTTTAAACCCGTTGTAATAATCTTGGTTTGCAGCGATTATTCGATATGATTTGAACTCTTCAGGCATGGAAGCATATGCAGGACCAAAATTACATGTCCCTTGGGGAATGTCATTTTCTTTGGAAAAAATGGTATATTTAGTCAAACGGCCTTTGGAACAGGATTGAGCAGAAATCAGAGGAGGGGTCAGGAGAACTGTCAACAGGAAGAGAAATAGGGAAAATGAACTGAAATTCATTTGTTTTTGGGAAAAAAATTGATATTTAGGTAAAATTTTTCAAAAGGATAGTTTTTTAAAGAATTTTAAAAGAAAAACGAATAACATTGTTTTTTTACAAACAAAAATTTGCTTTAATTGCTTTAAAATTTGGAAATATAAATAATGAAAAGTAATGCTGGATGTTTTGTTTCCTTATCTAAAACAATTTTATTTAAATAAATTTTATATTATTTAAATTTATTACTATCTCAAAAAAATTATAATTTGTTTCTTGTTGCAAGACATTTATTGACTAAATAATTTTAATCTTTAAAAGCAAAAAATATAAAATTAATTGCAATAAATTACTCATCAACTCCCAAGAACTTCTCCTCGCCGAGAAGGGTCTCATTATCGCATTGGCTTGGTAGTCCAACATCACTGCTTTTCACGCTTCCCAATCCCATCCAGCTTCTCATGGCATTAATGATTTTCAAATCCCTATGTACTCTTGTATACACTCCTTCTTGCCAAGCTCCATTCAGATAGACGCTATAGCCACATGCATTTGGATCATAAGCAGCACTATATTTCATTGATTTGGTGCAAACTCCAGTTGTGCCATTTTTGCATTTGCTGCAATCACTGATCCCATCAGGAGCAGCATATGCGCCAACACTGTCTCTAAACGTATATGAACTTAAAATAGATTTGATTTGCCAGTTGCCATCAGTTCTGCTAAACAGTTGCAATTCGAAATTTCTATGCGTGTTCACATCTTTATCCTTTACAAGAATTGAACCTTTGTCACCCATGTCTCTGCTGGAACTACCGGGAAACTGATCATCATGGCATTCTAATTGAGCCACTTCTCTTTCAGATGGAATGACCCAAGAGCCACATATTGGGAATTCTTTTGGATAATCACTGGACCAGATTTTAATTTTATAAAAGTCTGTATCAGAAAGGCCAGCACCTTTCATCAAGGTCTCGAAATTCTTCCCATATGAATAATCATTATCAGTGCACATCAGTAGATCCTTTTCTCCACCTAATATGACCTCTAAATAAGCGAAAAAATCATCAGGAAGTTCTCCACCTCCAAGGTTTTTCTTAAACTTTGAGAGAATTGCAGCGAGATTTGTCGGACTGATGTGCTTGGCAGCGTCTATCCTGAAACCACTGAACCCCATACCTAGCAGATCTGTAAAATAATCTGCAATTCTTTGCCTCACATAATCGTCTTCTGAGTTCAAATCACAGAGTCCTACTAACCACCCTGCATTTAAAATCAAAGGATCAGTCCATGAATTCAAAGATCTTTCACAATGGAAATGCAAGGGACCATATGGAACTCCAGGGAATTCGGTTCCAGGTCTTAATCCTGTAAAACTAACATTTTGAAATTGGAAGCAATGGGTGTAAAATGGCGACCCTGCTGTGGAGCCCTTCGCAGCCCAATGGTTACAAGACGACCCACTTCCTGATCGATGGTCATCAAAACGGTCGTTTCCACATCCTGTCATATGATTCACAACAGCATCTGCATACACTCTCACATTATTCTTCCTACAGGTATTGATCATGCTGAGTAATTGGTCTCTCGTACCAAATCGGCTGTTGAATTTGTACGAGACTGGTTGGTACATGTACCACCATGGGTTGACCTCCCCATTCTCTGCCCATTCATAATTCTCGAGGAACTCATTTGGAGGAAAGACTTTCACACCAAGGTATCCCATTTTGCCGATGAGCACGCATTCTTGCTCGATATCTTTGTAAGGCCAGCCGAACAATTCCACGATGGCGCCCTTTTGACCATTTTTGTAAGAGGATGGTTGGGTCACTGAAGGGTGGTTCCAAAGGAATTCAACTGGTTCCATGACCAGAGTTGCGATGTTTTGGCTGGTTGTTTGATCTTGCAAGAAGGCGGTGACTGTCACAGAGGTATCCTCTTTAGTCACACTATAAGAGTTTGATTCTGTGATGGTTTCATTGTTGTATTGGAAGAGTAGTTTGTAATTTGAAACCTTTTCTGTATTGATATTTGTATAAGGAGTCACTGTGGCTTGAGTTCTATCAGAAGAATAGATAACTCTGGCATAGCCTGTGAGAAGAGACAAATCTTGATAGGTAGGCAACCAATCAGGAGATGTCCTTGGTGGTGTTTGAAACACACGGTTGGCCCAAGAAGGAGGATTGATAATTGAGGAACCTTGACAACCGTACTCGTTGTCAAAATTAGAACAATCCTCGGTTAGTCCTGAAAGGAACAGCAAGGAAAAAAAATAAATGAAGAAATGAGACATATAAATTTTATTTTGAAGAATTTATTATAATAAAAAGAGATCAAGAATTATTATAAAATAATACACAATAGATAATGGTTTACAAAGACGAGAGAAAAATTTTCGTGAAATATTATTTCTTAAAAATAAAATAAATTTGATTTTGAAAAAGAATGAAACTTTTTAATATTTTTCCTCTAAAAAAACTAAAAAAACTCATTTTTAAAAAAACTAAAAAATCTCTAATGAAAAAATTTCAATAAAATACATAAATGAAAAAATTAAATCGAATCTTTTTCCATGAGACTTCTTTTAAAGACAAGCTACTCATCCTTCACATATGCCTCATTTATGCAATATGTTCCTCCTGTTTCATTGGCATTGCTGTATGGTTCAAGCAGCCAATGATTCTTTGTCGTGACCACAAAACCCTCAAACAAACGATATGTTATGAGGACTTCGCATGTAAAAACCCCAAAATCAGTTACCACATAAATACCAAAACAGGTCCCAAGACCCTCGCAGCAGAGCTTTCTTTGATTTGTGACCGGAAGTTTCAACAAAGAATGTTGCTCTCGATGACTTTTTTAGGGGGGTTCTTGGGTTGTTTATTGAATGCATTGATTTACGTTCCAGCAACTAAAAGAAAGGCTGCTCTTTCAATTTTATGTCTCATATTGGTTTCAGCAAAAGCAGGGGCTCTGCTAATGTCGCCTAATATATATTTCGTTGGTGGGTTTTTAGGGGCAATTTCATTTTGTTGCATTATAATAAATTCGTATTGTTTTGCATTGATTAATGAAGTCTTTTCGGGCGAAGTTTCCAAGATTGCCACGGTGATGATGACATTGTCGTGGGGGATCTTCGGGGTCCTTTATGCGGGGTTCTGTTTCTACATTGATTCAAATTGGAGAACGATATTCATTATGGTATCTGGACTGATGCTTTTTTTTGCTATTAGTCTGTTGTTTCTGGAAAATGAAAAAGGTATCAAACATGGATCCTCAAAGGAGGTACATTTCTTATTGTTATCATTTTAAATTTTATGATTTTTTTGGGGGTTTTCATTTTTTTTGATTTTTATCATTTTTGTAGTGTTTTTGTATTTTTATAATATAGTTTGTTTTTTATCATTTTATTTATATTTATCAGAAAAAAATTGTTTAATTTTATCAAGCCGACAAATTTGGTGGCCTTTTTCAAAGATATTAGTAAATCAAAGATCGATTATAACAATTTCTTCATTTTCATGATCATTTGGGCTGCGACTTCTTTGACTTATAACGATGTTTTGCTTGAACTTGAAAATGTCGGACAAAGTTTATATGTGAATATGTCCATAGTAGCACTGATTGAAATTTTGGCCTCCTATATTACGGGATACTTGATTTTAAACTTTAACGTGATCAATTGTTTACGAAACTTACTTAGCTTTTCATTTACGCTCTACCTGGGCTTCTATTTTAGTCCCAAAGCTTCAGAAAATCTGGTTCTTTTCGTGGTTTTTCTCACTTGCAAACTATTCGCTGAAATTATTTATAATCTTGTAAACATTTATACTCCAAAACTCATTGCGGATCGATTTGCAGCTTATTTTTTCATTTTTGGAAGATTGGTCTCTAGAATCTTGATGCTTTTTCTGCCTCATATCAATCATCTGTTTGGTTTTTTGGGCATCCATCCTTTCGTATTTTTGTCGGTGATATATGGACTTTCAAGATATTTGATAAAATTTGCCAGAGAACCAATGGTCACCAATGCTAACAAACCAGTGACAAAACATGTGAATGAGACTAAATACAAGGAAATTACAGAAAGTGGTTAAAGTTTATTAGCATAATTTTAAATAAATGTTTCTTTTTTTAAAAAAAAAAAAATCTCAAATTTTTAAGAAAAAATATATTTCGAGGTTTTATTTATAAAACAAACTTTATTTAAAATTCAAAATCCTACCCAAATTTCAATAAAAATAAAAAAATCTGTCAAAAGTCAAATGAAACAAATCGTAAATTTTCTCTTTCCAATTATTTGTAAGATTATTTTTTTGCTAGCGTTTTGTGCCCTCAGGTTGTCAATTCTGGAACCGCGACATCATATCCGCATCCATAGAAAATTTCGCTTTTTGTTCCCCCATCTCGATTTATATCCATTCCTATTCCAAGAACTTCCAATGTTCCAAACTTTTTGCTTTGATCTCAGAGAACAATGCCACACGCTACACGATCCTTTCGTTCCATCCCCAGATTTCCAACATTTTAGCATGTGTGTCAACAGAAAATATTTTGAGTATTTGGGATGTTGATAAAGAAAAAATAACATTCAGCCAAAATTTCCCAACTAACGTCACTTGTTTGGAATGGAACCCCTTTGAGACAGATTCTATGTTGTTGGTGTTGGGAGGTTAAAATAAAATAGCTAAAGCCTATAAATAAATATGAGTGTTTTAATTATTATATAGTGGAAATAAAAACTTATGATATCACGACAAAAAAATTGGAGAAGGTCTTACAAAGCGACCATCCCATCAAAAGTTTGGAATGGAACTCAAAAATTGTTATTTTTTTAATAAATTTTCTATTTAATAATTCTCATAGCCATCAACTTTTCTTTATGGTAGAACTGATGGTGGTGTGTTCATTTATAATATGACCAAAAAAAAAACCACCAAAATCCAAATCCCAGACAAACCGATGGTCTTCCTGACGAAATGGGACCAACTATCCCCGAACTATTTCATTGCTGTTTGGGCAGATGGCACCCTTTCTCTTTTCGACTCAGAGTCTGAAAAGGAAATGCAAACTTTCGATAAGCAAAGTGCAGGTATTTCCTCACTTGTCTGGATCAAATCGATCCCTGGAGGGTTCGTGACATCAAATGAAAAGATTGCGGCTATCAAACTTTGGACAGTTTCAAGTCGAACTCCTTTGAAAACAATCAAAGCAGGATATAGCGGGATTTTAAAAATGATGGCTCTGCCAACAGGGAACAAAATAATGAAAGAGGGTCTATTGATTAGTTTTAAAAACAGTAGTGTTGGTTTGTTGGATTTTGAAAAGAAAAAAATGGAATTTATGTCGGAATCCACCCATGCTGAGACAGTGTTCGATATACAGTTCTCTAGAGTTAATAAAGATATTCTCGCTAGCGGGTCTTATGATGGACAACTTAAGGTTTGGAATGTCAATAAAATGACTTGCCTGGTAACTTTAGTAAATCCAAACATTGAGAAAAAAATCAATCCAGTGTATGGCATTGCATGGTCACCAATTAATAATGAATTAGTGACTGTACATTCAAGCGGAGAGGTTCTTTTATGGGATTGGGAGAAGAATAAATTGTTGTCTTTGGTGAAGCCATGCAATGGTCAAGCAATTTTTAGAGTAGATTGGAATATTCTGAGGCCAGAATTGATCGCCAGCGGATCGACCGAAGGTTTTGCGTAAGAAAAAAGTAGTTTTGGATTTATTAAGGGGTTTGTAGCGTGGTTTATAAAGTTGAGAACAAAAAAATCAGCGTCAAAATGAGAATCTCGCATTCGCATATTGTTTTCGGTGTTGCTTGGAGCAAATTTGATGAGTAAAAAAATTTTTTTAGTTTTTATATGTATTTTTATTTTTTTCAATTATCAAACAAAATAGGAATGTCTTAGCTACAGCATCCCTTGACTTCATCGTTCGTGTCTACAACATTTCAATGAAAGACGGTGGTGTCCCGATTCTTTTTCAAGGCCACACAGCCAAAGTCTTTAACGTGGAATGGAGTCCTCTCATCCAAAACTATTTAGCATCAGCCAGTGACGACAAGACAATCCGAGTATGGAATCTTCAAAACGTCAAGGAATGCAAAGAACTCGTGGGACACACAAGTAACGTTCGTGGCTTAGTCTGGAATCCAGAGATTTCTTGGTTATTGATCTCTGGTTCTTGGGATGCAACAATTCGTTTATGGGACGTGAGGAGTCAGAAGTGCCTGTTTGTTTGTAGGGATCATAATGCAGATGTGTATGGGCTTACCATTCATGAAGAAAGACCCTTTATGTGCGTAAGTTGTTCAAGAGATACTTCATTGAGATTTTGGAGTTTGGAAGGGTTGGTGCATGAAATGTTTTTACGGGTGTTGAGCTTAGAAGAGAAGTGGGAAGAAGTCTTTGGGAAGGCAGAGGCCGCATTTCCAGTGGAGAAAGAAGGAGAGAAGTTTTATGGGATCGCTAGCAAGAAAATGGCCAAAGAAATTGCGGAGATGAGGCTGGAGGAGGATTACTTGGGGATTTATGAGAGAGTGATGAAGTTTTTTCAGGTGAGAATATTAATTGTGTTTTACTGTATTATGGGTTTGAAGTTTCTTGAGGGACAGGAAGAATTTTGGGACCTGGTGAGATGTTTGAAGGGGAAATCGAAGGGAAATATCAAAGGAAAAATGAGCAATATTGTGTTCATTGATGACTTATACAATTTTTATCACGTATGAGTTATGATTTATGATGTAATTAATTAAGACTAAAATACTTTAGACCAAAGCCCAGGAATTGGAAATTAGCAGCAAAGGGTTTTCATATGACACAATGAATAAAAAAGCTGATAAATTAAATGAAGCTGCTAAAATGTACATTAAAATTGGCCACTTTAAAAGGTTTTGCGAGTGCTTGATTTTAAACGGTATTGTTAAGAAAAAAACTTAAAACTTTGCTGAAATTATATACAGATCAATGGGAAAAGGCTTTAGCATATGCTCCTTCTGTTTCGATGGAATACTGGCGGACTTTGGCTTTGAGATATGCAGAGAATTTGGCTGAACAGGATGACGAACAAGCTGGATATTATTATATCTTGGCAAAGGATAATCCAAAAGTTCTTTTTAAAAAATTCGAGGATTTTTATAGTTTTGTTAAGGCAGGGTCTAGATTATCTGCTCAGAAAGGAACAGTTTCAAGATGGGGAGCTTTTGGCTTATCTTTCATTGAGTGGAAGTAATTTATTTAAATTTTTTATATTTAAATGTTCAAATAGAATTCCAAGAGCTGGAATCCGGGTTTAAATCAGAAGAAAACTCAAAATTAACTGAAAATCCGATAAATTCTTACAACATACTCAAAGAAATCACAGAAGATCTCGCTGATGTCCATTTGAAGCAAGGCAAAGGGGTGCTTGCATGTGCCATGCTTTTGAGTATAAAGGATATAGAAGGTGCTGTGATGAAATTGCTAAGATCAAATGAAATTTTTTATGCGTTTGTGTTATCCCAGCTTTTTGATGTCACTTGTAATGATGAAATAATGATAAAACTTTCGGATAATGCAAGTCTTTTAGAAGAAAAGAGATATGCTAGATTTTTTTTGGGGAAAATTAAGAAAAATATTGAAAAGAAACAAATTTTATTGGAGAATTGCGGGATCACTCTCAAGGAAATGGATCAGGGACTCAAGAAACTGGAAGATTATAAGAATTTAGCAAAGGAGGCGTTATCGAAATTTAATGATTTTGGAGCAATTTTCAATAATATTCTTGGCAAAAATCAAGAGGATTCTTTTAAAATAGCAATAAATTTTGCTTCAAGTGATAAAAATTCATATATTTTTATTATTAAGTAATATATTTAATTAGATTGCATATCGTCAAAGAACTACACCAAAATTCATGAAATAATTCGAATTTTTGATATTCTGCCCTATGAAAACCTGAAGGAAATCAAAGATCTCCAGTAAATCTCATAAAAACTATCATAAAAATATGCATTTAGGTTAAAATATGAAGTAATAGCAATGAACTACTACCTTGCCCTGAAAAAAGCTATTTGGAAAGGATATATGCCAATTTTAAAGCCTTTATATAAAGCTTTGAGCAAACTCTTCAAGAACCAATCCCAATTTTTCAAAGACTTTGTGATTAATCTTGTTACTTTTGAAGTTGAGTTCTATCTAGCTATCGCCCCCCTTTGTCCTGAACTTTTCGCAAGGAAGGTCCCCAAACTCATCAATAAAGTGTCAGACCCAAATGTTAAAAAATCATTTAGCAAAATCCTTAAAAACGTCACTTCTTCAGGTTCGAATTTTTGAAATTATTTTTTTTTGAATTTTTACACTTAAATTTTTCCCCAATTTCCAACGCCATTTTTTAGTGCCCCCCAA
>Ga0302186_10002960_pt1 | contig 12715 bp, 13 predicted proteins | sample II_Bog_E1_2_FD_198782 | JGI IMG/M metagenome (GOLD analysis project Ga0302186, IMG submission 198782) | Peat permafrost microbial communities from Stordalen Mire near Abisko, Sweden - II_Bog_E1_1 | ecosystem: Environmental > Terrestrial > Soil > Wetlands > Peat | place: Sweden: Abisko... | reverse complement strand
ATTAGATTTTTTTTTTTAAAAAATTTTACTTTATTTTTAATTAAATTTATAAATTTTTATTTATATTTTCTTTAGTTTTTTTTTTTATAAATTTGTATATTAAATTTAATTTAAATTTTTAATAATTCTTTTCACTATTATAAATTTTGTTTTTTTCCCAAAGACAATTTATCAACATTTGATATTTGTAAAAATATAAATGGCATTTTAAAATTAAAATTGATTAATAAATAAAACAATTACTAAAAAAAAACTTGCTTTTTTAAAAATTTTCAAATTATTTTAAGTTTTATATGACAGTTTTATTAGTCGTTTTGACTTTTGGTCTCCAAATAGGATTTGAAGTTCTTCTTCGGAGGAAATGGTCTTTCTCCTAAAATTGCCACAATCGCATTCAAATCCAATGTTTCAACTTCCAACAACTTTTGTGATAATCTGTTATTTAAATCAAATTCTAATCTACATTGAAAAAGAAAATTAATACTTTTCAATATCAGCCTTATGTTTGATAATAAGTGCCCTCGTTTTATCTGTTGCCTCCTTAATTATTCTCATGATTTCATCATCAATTATCTTTTATAAAAAGCGCTTTAATCCAACTTTTTCAAAAACCATTTTAAATCCCACCTTTTGCGTTTTCTCACTATAAATTTTCACGACCTCATGTTCCTTAAAGCTCATATATCCGATTTTCTCGCTCATGCCTAGCTTTTTAACCATCGCATTCGACAAATCATACACTTTTTGCAAATCATCAGCCGCTCCAGTGGTTATCTTCAGATAAAATTACATAAAAAATGCATATCAAATTAACTTAATGTCAACCTTCCCGAAGTAAACTTCTTCAGCTATCCTCCCTCCTAACATGCAACATAACCTATCAAATAGCTCTTCCTTTGATTCCAAGCTATTTTCATTAGGCAAATATTGTGCGAAACCCAAAGACCCCTTCGATCTCGGAATGATAGTCAACTGAAATAATTTTTTAAGTAGAAAGAAAATCTTTTAACCTTAAAAAAATAACCTTCAATAAAGGATTTCCGCCTTCCAAAAACCAGCTAGCCACTGCATGGCCTGACTCATGCACTGCCACAACCTGTCTTTCCTCCTTTGAGATGATTCTTTTCTTTTCTAATCCAGCCAAAACTCTTTCCGAGGACATCTCGAAATCAATGGTTTCGACAAATCTCTTGTTTTTACGTGCAGCAAGAATGGCTCCCTCATTGCATAAATTCGCAATGTCAGCCCCTGAAAAGCCTGGGGTCAGGGTCGCAAGCCTTTTAGCATATTGCTCATGAGTTTTACTTGGGTCCAACTTCAAAGCAGTCAAATGAACGAGGAAAATCTGCTTACGACCATTGAGGTCAGGTAGATTCACATCAATAGTGCGGTCAAAACGACCCGGTCGAGTCAAGGCTTGATCCAAGATTTCCTTTTTGTTGGTGGCTCCGAGAACCACTACATTGGAATCCGTGCCAAAACCATCCATTTCCACGAGGAGTTGATTCAAAGTGTTGTCCCTTTCATCATGACCTCCACCCAATTTGGCTTAAAAATTCGAGAAAATTATCAGAAATTATGAAAAATTATATATAAACATTCTCTTTTCCTCCCAACCGCGTCAATTTCATCGATGAAAATAATAGATGGCGCTTTTTCCTTCGCATTCTTAAACAAATCCCTCACCCGCGCGGCACCCACCCCCACGAACATCTCCACGAAATCGGACCCTGAAATGTAAAAAAAAGGCACATCAGCCTCCCCCGCACAAGCCTAATAAAAAAAAAGTCTTTCCCCTTTAAAAAATGTCTTCTTAAATGACCTTTGCGAGCATCGTCTTACCAGTCCCAGGGGGTCCCGTTAATAATGCCCCCTTGGGTAATCTAGCTCCTAAATCCTTATATTTCTTTGGTTTTTTCAGGAAATCCACGAATTCACTGATTTCGGTTTTCGCCTCATCCAATCCAGCGACATCCTTGAATTTCACATTGATTTTGAGATCAGTTCCATAGATTTTGGCATTGGATTTCCCTACTCCCATGATATCATTGCCTCCAGACCCTATGTTTTTCAATGAGAGAAAAATCGAATAGAGGAAGCCCATGGAAATGAACAACACCCCCACACTCAACACCTTATCAAAGATCCTTTTATAATCGATTTGATATTTGAATTCCACAGGAATCAATTGGTCAGGACTTTTTCCTTTAATCAGCTGGTTTTTTTCCAAAGCTTCTAGAAAATGATCCACATTACCTAAACTCAGGAATTTCACCTCTCCATCTAGTAAAAAGACCCGAGCGAAGGTCCGATGGAAAATCCCATCAGTTGATTTTATGATTTGGATCCTTGAAACAAGGTTCGTGTCTATATATTTCTTCATGAATTCAATGAATGGGATGTAATTTTGAGGGTTCAGATAATTATAAAGCTGGTTTCCGAAAAAAAGAGCGAAAATCAAGAAAATCAGGTAATGTCGAGGGGTCATATGGAAATTCTTCAAATCATAACCGAAGAATTTTAGCTCACGGTTTTGGAAAAAAGTAGAGATTGTTTTCTTTAGGTCAAAAGGAGGAGGGTCCTTCTTTGTTTCTTGTTCTTCATTAGGTTCTTCTTGATTTTTTTCGTTTTTTTCTTGTTTTTCTTCATTTTTCTCATGTTTCTCATCTTTTTCATTTTTTTTAGCATCTTTTTCTTCATTTTTTTTAGAGAAAACTATAGGTGATTTATAGGAAAGATGAGGGAAAAGACTATGAGAAGATTGGAAGAATCTATGTTTGAGCGGTAAGAGATAGACTGATTTGAGGATAAGGCTGAGTTTTTGTATTTTCATTTGAATCAGAAAATTTCAGATATCAAAATAAAGTTTTAAACTGAGGCTCTGTTTAAAACCTCTTAAAAGTTCAAAAATTTATCAAGTAAAAACAATGGATTATATTGTTAAACAATCATTCGGATTTGCGTTTGTTCTGTTTTCGATGCAGATAAAAAAACAACCCGAAAAATATCAAACAAATAAAGGCCGCCACATAATATCCCACGACCAATAATAGGTTTTTGAATCCAAGGATCCCCTTTGTAGAAAACACCAGATATTTTTCCCCTGCGAAATCATTGACTGGATAGGCTAAAAAAACACCCCAACTTTAAATTCTAATTAATGGAACACAAAAACACATACAATTGTTTAATAAGACATAATAAGAGCCTGCTTTTAGATCCTTATCCAACATCCCCCAAAGTTTTCTGAATTTCGGATAAACTGAGATCTTCATCCATATGAGAAAATGCTCTAATAAAATATATAAGGTGGAGGTTAATTCTATCTGTCCAACCATTTGTTATATCGATCCATGAGAAATCTGTATAATTGTCAGGCAATTTCACGGAATCCTTCAATTCTGGCACCAGATCTGTTTCCCTAATGGTGATTTGTGTCGTCCCATTTGTTTCATTTTGGAACAGAAAATATGTATCTGTGTCCCAAAAAAACTATAAAATTTCCGCCCTCCCCCCCCCCCAAAAAAAAACCATTGAAAAAAGTCTTCGCGATCAATCCGCATGGAAACGCCACAATCCCTTGATCCAATTGATTTCCTCCGATCGAGAAGTTTTGGTTCATGTCAGCATTAGTAATAGAAGGCCAACAATCAGGCGCTGAATCGACGTTTTGTCCTTGAAATTGGTCGTAATTAAAGGAACGCATATATTTCCGATGGTTTTGATAGAAGTTCTTCAATTCATAGAAGAAATATACAGGGGCTTGCATGTCATCCTGTACCTGGAATTGGATACTGCAATTGATATTCGGAGCGGTGCAATTCGTAGCGATGTCATCATATCTGAACCTCACTTCATCCACACTGGTATAGGAATATAACAAGATGCTCCCGAAGATGAGATAAAAAATTACTACATAACAAAGAGTTTTTATAAGAAGGAGGTGGGGGGGGGGGGGGTACTTAAAAGTGCGAAAACTATGAGACTTTTGCCATATTTAGATTCGGATTTGATCGAACTCTTGAGGATTTGATCGAGATCATCGGGGTTAGAACTCACGAAAGAAAACCGCTTCTGATACATTGAGTCGGGTTTTGAAAAAAAAATGTTAAAAAGTTCAAAAACTCAATAATTCTTAATTTTTATTAATCCCAAAATAAAAAAATCATTATAACAATGAAAGTCCTGCTTCTCATTAAAGAAGCAGCTTATCCAAATCCAGCTCATAAAAGTCATTGAACCCGATTTTTGATCTATTTCCTCCAAAAACTATCATTTTCTTCTTTATAATCACAGTGCTATGACCATCTCTAGCGCAAGGCCTATTGCCTGAAAGTCTTCCATATACTTTAGGGACAGTTCTATTAAATTTCACTGAGCTGACTCTAGGTCTCATAGAAGCTTGGGACACTGGATATCCAAAAAGATCGATGTCTTTCTTCGTCATATAATAAATGATTTGTTTCATCATATCAGAAGTTGGCGAATTTTTGATCAGAAGTTGATCTTTAAGGATTTCATCTGTGATTTCGAATTGTTTAAGGAGAATACGTTTACGACCTTCGAAAATACGCTTTTGGACTGCGGAAATTGAAAGATTGATTGGTTTGTAGACGTTGCGTTTGAGCAAATCCATGGATTTCGTGGATTTGATCATGAAGGAAGATTGATTCTTGAAAACGTTTCGGGGCATTGCTTTTGAAAAAAATTCAATTAGTTAAAAAATCCAATATTAATTATTAGAAAATTATTCATTAATTAGAAAATTATTCATTAATTAGAAAATCATTAGAAAATTATTCATTAATTAGAAAATTATTCATTAATTAGAAAATTATTCATTAATTAGAAAATTATTAATTAATTAGAAAATTATTCATTAATTAGAAAATTATTCATTAATTAGAAAATTATTAATTTGAAAATCCAATATTATTTAGTAAAATTCATTAGAAATTACCTGATTTTGGCTCTTTATAAGGAGAACTCTGGTCTAAGCTTGAGACTAAAGAATTTGCAATAATATTTGAATTCTGCATTGAATTAATGGCTAGATTAAAATATCAAGACTTTATTTAAAGTCAAAGAAACTATTTCTCGAACCTGAGGAAAAAAGATCTGCTCCATTTGGTTTCTTAAGGTTTCTGACACTGGGACTCGAATCCATGGCTTTATGACTATATGAATTAAAGGAAGAAAGGTTCCTTTTTTGTCCATCATATTCAGGAGATAAAAAAGAAGTATCTTTCTTAGCATTTTCATTGTTTTCTCTTCTCTCGAAAGTAAGCGATTGTTTATTCTTAGAATTTTTCTTCAAAGGCGATAAAGATAAAGAATTCTTGATATGTTTCGAGAAAATAGAGAAATTATTGTTATTTATCAAGATCCGAGAAACATCTTTAGGCTTTTTATTCTGATTATTCTCATTCAAATCAAGCTCCTTTTTAGTAATAGACTCCAATTCCAATAAAATCCAGGCTTTCTTAGACTCTGAATAGATATATAGATCATTTTTCTCATATAATTTATTATGAAGTCCTCCGAAAAGCACCAGATTTCCATTATAACTATTCATTGACATTCCAGCCCTTTCCTTTTAGAAAAAACAAGCTTTTTATAAGTAAAAAATAGAGAAAATACACAAGGCCATATAGAAGAAGTCTGGTTTATAGTGATTTCCAGCCAAAGTTCTTTCTTTCTATCGAAAAGCCATAAATCTTTAAGCTTTTTATCAGAGATTTCACCTCCAAACATATAGATTTTATCAGGAATTATAGAAGTCCAAGCATGACCTGCCCTTGGGCCAGGGTTTCTTTCGCTTTTATAGATAATTTCTCTCCAAAAGCTCGATTTCAAATCAAATTCATACATCGAATTATTGAATTCTCCAGTCATGGAATTAAAGCCTCCGAAAATCATGAGAGTTTTCAGGTCTTTATCATATAGATAAGAAAAGGATTCGGTAGGTGGCGGGATAAAGCCTTGAATGTCTTGAAAAACCCAATTATTAGTTCCAATTTCATAATAAAACAGCCTATTAGTAGTTATTAGACTATGGCTTTTCCCCCCGAATAGATAAAGCTTTTCATTATATTCGAAACCCCCATGTCTACATAAAGGTCCTTTTGTTAATTTATGAGAAATCGAGCTTTTTAGAAAAATCAAGGAATTTAATAAGGAAAATACCAGGATTTTGGCCTTTTGTCTGAATAAGTTCCCATTTCGCGAGTTTCTCATCCAAAGGAAGCTTTATTCTATAGAAATCCTCTAATATCCCTAAGTCATAATCATATCCCCCATAGACATATAGACTATTGAAAAAAAGGGTTTTTCAATCTCTTAGATAATTTCCTTTACTATTCGCCCACTAAAGTCATTGAATGATAGCTTCTAGCAGGCAAAAGTCTCCCAATAACTCGGACTTCAGACCAATTGGAGCTTTTATTATTGATTTGGACTTTGAATTCTTCCTTCGAAGTTCTGGGCTTTTGTTTGGATTTCATGAATAAAGACTCTGATAAGGGCAAAAGCTTCGATTTCGGGTTAGAAGCTGATCTTGGCTTTGAAAACCTCGGAATTATTTGGATTTTATCGAAATCCTTTGGTAATCTCTGAGAAAGACATATTTCCATATGAATTTATAAAGAAAATAGACTTTTTATTGATAAGTTTTATATTAAGGTTTCTTTATTTTTAATTATTTAAGAGTTTCTTGAAGGACTTCGAATAAGACCTGAAGCTTTTCGATTTGAAAAGCCGTTTTGGCAGCTTCCAAATGCCTTTGAAGTCCTGATTTTATATGAAGTTTGAGGTCTTTTTTCTTGACTTTTTCCATGCAAAATTTCCCATAAAAAGGACATGGAATTTCAATGAATCCGCATTCCTTCAAATGATATTTCAAATTCCCGGAATTTCCTTGGAATTCCTTGCAAAATTCGCATTTCAACTTAATCGCGCTCATTTTCTCTAATAATTCAAAGGAAACTGAGGATATTTGTTTCGTGGTTAAAGGCTGATGAGAAACTGGACATTCTGATTTCGTTCTGAGATGATCTAAAAGACATTTTCGACCAAAAAGATGAGATTCTGGACATTTGCAAAGGACTGGATTGAGAATAAAGCCTGAACATAAAGAACAACGCAAGAAATCAGGACTTTCGGATAAAAATTGCAGGTTTTCGTAAGAAAGACAAAGCTTTTGATCTAAAGCCTGAGAAAATTGATCGAAGTTTTTTTGCATTTTTATTAGAAAATTAAAGAAATTACTTAATTTCATATTATTCATCGAAAAGATCGATTTTCTTTAATCGAAGATCGATTCTAATTTCTGTTTATATTCTTTTATTGGGAAATTATTAGGACCTTTTAATTTCTTCAAGAACCAGTCTTTAAACACGAAGCCAAAATCGAGGTTTTCGAGGTTTTCGAGATCTTTGGTTTTCTCATAAAGAAACTCTGCGAATTCATTGACGAAATCAGAGCTTTTCCCTTGTTTCCTCATAACTTTCACCTGATTTTCAGCCAAAATCCTTTGAAACCAATATCTTTGATATAATCCCTTCATATTCCTCCATATTATTACAGGATCTATATCATTTTCATCCTTTTTCTCATCATTTATCTTGATTTCATGCGAATTCCATTTCAAAAGCTTGATTTTCGTGTTAAAAACTTCCAGAGTTTCTTGATAATCAAAAAGCCAAAATTCCTTCATGAAAAGTCTAAAGGCTTTTTCTTCAATCGAGGATTTTTGAGCTAAAAGCTTCTTTATCTTCAATTTCAAGCCAATAACTTCGAATTCAGCCTTTTCATCAAAGATTTCTATAGAAATCGATGTTTTCATAACTCTTAAGAAGCCCGAATTCATTGATTTTATCGAATTTTCTATGATTTCCTTCACTATTCTACAAAGAATATAATTGAGAAACTCGATTTCGAAGCTGAAACTAACGACTTTCAATTCCTTGAAAAAGGCTTCACTTATGTTTTTAAAGCCTATGAAGTCCAAAAAGGCTTCTTTGCCCAAAGAAAGGAAATTGAGACTTCGATGATATGAAAATTCAAGGAATTCTTCTTGACTCATTGAATCGATTCTCAAATTCAGGAAATCGAAGTCTTCTTTATTAGAATCCAGGCTTTTTCGCGCTTCTTGATCAGTTTCTGAGAGATTTTCCACGAAATCCAGAAGTTCATGATCGGATTCCTGAGTTTCAGTCATGAAATCTGAGGAAAAGACCAATTTCGAGGCTTCTTTTACTTCAGAAAACCTTTTGAATTCCTTAGGGAATAAGGCTTTCAGATAATGTGTGAAAATTCGCTTGATCGCGAGTTTCCTGGTCTTTTTCTTCTGTTTAAAGGTGAAGATCTTCTGAAGATTCTGAGGGTCTAAGAGGATTTTATTGAATTTCCTCAGAGTTTCCTCCATTTTCGAAGCCAAAAGCCTGTTATCTTTTCTGGGTTCGCCACAAACATGCAGCATCTTCTCTATTATAGTTATAAAGCTTAAAGTTTTTTCGGTATTCGACTGGTTGGTGAGAGAAAGTCTTTGCGGGAATTCCTCCAATTTTGTAGTCTCGGGCTTTTCTCCGGAAGGCAATATCGATCTATGGATCTTTTTGACGTCTTCCATCCATAAATGCTTAAACATGCCTTTATTATAGTTTTCTAGGAAAGGCATTGGCGTTTCTATAGAGGCTTTATTGTTTTTCCTGGGGTTTTTCTCTTTGATGGGCTTCATTGAGGTGGAAGGAGTGTTTTGGAGATAATCGAGGATTTTAGCTGTGGATTCTGGAGGCAAGGCTTCGATAGCCTTTTCGAAAAGAGCCGTCGGAAGGGATTTGATATATGAGAAATCAGAAGAAGTGAGGGTTTTCTGCGAAAGGATGGCAGAAAGCTTAGAAAGAAGCTCAGGGTCCATTTGAGGGTTTGATTTATAATAGAAAAAATAGAATGTTCAATAATTTTTCTCTGTTTAAATATTGGATTTAATTTAAAATTCCAGCTTTTGCATCAAACTTGTTGATAAAAGGTCCTTTTTGGCAATTTCTTTGCTTACCAATTTATGAGTTTTCAGAGTATAAGCCTTTAATTCGCTTCTGGATTGGAATTTCTTTGGTTCCCCTTTGAGAAAATCTTGGATATTTGCGAAAATCCGAAGCTTTATGAATAACAAACAATCGGATTTCGTTTGAGGAATGGTTTCGTTATTAAAGCCATAAAATCTGATCAAATCCTGGAGTTTCAATATATCTGAATTCAAATGCGAATTATAGGCATCAAGGTCTATTTCCTTAGGGGATAAGACCTTGGTTTTGGCCTTTTGAGGGTGTTTTTTAACTAATTTATAGGTTTTTATGGGGGTGGGGGTGGTCATTTTTATTCGAAAATGATTAATTTAGCGGGAAAAGAGCGGTTGATGGGCTGATTTATAGTCTTTGGCTTTTTATTTTCGCTTAGAAAAGCTCTCGAAATTTAAAAGTTAAACCCATCATCAAATTACTTTATAAAAGTGTCTGATATATTATTAGATTAATTTGGCCTTTTATTTCGAAGCCTTCAGGAAACAATCCTTACAACAATCGAAATCGCATTCCTCGTCCCTATAAACTTCATTTTCTTTATCTAGACCTTTTCTACAGAGATCGCAACTATGCCAAACCATCTTAGAACAACCCACCAAATCATGTCCGATTGGGCATTTTTTCGCTCCTAAAAAAGGAAAAACGCAATTTATACAATATTTCAACCCGCATTCGCCAACCCCACATGCGAATCTTGAAAACACATTCTTCTTCTTACAAAGGTCGCATTCTTTAATATCACATCCATTACCCCATTCCAGATTATGTCCCCTTTGACAGACCTTTTCATGTTGCGCATATTTTATTGAGCTTTTATCCATTGTTTTCAATAAAACCTCAAAATCCATGACTTTCTTCATAAGCGTTTCAACATTTTTCTCATTATTTTCCTTAAAATCAATAAACTTCTTTTCAAGAGTGAGGTATTTTTCCTTTAGATAAAGAATACAATCATGATTGGGGAAAACTTTCCTCGCGACAGAAAATTCGCATTTTTCACATTTCAACAGAAAAAACTCGCAGATTTTCTCATGATTTTCCAGATCTTTCCTCATAATTTCCTCCGAACAAAGCTCAGAAATGGGGCATTTTATCTTCCCAAAACCGCATTTGCCTTCATGTTTCTCTAGATTTTCCATAGCAATGACTTCTTCGCATCCATTTTCCTTATTTATACACGAATATTTTAGGCTAGAAAGCGCCTGTCTAATCAATTTATGAGGTCTGGAGGCTTGGAATGGAGGCGGACAATTATAAGGACATTTAGCCTGTTTTTCTAACCAGGATCTAATGCAATTTGAACAAAAAAGGTTCTGACATATGGAACATTCTTCAGGCTTATGAACGATTTCTTGACAGATGCCACAAAGAAGAGATTCATCAATTTTTTCTGATTCGGAAAGGATCAGACGAGATTGATCTAGCTTATAGGATATTGGCTCATAGATGGTGGATGCGAGAAGGGACGGTTGAGAGGCTAGAAGAATGGAATTCATTAGGAATTCTATGAGTTTTTTAATTAGAAGAGAAAAAAAAAAGAGAAAAAAGCGAAATTTAAAGGCTTTTTTAAAAATTAAATAAAATTATAATGTAAAAAATGTTCGTAGGTTGTTTTTTGAGCCAAATTTTCGGGTATGGCCATTAATATAAAAGGAATGGGTTTATAGATTATAATCTATAAATAAATCTTATAAATGAACAACATAATATCTCAATTCTTCTTGCAATATAAGAAATGCAATGGGTTTCCTCATCAAGCCAATAATACGCCTGAAAGGGAATTCAACAATCTAGCAGATTGGATGGAATGGAATGAAAAAGCCTATAAAAGGCAAAAAACTAAATTCCGACAAATTTTGAACTCATCAAGCTCACAGAATATTTCGGATAGAAGCTATAGCCAAAATAATGTCGAAGCTTTTGATCTAGAGAATTTCGAGTCGATTCAAGATTATTTCGATTATTATGAGAGAAATTATAATTTTTCCTTTGGCAATACTAAGGACATCTTAAAAACCTTTGAGAATCTTGCCAAATATATGAAATGGAGCAAAAGACATTCTCATGAAAAAAATAAACTATTGAGAAATAAAACAGAGCAAAAAAAACAAGACTATATGAAGAAACTCTTTAAAAAGAATGGAATTAATGATAAATATGATGATTCTTATTCAGCCATGGAAAATTTCTATTATCTCAGCAAAAAGTTGGCTTGGGACTTATATCGTAAAAGGAGAGAGGATTTTGATCTATTGATAGAAAGACTTACAAAGAAAAGGCTCACGAATATAGAAGATCTTCATGAGATAATCAGAAAATATCAGAAATTGGAGTTGCTGTTACCAGAAACCATAAAGAAATGCCAGAAATTCATCAAGAAACATCTATTTGTCAATATATATGATTTCATTGAGGAAAATGATGAACAATTTGAGAATTTACGCGATTTGAGGAAATATACTATAGAAAATGATAAGATTTACCCTTTGAAAGATGCTAAGGAAGATGCGATCCTTTCTATCCTATTAAAACAATTTTTTGCTAGAAAGGCTAAAAATTAACAGAAATTTGATTTTTTTATTAAGAAATTTTCAAAAAAGCTTTTTTTTAAAAGAAATTAATTGAAATTCTAGAACTTTCAAGTCAGTTTAAAATGGCCCATAATTTCTTCCTTCATTTCCAGCAATATAACGGTTTTCGCTATGATTCCCATAAAGACCCTTATGTTGAATTCGAGCGATTGGCAGATCATATGCATTGGAAATCCTCTTCATATACAGCGAATCTTCTAAAATTCAAAGAATCTCTGAGAACTGGCTTCTATAACTCATCTTCCTTGAGGAATTATGAGGAATCTTCTGATAAAGAGCCTTATGATATCAATGATTTTTGGACTATTCAGGATTATTTCCATTATTTTAAACGAAATTATGGGTTTTCAATGAAAAGGATCGGAAATGTTGATCAAGCATTGAAAAGACTAGCGAAATTCATGGGTTGGAGCAATAGACATTATTATGAAGAAGCCAAATTCCAAAGGATTATTGAAGAAAATGAGCAAAGAAATTACTTGAAAAGGCTTTTTGAAGAATGTAGAATCCAAGAGGAATTCGATGAGGTTTATTCTTTAAAGGAGAATTTCGCATATTTAAGCGAATCGATGAATTGGATGAAATATAAGATCAGAAAAGATGAATTCCAATGGCTTGTGGGGGAAATCGCTAGGGAAAGGCTTTCATCATTGAAAGAATTGCATAAAATCATTAGGAAATATAAGATGTTGGATTTATTAGGAGGAAAATTGCCAGAAACTATAGAGGAATGTCGAGATTTCCTCAAAGAAAACCTATTTGTGAATATTTTCGATTTCATTGGAAATAACAAAAGACAATTCAAGAATTTATATTCATTACAAGAATATACTATAAAAAACAGGAGGTTTTATGATCGAGAAGCCGCAAAGGAAGATGATGTCCTTGTGATATTGTTAAGACATATAATTAGTTAAAAATCTCGAAATTAATTGCTATAAAAAAAAAACTCAAAATTCGCTGATGACAAAAAATTAAGTTTTTGTAAATTTAAGCTAAAATAATAAATTTTTTTCAAATTAAAAAAATAGTGTTTTTGTTCTA
>Ga0302186_10002959_pt1 | contig 12716 bp, 13 predicted proteins | sample II_Bog_E1_2_FD_198782 | JGI IMG/M metagenome (GOLD analysis project Ga0302186, IMG submission 198782) | Peat permafrost microbial communities from Stordalen Mire near Abisko, Sweden - II_Bog_E1_1 | ecosystem: Environmental > Terrestrial > Soil > Wetlands > Peat | place: Sweden: Abisko... | reverse complement strand
ATTATTTTTTTTTTAATTTAAATTCAAAAATCTAAATTTTGAATTTATTGGTTTTGCATTTATCTATGAATTAATTTTCTAAACTTTTTTTAAAATTATTAAAGATTTTTCTGCCTAAATTTTGTTTAAATAGGTTTTTGAAAGTATTTTTTTTTGTGCGGGCTCGAACAAAGAAAATTTATAATGAAAAAGAATCCCTCAAAATGTTTTCTTGAAAATTAATGCATTAATGGACAAACAAAATACTATATAAAGATATATCCTTATTTAATTAAAATTTTATATGGTCTTCTCATAGCCTCCGATTTTTATGAATTGATGAAACTCCTTCATGCTGCTAAAAGTTCTCGATTTCTTATCAATTTTCATAGAAAGCAAATAGTCTAAAGCGACTTGAATTGTTACAAGATAATACCCTGATATGGAATTTGTCAAATTGCTCGTTAAAAACATCTTGATAATTGCACAATGACTTAAAAGATCAGGAATTTTAGCTTGGGCAACAATATACACAAACAACCCTAACAATTCATCTCCTCCCAATCCTTCATTAAGTTGGAAATCGAATTCCCCATAGAAATCTCTTATTTCTTGGAACAAATGTTCTGAAGTTTGGAGAATGGTTTTTAATTTATGCAAAGGACTCGCAACTTTTGCAATTTTCCTTAATTTTCTAATGGCTTTTTGGAATGGCTTATCTTTGATCTTTATTTTGATCTTTTGAGTCTCATCTTCAAATTCAAAGATCCTGCTTTTAAATTGTTTGGCATCACTTAAAACTTTGCTGATACTATTGGTTCTTAGGCTTTTATCCATTTTATCAGGAAGTGCAGTTGATGTGTAATTTGATTTGTCATTGTTATTATTATTGAGAATATTGTTGTTTCCACAAAGTACATTCTTTTTCTCATAAATATATTGTAACGTTTTCTCATTCAAACAATATTTATTTGAAACTTCGAAATCTATTGGGAGGAAATCCTTCGCGTTTTCATATTGCGTTTGAAGTATGTTTTCCTCTTCTTTATGAAGTTCTTGATTAATGGATAAAATGAGTTCTGAAAGTTGAGGGGATTCAAAAAGGAGAGATGTTACAAAATTACAGAGATTTTCTTTTGTAAAGAGGAAATAGTTAAGGACCGATTTATAATCATTGAGTTTATAGAAAATTGTGAGAATTTCCTGTAAAATATTGATAAATATCTTCAGTTCCTTGAAAATCTGTTTGGAGGCAGTTTTGAGGTCTTCATTTCTAAAGAAATAATGATGTTTTTTGCAGAAGTCGCTGACGAATTTCCTCTTCAAATCTCCGAAGATGTTCTTCTCATCAGCCAAATGGCTTTCAATTTTCTCGGTGATCCCTTTGTAATGAAAGAGGCATTTCTTCATCTGCACGGCCAGCATCTCGGATTTTATATCGCAATTGGCTTCATTATTTGCATGAATTTCTTCACTTCTTTGGAAATTTTCCAAGAGATTTGGTTGAACCAACGTGTTATTTTTAAAAATGCTTTGTGATGAGTTTCGGTTGATTTTTATTGGATTTGTTTGGTGGTTCGGTTGCAAGAGGCCACACGATGGATTTTCTCTATTTTCGCCAATAATGTGATAAAACTCATCATTCATGATATTGGTTTCATTGAGCAGATCTTTGATGCGTTGACTGTTTTTTGATGAGGCCATCGATTGTTTTATGTCGAAACTATTGCAATAGCTCCGGGAATATAAACTTTCTTGAATTTCGTAATTTTTCATTTCTTTCTTGTTGTTGATTTCGTAGATCCCCTGCTGATAATCGAACCAACGGATGTCTGATAAATAGAAGTTTAAGGATTGGGAATACTTAAAACCCTGTAGGTCTTTCAATAAAATTGAAGCCCAATCATATTGGCCTTGAAGTAGCGTTAATCTGTCTATAAGGTAGTATCTCCATATCTTTAAAATGGCTGGTTTTAAAAGAAAATGATTCAAATTTTACATCGCTTTGATCGAAAATTTCAGTTTTTTGCTCTTTGTATGTGCATAGGTATAAGAAATTAAGTATAGATTTCTTGGTTTTGGTAGGTGATCTGAGGAAAGCTACTGGTCTTTGATGGATCTCTTGCATGTTCATGAGGTTATCTGAGGGGGAAAGGTCTTTTTGCCAAAGCTGCTTGTTTTTGTCGGTCACATAGTCAATATAAGATTGGATTGGATGGGAAGGAGGCTTGGATTGGCTTTTGCCCATTAATTAGCAAATGTTTGGAAAAATTATAATTTGTAACAAATAAATTATTTGATGAAAAAACACTGCTACCTCTATTTTTTTATAAAAAATATCCAAAGTTTATCAAAAAATAAAGCATTTTCGAAACAACAAATTTTTTTTTTGTGAAGGAAATTTAGAAAAGAAATTTTTAAAAAGTCGATTTTTTGATTAAATTTTTCTTTCTTTTAGAGAAATTAACATTTTATTCATTTGTTAATGTATTTTTTAAGATTTCCTTTTTCCAAATGATCAAGGCAAATAACCTCACCAACAGTTTCAGAGAGAAGAGGAAGAGAAAGAAGAAGACGAAGAATTAGATGAAGATCACTCTTAAAACTAAGCTATAAAGAATTTATAGACTTAAGTAGAAAGGTTTTTTTTTCTTAAACAGGGGAGGAATAGTGACTTTTTCTAAGTTTTTTTTTTGCTTTGCAGTATTTTTGAGAAAAAACAAAATCAACATTCAAAAACAAGGGTTTTGCATTGTTTTTTTCTATAAGTTTTATCGGACTTTCATGAGAGGATTTTAAAAAAGAATAATTTTAGTTGTTTGCAGTATTTTTCAGACAAAAATATAATCATCATCAAAAACAAAGGGCTTTGCATGGTTTTTTTCTATAAGCTTTTTTGGACTATCATGAGAGGATTTTAAAATAAAATAAATTAATAAATATTTTTTAATTTTTTGTAATTTATTAAAAAGAAAATGATAAAATTTGGATTTTTAGCAAATCCATCCCCTTTTTTGAAGTTAAAAAAGCTCTTTTATTCATCAAATCTTCATTTCTCCAGTTCGCAAGCTTCCTTTTATGATATCTTGGAGCTCAATAGAAAATGCACTCTTATCGACATTAAAAAGGCCTATTATACAAAAGGTCATTTTCATTTTTCCAATATTTCCTAAATGGCCATAATTTTAGTAAAAATTTATCATCCAGATCATAACGAAGACCCAAAAGCAGAGGTTTAACCATGAAAAAAATTATCATAAAACAAATTTATCAATAGATTTTCATTTTTAGGAGCATTTCAAATTAATTGTCAAGGCTTACGAAACCCTAAAAGACCCATCTAAACGTTATATTTACGATTTAAGTGAAAAAAATCCTCAATTTCGTGAGGATTTCAAATCCAATGATGATTTTGTGTATTCGGAATGGAGGGAAACTGGTTCTAGCCGAAAATATTATGAAAACAAATGGTATGGATATCGAAAAGAATCAGCGAAAAATATGAGAGATGAATATTTCGAGAATCAAGCAAAAGATGATCAAGAAACGGATGATTTTAAAATTTTATTGTTGAGATTATGCTTTGTGGTGATTTTAATCGTGGGGTTTGAATTTTGGAAGGATCGAAAACATGAAAAACATAAAGCTTTTAGACAAATAAAGGAAGATCTTTTGACTAATCCACAGTATGATGGAATAAAATTCATCTTAGGGGATAATAATACTAAAATTCCATTGGATTTGGGAGAATATATCAAGGAAAGGGAAAAGGCGAATGCAGAAAATTGAGTTTTTTTAATTTAATTATAATTAGAGAAGTTTCCTTATTATTAAAAATATAAAGTTTTCAGCAATTTCTAAGAATTTTAAAAATTTTATTGAGGGAAAATTTAGTTTTTTGCACTTACCATTTAATTTATAATTTTTTGGATTAGCCTTAAAATCTAAAAAAAACGTATTTAAAGGAGCTAACTCATTACGTTTTAACTCATTTCCATTTTTTCTTTTTATAATCATTTTTTCTTTTTGATATCTGATATTATAATCATGAATTCTTCCAAAAAGGCTTTCTATAGTCGAAACATCTTCCCTTCCGATCTTTTAGATCCTTTTGAGGGATTTTTGCTTCTCCATAATGAAAAGGTCGATTCTTTCATTCCCATCACTGAAATGACCTATAATCCAATGAAATTTTTGCTTCATCAACAGGGTTATGAGATCTTTGACTATTCCGAATATTATATCACACCAGGGATAATCGATTCAAATGTCAGTTTATCTACAAATTTTGATCTTTTTTGGCAGGATGTGGCCAGCATCACCAAAATGGCGGCTTCTGGAGGTATTACCACAATAATAGATCACCCCGAATTACAAAGATATGACTCGAATCATGATGAGTCATTAGCGATTAAGCAAAGAATCGAAGGATTAAATGATAAATTATTTGTAGATTGCGGGCTTTTGGCTAATGTCTCAGCCAATAGTATAGATTCTCTAGAAAAAATTCTGGCTAATGACATGATTTTGGGCCTGAAGTATTCAATGCAACCATCACTTCTCGCCCAAAACAAACAAGGCACCCTGAGTTTTAAAGAGATTTTCAAAGGGATTCTTTCCAAATCCATTTTTTTCAAAGATATCGTCCTTTTCCTCAAATGTGAAAAAGCCAATTATAAGGATTTGTTCGCAACATCTCCTTGTCGAGCAGACTCTCTTGAAAAAAGATTGGATTTGACACATGACATTTCTCGAATCAATGAGATATTCGCAGGAGGGTTTTCACATTCCATAGGAGGTCAAGATGATAGTCCGATTTCTTCGAATAAATCAGATTCTGATAAAGGTGATCCAGAATGTGATGAAATCCAAGAAGAACATCTTTTCGAATCTATTCCAAAAGAACCTAGAGAAAGTTTCCCTTTGGCTACGAGAAAAGAATCTTATAAAAAGAAATCAAGTTTCGCGAATTATTCAGAAATCAATAGTGGAGAACTGAAGAAATTGTCCATAGAACTTGATGAGAAAAAAACATTGGAACATCTGAGAAATGCAGAACTCAGCGGATATCAACATGAAGATCTGGGATGTATTCAAGAGACTATGGAAGATGAACAGGAGCTCCTTTTCAGCACAGATGAAGATCTAAGGAATTCTGAAGAATCCATTTCCTTGTTAGAAGAGGATCAAGAATCGAATAAAATGAATTCTGTTGGTAATTCAGGCATTTCGAATAACAATTATAGTACAATGAGTATAGAGAATAACGCATCAGAATTTCATGAAAAAAAGAAACCGTTTTGCATTCCGTTGAAGGTTTTATCAAAAACATTGAAGAATTCACCTTTGCTTCAGGAATTGCAAAATGGAATCAAATGTGAATCGGATAATGGAAGTCAAAAGAGCTATGAAATGAATGATTCACCTGAAAATATGAGTGGATTCAGGAAAAAACGTAATTCATTGTTTGACCGAAGGAATCTCAGTCCTTTATCAAGTCCATTGTTGCCTTTTAGTTTAGAAATCCAGACGCCAAAACATGGTGAACTTTATAAGAACTCAGGTGTGAAAAACAATGATACTTCAGTATATGAGAAGGAAATAGCAAAGAAATATGAGTTTTTTATTGCGAATAGATCTGCAAATTTGGAACGAGTAGGGATCAAAATTGTATTTAATGAATATTCCACCTTAGATAATTCGCAAAAGGCTTGTCTGAACATTGTTTTGAGTAATATCTCCTTGAGTTCATCATGTTCGTTATTGAAGGAACAGAAGAAAATTGATGGTCATATGAACATTTTTAGTGAAGTGGGATTGCCTTTTCTTGTGCTTAATGACAAAAAAATCAAAATGGGCCATTGCCAATTCAAATGCTCACCCCCAATCAGAGATAAAGAGAATTCTCAGTATTTGAAAGCGCATTTGTTGAGAAATTCTATCGACATGTTAGGTTCTGCGCATTTGAGAGTGCCTTTCAAATATAAAATCATTGATGATGGCAATTTTAGAAGAGCCTTTTCAGGACTTTCCTCCATTGGAATGAGCCTACAAATCGTTTGGACTACTCTTTATTCTGTTGATAAGAAAGGAAAGAAAGTCAAATCAATTAACGACACAATCAAAAAATTGATAAAATTGCTTTGTGTGAATCCTGCAAAAATTTTAAAGATCGATGATAGAAAAGGAAGCTTGGAAAAGGGAAAGGATGCAGATTTTATTGTCTGGAGCCCATTTGAAAACTTTAGAGTAAAGAAAGAAAACATTTTAATGAAAGATAAGAGTTTATATGCGTTTAAGAATCATAAGTTTTATGGAAAAGTTCATGCCACTTTCCTGAGGGGAAGCAAAATTTACGATGCAGAAGTACATGCAATGGAAGATATTGTTGGTGCGAGAGGAGAAATCATTAGAAGAAGCAAATGATATAGAAAATTTTTTGTAGATTTCGAAAGAATTTATTTTATATTAAAAGTTTTTTAATGTTGCGTTGCTTTGAAAATAAATTTCTTTAAGTAATAATAATGTTTGATGAGCTAAAATTTTAATTTTTTCTTAATATCCAAAATAAAAAAACACCATCTCTAAATTTTTTTAAAAATAAACAATCAAAAACAATATTTTAGAAAAAAAATGGTGTCTTTTGAGAAAAACTCCAAAAAATCAAATAAATTTATAAATTAAAAAATCATTGATTTTTGTGTAAATATCAATAAAATTTTCATTTTTCTTAATTTTAAAAAACTATATTAGATTTTTTTAAAAAAAACATTTGCCATGACAAGTAAACAAGGATACGGGCCAGATTTGCGAAAATATCTAGACAAAAGACTTCACGTTCGTTTGAATGCGAAGCGTTCAGTCACTGGGCAAATGATAGGGTATGACCATTTCATGAACATAGTTTTGGACAAAGCAGTGGAACATATTGGCAAACAGGAGAAAGATATTGGTAAAGCGATGATCCGAGGCAATAGCATATTAATGTGGGAATGCTTAGATAAAGTTGGATAAGATTGTGACTTTTGTGTTTTTTGATATTGAAACCAAAAAAATTTTTTTTTAAATAAATCGGAAAAATCTATCATTTTTTTCTTAAAAAACTCCTCCATTTGACAAATTTTATTGAACTTTCGAAGCTAATAAAATTAAATTTTGGCAGATTCAGAGTCCTTTGCAAAATTCCTTTTTTCCTTAAACTTTCGCATATCTAACCGATATTTCCCTATCCTTCATGATTCTAAATCCATTCAATCCTAGAATTAAATCTTTTCATTTCTTTAATAATTTTATTTAAAAAACCCGCTAAAGCAATTGAAGCTTGTGGTTCTTCATCATATTCGACAAAAGCGATTTCTTTAGCTGAGATTAGTCTGACCTCTCTAAAATTATAAATTTTTAATGTTTTTAAAATTTTTTGACAAGATTTTTACTTGAAGCCTGGATATTGCTTAAACAACTCCTTAAGCATTTCTTCAGTGGCGATATTTGGGATGTTTTGCACATAAAGAACATTATTTGGGATGGCTTCTTCTTCAAATTCTTTTAAAGTTTTATTAATAGTTCGAGGTTTGTTGTCTTCTTTGCTATTTTCTTCAGTTTTGACTTTTTTTTTAATCATTTTTACCCCACGTTTGGTGATTTTGGGCCGGTCTTTTGAAACCCACGTTCCATCCATTTTGGCCAGGATTTCAGATCTTTCTCTGGTGTAATTGATTTTCTATGGAAATTCATTTTTTTACGATAAAAAACTTGAATACCAATGGTCTATCAAAGAAAATAAAACCCTGTAATGCCTTCAAAGCCTGAGTAGCAGCCACTGTCGTCTTGAAAATCACAAAAGCCTGGCCTCTTAAATTCGAGGTGTTGTTGCAAATTAGCTTCAAGATTTCACCGAAGGGGGAAAACAAAAAATAAAGCGATGTCCTCAATTCTATTAAAATTAAATGATTTTTATTAAAAATTCAAATTTTTTATTGAGGGAGAAATGAAAAAAACTACGGAAAAAATTTTTAATTTGCGGATTTCGCTGAAAATGGAAAAAACGCCTCGAGATTTACATAATGGAAATATTTTTTATGAAGCAAAAATATTTTGAAATCTCGAAACCTATCATTCATTCAAATCAATAAAATCTATATTTTTTTGAAAAAAAAATCTCTTAACCGATAGTATGATAATTAAAAAAATTAAAGCATTTCAAAGAAAAAAGGGTGGAGGAGAGAATTATGGGGTTGGGTTTAAAAAAAAAAAAAAAGAGAACCTTCTGGTTTTATTTTATCATTCAAATTATTGATGTAAAGCGACTCTTTGGGCATAACATCTGAGCCAAAAATTGGTGTAATAACTGCTAACATGTTTGTCGTGGGCATGGGAGGTGGGTTCATGAAAGGAGGCTGCTTGAAGTTTGGCGGGTAGGGGTTCATCATTGGTGGATTCATTTGTTTTAAATTTTAATTAGTTAAAGATTTAAAATATTTTTTTCAAGTCTATTTGTTATTTGTGATTTATTGTTTTGTGTTTTAAATTTTCAGGTTATAAAAAATGTGTAAAAAAACATCTTTTCATTAGGTATTTTGTTTTTTTTAATTAAGGATTCTTTCCCTTCAAAAAAACTTCTTCATTCTAATAACTTTAAAAGAATATAATCATAAAAAATATAATTCTTATTTTTCTCTTGTTTATTAAAAAAAAAATTATAAAATTTCATCTTGCTGCCTCTAAGCCCTCACACATACAAAAGTTCAATGGAACCTATAGAATCCGAAATCGGACTGAATATAGAGAAAAAGTTTCCTCCACATACTGAATTCTTCAACAAATCGAAAGATTTCCGTTTGTTTCCTTGATGAATTTTGTTAAAATTTTCCGTTTTTTTTAAGAATCCAGCTCCTACATGCGAAAAATCAAAGACAACATCTCGAATCATTCAAAAACATCACGAGAATTTTCCAGTCTTTGCTCCTCTTCCAATGAAAGTGAATCGGAAAAATATCAAAAGACCCTTCAAAACTTTTCAGAAAGTTACATTCGACAACTCTCCAAAAAAATCAAAGAAAAAACCTCACAATCTGTAAGAACACCATTGGGAAAGGATGAAAAAGAAATAAAAGCTGCAAATGAGAAAAATCAATACAACTCTTCTAATTTCAGCCTGAAGAAAATTAAAAGCGACCCTGCCCCTTTTAACGAAAACAAAAATAATATAAGTCAGTCTGATAAAATTGATGTAGAAAAGGAGGAAGGAAACCCTTTGATGAATGAATTATTATTAGCCAGCGGAGATACAACCAAAAAAGATCCATCGCAAATGGAATTGGAAGGGGATCTGGAAGACAAAAAACAAGATGTGAGTTATTTTTTTTCTTGTTAAAACTTGTTAATTAAAATCGTCAATTTTTATGATATTTCAAATTAAATTAAATTTTTAGATTATGAAAACTTCCAGAAATAAGCCTTTGAACATTCTCAAGATGATTAAGCATGTTTCAGTCGCGATCAATAAATTGCGGAACAGGACCCAATATCGTACATTGAAATTTGTTACAGATGAGCAAAAGGATTTGATAAACGATGCTTCATGGTTTTCTGAAAGACAGGGGAAAAATCAAGATCATATGAAAATGTTATTAGCTGAGAGCGAGTTCGTGAAATATTTTTACAAATGCAAAATCTACTGCAAAAAAACAAAAGTTTATCAACTAATAAGCAATGCTTTCAGTAACTCCTATTAATTCCTTTTTTTTAAAAATTATCTTCTTAGAATATTTGAAAGTCAATTTTATCAATAAAATCGGAGTGATCGAGCCGGATCATAAATTGAAGATGGTCTTTGATTTTCTCATAATTATGGTCATAGTCTTCCTTTTCTTCTTATTTCCTATGCAAATGAGCTTCGATTTTTATCTGGTGGAGGAAATCTTCTCCAATAACCATAATGCTCAAGAAGCAATATATTTGGTCATAATTGGATTGCTTACCACGGACATCATTTTGAAGTTTTTCACGGGGTATTATGAAAATGGAATTTCTGTGTTGCAGAAGGAAAAAATCTTCAAAAACTACATTACCCAGCATTTGTTTTTTGATCTCGTGGCATTTCTTCCAGTCTTCTTGATAACTTTCAAACAATCTGATTTTGGTAACTTAGGTCTTGAACAATATAGTTATTTTATCAAAATGTCAGAATTTTTGATTTTCTTTAAAATTTTCGAGGTCTTTCGAGCTATTCAAGCTTTGGAGGAAATGTTGCATTTGAACGAACAAACGGAGGCTTTATTCGAATTATTCAAGTTGATAACGAAAATTATCCTGTTTTGTCATCTGTTAGCATGTAGCTGGCATGCAGTAGCATATTATTCTCCTTATCGAGTCAATATGATCACTGAACAATCTGAGTTGATCCATGCAAATTGGTTGACGAAATATTTGTATTTCCTTTATTGGACAATATCCATTGAGAAAATTGAGCCTGCAAACAATTTGGAGCTATTCTTTGGTTTTTTCGCTTTGTTGGGTTCAGAAGCAGTCATGGGAATCATTATTGATGGTATTCATTCTATTGTGGAAAGTCTAACAAGTGCAGGAACTGAAAGAAGAGAATGCATCAAAATTATCAATAGATATATGATGAGAAAAAACATTGAATATGATATCCAAGTGAAGGTTCGGAAATATTTGAATTTCATTTATGATCAGGACTCTGCTAATGCCTCGAAAGAAAACGATTTAATTGACAAATTAAGCGGGTCTTTGAGGGAAGAAATTCTTATCAGAGCCAATGGAAACATTTTAAAGATGGTGCCTATGTTTTATAAAAATTTCAGCGAGACCACATTGAGAAAGCTGGTTTTTACAATGAAACAAGTGAGGTTCTATCCAGAGGAAATAATTTTCCAAGTAAAATAAAAAAAAAGAAATTAATTAATTAAAAGGATTCTTTAAAACCAGGAAAATGATTCAGATGATCGATCTATTTTTCTAATTTCGGATGGGGAAATTGAACTTTTCAAGGAAACTAGTGGAGGAAATCGGCTTTGCATTAAACAACTCAAGGTTTTAATGACAATAAAATTTTTTAGCAATTAATTTTTTTTATGTCTGAAGAAAGGAGATTTTTTTGGCGAAATCGCTTTTTTCACAGATGTCAATCGAAACTTTGGTTGCATTAGTTCCAATTTTTCAACAGTTTATGCTATTTCACGAAACGATTTTATCGCCATTATTAGAGAAAGTCCTGATGATTATGTAAGAAGAAAAAATAATTAGAATAGATCATATTTTTATTAATTAACCATTTTCTCAGGAAAAGTTTCGCATGCTCTCTGATAAGATACTCAATTATCAATCATATAAAGATGTTTATATAAAATGCCATGCATGCAATCGAAATGATCATTCAATAGACAGATGTCCCTATCTGCATTTTGTGCCCCAGCGTGAATTTCTCATTTGCAGGCATCTTTTCAATCAACCCACCTTACAACGCGAGCCCTTCAAGCGGAAAGTCAAACGTAGTAACAATTCCCGTGGCAATATCAATACGATTCAAAGGAAAATGAAGGATTTTCTATCATCTTTGAAGTTAGAGCAGGAATCTGGAGATGAATTTTCAGAATCTGACACTTCTGAAGATGATGATAATTTTGATGCTTCAAGCGGAGTAGTGAATTCCATGACCAAAATCAATTCCTCTCATAAAAAGGTGAGCATTGTGGCAGAACCATTACCATCATCTGGAGCAATAAGAAACCCTATGAGAGAATTGAGTTCAGTGGTGGAAATAGGTCAAGATGAGGATGAAAACACCAATGCCATTAGTACGGCCAAAGAGAAGAGTTATGAGAAAAAAAATACATCTGCAGCGGATCCAGATGGTGATAAAGGTGAAAATCCACCGGGATTAGCTCATCATATGAAAAGAGCCACAATTAGAACGGCTAATTACACTAATTACGAGAAAGAAACGACCTTTAAACATGAGAAGAGCATGGAAAGGGAAGCTTCCAGGAAATATAGTGTGTATCCTGATAGCATGGTGGATGGAAAAACAGCTTTTAGTCGAGGAGATAGAGAAAAAACCACCAAAATACAAAGTGGAATCTATCCACCAACTTCAATCCTCAATGATAACAAAAATGATATGTATTTTAAAGAAATAGATCGGATGATGATATATAGCTTTTATTTCCCACCCAATAACTCAGATAATGTCATCAAAAACCTACATTATAAACGATTTGCAAGAAGGTCCACGAAATATACAAAACTGGCAAAATCTAGTAAAGCGTCAAGAAAAACTAGAAAAAGCACAAAAAATCTGATGCATGAGCTATCAAATTTGGGACTCGCAATCAGAATGCCTTCAATAGCGAGCGAAGCAAAGGACCCAAGCTTCTTGGGGGATAATGGAAACAACCATTCTCCTCATAAAGGCTTGAGGCCGAAAAAAAGTTTCTTCACGGAAAATGATGATAGCCTGAAAAAGGATGAAGCGAAGAAATGAAAAAATCTCGAACATTTTTTTGGTTAAATGAAAAAATATTATCTATATCCTTTAATTTATGAATTTGAGAAAAGTAAATCAAAGCAACTTTTGGCTTTTTATCGAAAATAAAATTTTTTTTAGGAAACACTTGTAACTTAAACTTTCTGTATTTCATCCACTTTAATCAAATATTTTTTTTAAAAAAAATTGCTTCAAAATGTTTTCAATATTATTCAAACTACAGTTTTCC
>Ga0302186_10002958_pt1 | contig 12716 bp, 12 predicted proteins | sample II_Bog_E1_2_FD_198782 | JGI IMG/M metagenome (GOLD analysis project Ga0302186, IMG submission 198782) | Peat permafrost microbial communities from Stordalen Mire near Abisko, Sweden - II_Bog_E1_1 | ecosystem: Environmental > Terrestrial > Soil > Wetlands > Peat | place: Sweden: Abisko... | reverse complement strand
CCTAAATTTAATAATTTTAATTAATAATTTACAAAAAAAAAATACACAATTCATTTTGGATCATCAAGAAAATTATCTAATGAAAATTTGGAAAACCCTTGGATTCTTTTTTTTCCAAAGGGGGGCAGCTAATAAAAAAAAAAAGGAATTGAAAAAGACAGCCTCTTTTGAGAAAAATTCAAAGGATGTTGAAAATATGAAAACTGACCAATCGAAGATTTTTCATGGTTTTTATTTAAATGACAAAGTTTTAATTTCCTAACAAAAGTAAATGAGATCGATCAAAATTCAAGATGCCGAATTTGCATGGATTTAGGGTCTTTAAAAAAATATAAAATAGTAAATTTTACAAAATTTTTAATTTAATTCAAGAGATGATCCTACTCAAGAGCTATGTATTCCATGCCTGTGCTCTGGTTCTATCCGATATGCTCATGTTAAATGTTTGAAAGTAAAAAGATGTGAAGTGTTTTTTCTAAAAAAAACAAAATTATGAAAGGCTTGGATAAAAGAAAAAAAATCAGTGGAATGTGAAATTTGCCACAGACCCTATAGAAATAAATGGAAAGTTTGGGCTTATGAAAACAATGTCATAAAGTACTAATAAATTAAAAAGCATTTTTAATAACAGAAATGAATAAAAAGGAGCAAAAGCAGTAGTGAAGGAAGTCTTTTTCATAATAAGCATTTCGGATTGCGAGTGATTTTAATTTTGCATTTAATCTTCTGGATTTTCTTTGCGATAACAATTGCATTAAACAACCGATCTCTGAAGGACATGAAGGATAATAAATACTATTTTTTGATAAAAATCAACAAAATAATCATTTTGAGTTTGGTTTGCCTGACAATACTCATTTCAGTTTATTGGACGATCATATACAAAAATTTTGAGTTTTATTGTGAGGCTTTTCAAAGACAACTGAAAGACAATAGCGATGCGATGAATGGGAATATTGAGCAAAGTGTGAATGTTTCAAATAATAATAATCAAACGGCAACTCCAAATGAAAATGATAGTAATTTTGTTGAATACGGATGAAAGCGCTTAAATATTCTTAAATAAATTAAGACTATTTTTTTTTAATTATTAAAAATCAAATTTAAACGAGGGAAATGACGTGCTAATAATATCAGAATAAAATCGGAAAAATGAAAAATTTGGTTGTTCCCTTCAAGAAAAAAATCCTTCTTTTTCTGTTCATACAGGCTTTTTTTGCGTTTATCCTTTTCTACATTAATACATCCGTTAATGAACCATATATGGTCAAGACTTTATTGTTAAATTCAAATTTAATGATTTTCATAAAAGGATGAGGAAATACATTTTGATCAACTCTCACATTATTTGGACGGGGACTATTATTATTGGAATCCCTTGCTTACAACTCCTCCTGGATTGTACTTTAAATATAAAAAATTTGTACTAAACACAATATTTTAGATATTTGCTAGAGATCATTCCTATCAAATTATTAAGAATATTGTTATCTTTGAAAAACAATTTATTCATTGCCCGAGCTTTGAACATGTATAAATTCTAAATAATTTATAGCTTTTAAAAAAACATAGATTTGTTTATGGGAATCTGAACATCCTCTTGGTTTACAAGATTAATAATTTGCTTTATCCTGGATTTGAGAAAATCAGTTTGCAAAGAGCTTTCTTGTTTTTCTTATACCCAACGAATTGTTTCTTCTATTTCCTATATTATACAGACCCTCTGTCGCTATTTTCCATTTTGCTTTTATTTTATCTCACTCTCAAAGAAAAATCTTTCTTTTCTGCAATAGTGAAAATTTTTTAATTTACTATCCAAAAAATTTATTATTTTATTTGAAAGGTGGCATTAATTTGCCCATTAGTACGACAAACCAATATTGTGTGGGTGATCTATATTTGCTTTAAGGCTTTCTTGAATAAACACAAAAAGCATTTCCTAAATCAAGATGCGAGATTGAGTGAATTCACATTTATTTATTTTTACTGAAGTAAATTTGCTAGGTCTTGATACCCAGATGATGAATTTTTTATTTTTACTATATGACAATTTAGGATTCATCGTTCGAAAGTTTTTCGGGCACATTCTTTCAGTTCTTTTATTTGGTGTTTTTATATATTGGAATCAAGGCATAGCTTTAGGTTTATTTTGAATACTAAATTTAAATGACTTTCTATAGGTCACAAAGAATTCCATACTATGACTTTTCATCCAACACAAATGCTTTATTTGCTGATATTTATTTTCTTGCAGTTGCCAATTTCCATCTATCAATATTTCTGCCATATAAATTTATCAATCTTCCAGATTTTCCGCTCCAAAACTTTGCTGACTCTGTTTTCTTTGTTAAACATCTTTTTCAGCTACATTGTTTATAACTGGACGTATTTATTTTGTTTTTTAAGTAACTTAAAATTTCCTAGAATTATCCATCCATTCATTTTATCGGACAATCGACATTATATTTTTTATATTTTCAAGAACTTCTTTATTGCAAATGAGAATTTTAAGTACTATTTATGTCCTGTGTATGCTTTGATCATGATTTATCTTTATCCCTTAGTGATAAGTAAATTTTTATAAAATTCATTTCATTTTTTTATTTTTTATCATTCTCTATTAGATTCCAAAGATAAAATTATTTTGTTCTTGGGGGGATTTTTTATCACAGTATTAGTTTTGATACCAACGGCACTTGTTGAATTTCGTTATTTTACATTGCCTCTGTTGTTTTTGACTTTCGAGATCAAACCTTCTCTGACAAAAAACAAAGATGATAAGAAACCTTCAATATATTTCAGGATCTTTGATGACTTAACATTGAATATGCTTGCTTATTGGACTGTGAATTTAATCATATTTTATGTTTTTATTTTCAGGCCATTCACTTGCCTTGATAATCAGATTTGCCGTTTTATTTGGTAAAATGTCCTTGCCTATTTTAAAAGAAGCGAATCTTCTGGAAAAAAAAAATGTGTATTTATTTGAACTTTAAATTTCTAAAAATTATAAGAAAAGAATTCTCTATTTATTTCTCATTTTCTTTTTAAATCAAATTATAATTGTCTATCCATCTTCCTTTTCGAATTTCCCTACAACCTTTATTAGGTTTTCCATCTTTTCATATTCATACTGCTCTACAGTCATGCCTTCAACACCAGGTGGTAATTTACCTCCTAAAAACAAATATAATCATTACTAAAAAAATTAAGAACCTCTTGTTAAATTGGGAGACAATGTCATCAAATTAACTCCTCCATGGTTATCCCCCACCAACAATATTGCTTCATTAGTATTGAAACTCAAATTGGTGAGTTTAGCAGATCTGGAAGGTTTAAGTTCAGCAAGTTTCGTGTATTTGTCGATATTTAAATCATAAACAAAGACTTTTTCCAAAGTGGCAGTCGCGAACACTGAAGCAATTCATAATTTAAGAAAGTTTATATTAATAATGGAGACCTGTAGATGAATATGGAGCCCAAATGGCATCAACAACAGAGGTTCCTAAATCAAAAGACATGATTGGTGAGGGAGTTTTTGAGTCCCAAATTTTCACAGTCCAATCAGCGCTTGCTGAAATGAAGGTTTTTGGATGAAATGTATTCCATTTGACTTTGTAGACAGCTAACAAATGGCCCTGCAAGATAAAATGCAATATTTCATTGGTTTTTCATTTTTTTACCTTATATGTTTCCTGATATTGCCCAGAATATGCTCTTGAACATTTGTGGATTCTTCCCTCTTCTGTTCCCACAATGAAGATGTTGGACTCAAATTTGTTAAAGTCAAAACAAAGACCTCCAGCCAAACCAATCAAAGTTGTTTCCTCGTCAGTGTTTTCTTTAAACGTTTTTTTAATTTATCATTAAATATCATAAATTCTTACTTCCAGTCAACTTCAATTTTATGACTTCTTCAGGCTCTAATTTGTTTTTCATCAGAATCCAGTTCATCACTCTCCCATCAGAACTGATTGAATAGAAGTTATAGTTTTTTGAAGTATCAGGATTCCAATAAACCTTAAAAATTTCAATATTTTGTATTATTTTAAATTGATTACCTGCCAAACAGGATCTGTGTGCTTATTGGTTCGAACAGTTGATTGATAAATTGGTCTTTTGTGTTTGTTGCGTATATCATACACCAAAACTGTACCATCATAAAGACCCACAGCCAATAATGCAGGGCTTTTTGGATGGAAATCCAGACACATAACCCCGGCTTCAGTGGTAAATGAATACTCTGGATGCAGAGTATTCTTAATTGAAAATAAGCAAATAAGTCCGGTTTTTTGCCTTAAAAACTCATAGCTACCAAGTCCAACAGCAAATAAATCACCATATCTGGGGTTCCAACATAAAGATGTGACCTAAATTTTAATGGAAAATCTTTATGTGATGAGATTTTTTGAAATTATACATTTTTTTTCTTTTGCTGGCTGTTTGAGAATCTCCAAATTGGCAAAATATGACCTTCATTTTTCATGGAATCGCCTTTTTCTCCTTGAGTCCAATAATACTTATAATCGTGGTATTTATCTTTTTGATCATTTTGCACAACCATTCTTTCCATGATTTTGAGACATCGTTTAAAGCTTGTGGAATAAAGAGAAGTTTCTTGTTTATTTTCTAATTTTGCGGCATTCGTATTTTTCTCGACACCCTAATTATATAAAGGAGAAAATTTAAGAAATTTGAATTTTAAATGAAAAAAAAACTTTAGTGAGATCAGCAATATAAGCGTCAAACATCTCCCATTGAGTTATCTCATACTCAAATTTGTCACTTGGTGGTGGCTCTGTTGAAACTCCCTTTTCTCTGATGATGTTGTTCATTGTTTGTGCTTGTCTCTCGTTGTAATTGAATTTGTTACGGAGTGTCTTTTTAATAGCTTCTGTGTCTTCTTTGGGGGCACCAGGGTCTTCGGCTTCTTGCATTCTGGTTGCTTCTTTTATCTATTTTTTTTTTTTAAATTTAAAATTTTGGTTTTTTTGGTTCCTACTAAAGTGGCTCTTGTCTCTTGAATTTCCTCTTGGGTTTTGGCTTCGTTATGATCCTTGAGGATAATATCACTTGAAAAGAAAGCTTTAGTTTTGATTGGTAATGATAAATAGGTACCCTTCGACACTAAAATGGATGACCAATTGATCGACCAATTCATCTGTGATGAATTTCCTTTCCTTGAAACTGTAGGTGGAGATATTCTTTGGAGCTGCTGGGTTCACCGGAACCAGCATTTTTGAAGGCATATCTTCATTCAGCTCCTTTTCGCCTAATTTCAATTGATCATTCGGTTTGTTTGGGTTGATGTTCTGTTAAGGATGCTCGTTTTAGAATAAAATTAAAAATAAAAAATTGGATTACTGCTTCGTTCAAATCATCAATGTCTTCATCGTTGAGGTCAGCTTCGGCTATATTTTTTTCTTCTAAGTTGTTTTTGGCGAGGTTTTTTTTCTTAAAGGAAATAACAGATTAGAAAAAATAAAAAGAGAACAAAACAAAACCATAATTTTTGTCATTCTTTTATCGGATGCAGGAATGATGGTTGTTTTCTTTTTGTTATCCACATTCAACGAATTGACAATGCTGGGCTTGCTTTTCGGAAGAATTTTTGAGGAAGATTTCATCTTTGAAGTGATTTAATTTATTTTTAAAACAGTTTTTCAAAAAAAATTTAAGCAAATCAAGAAAATCAAATTTTTAAGTTATCTGTTTCGGCTTATTTTAATATTTTTTTTGAATTTAAATTTCTAAAAAAAAAAATATTTTTAATAAATAAAATTTTATAATATTTAAAAACACTAGCAAAATTTTTGGAAATTTTGAATTAATTATTCTTTTTCAAATCAAGTTTTTATATTATGTAAATTTTCTTCTGCTACACTATATTTTGGCGTTTTTTCATTTTTCTCATTTGCGAAATTTTCGAGGTCTTCGCTATCAACTTCTTGCATATTTTGGGCATGTTTATTGCCATTCCAGTCTTTTTCGGCCCTTTCTTCATTTTTTCAGTCTAAAAACGATAAAGATTTTAATTTCAAATTTTATTGCATTGAGCTGTATAATCTCATCCCTTTTGATCAATTCTTCCTTCAGTTTCTTGATTTCTTCCTGCATCTTCCCCTTTTCTTCTTTCTTTTGAACCTTCATTTTCTTGATTTCTTCCTGCATCTTCTCCTTTTCTTCTTTCTTTTGAATTATGAAGAATCTTTTTAATATATATATACCATTAGAGCGATTGCTTTATTCGTGAAAAATGGAAGCCATACGCATTTCAAAGAGACATTACTCTGCATCAAATCAAAGAAAAAGTCCTCTAAGTCATTTTTTTTGACAATTTTTTTTAAGGATTTTCGGGTTTCGTTTTCATCCCCATTGGTGATAATCAAGAGCATAATCTGCTGTTGTTTCGCTTTGAATACTTCATAATCCTTTTTCACTTGGTAGAATTTTTTTTGGAGTTGTCCTTTGTTCAGGCAAACCTCTCCAAGGACCAAGACATCTAGATCATTCTTCATTTCTTTTCGGCTACCCATTTCCATCAAGATGGTCCCTCTCCCTTCCAAGGAACACAATTTGTTGGCTTGTACAACCGAGATATTACCTGCCAAGTCGACCTCCATGTCTTCGATGGGTTTTTTTGAAACCTTATTGTATGCTTTCAGACATTGAAACCAAACATCTGTGGGATTCGGGTTTTTCTGCTTAATATTTACTTTGATGTTAGTGATCTGGTTTTTGGCGATTCCATGAATAATGGGTTTGATTGCTGTTTCAAACAGCTTTCCCATTGTTATTGTTTCCTTGGCAATGTTCTCCAAGGACTCATAAAAAAAAGGAGAAGCTGAAGCTGATTGAGAAATACTGAGTTACCCAGAAGGTTTTTAAAATATTATACCTTTCATCAGAATGAATCGAATGATTGTGAGAGAAGGAGAATTTTCAAGAAAATATTTTATGTTTATGAGGTCGTCTGGAATCATTTCAAATTTAAAGGTTTTGACCGAAATTGGCTTCATTTTTTAGCGTTTAGCACCTTAAAATTTTAAATTTTTTCACTAAAAATGAATCACTATTAAAAATCAAAGAACTTCCTATTTATTTGAATATATAAATAGCTTCTGAAATATTGAATTTTTTCATATTCATTGCCGGCATTCTGGAACATTGAACCTCTACATTTAAGCCCTTTTTTTCTTTAATCACAGCGTGTCTTTACTCTGGATTGATTATAACTGTGGGGACTGATTAAAGTCAAAATTATGTGATTTTATAAAAATGGCAATTAATGACAAAATTATTCGTATCCTAAAATATAGAGGTGTTACGGCAAGTTGAAAAGTCTTTCACTTGCTGGAGAAATTTGAGAAAATATATGATAAAAATTAACTTTAAAAAACGAAGAATATGTTTCATTTTCCTTAAAAACTAATTTGAAAAACCTTTTGTTTTTTCTTCTTCAAAAATTCATATCCAAATTAATCATGTCCAAATTTCTGTTATTTTTTGTTCTTTTCTTAATTTCTATCAATTGCTCCTCAATTCGTGGAGTAAATCTCGGTGGTTGGTTATTGCTCGAGCCTTGGATAACTCCAAGTTTATTCGACCCTTTCCTTTCTCTTCCTTTTTCTTCCCGAGCAATTGATGAATTCACATTTAACCATCGACTTGGTCCTATAGAGGCCTACCGTCAATTAGACCAGCATTGGCGAACATTTATCCAAGAATCTGATTTTAAGCAAATCCATGATTTCGGGTTTTCCCATGTGCGGATTCCTTTTGGTTGGTGGATCTTTGGAGATAGTCCTTCCTTTGTTCATAACATCACTTATTTAGATTTGGCATTAGAATGGGCCAATAAATATGGTTTGAAAGTGTTATTGGATTTACATGGAGCTCCTGGTAGTCAAAATGGCTTTGATAATTCTGGGGTTGCTTGTAATAAGACTTATTTTGGTTTTTTGGGGACAGGTTGTGGAACTGATTGTCAAGAAACTCCTGATTGGAGTGTGAATAAACTCAATCTTCTTTTAACTCAGAAGATCTTATTGAAATTGGCTGAGAGATATAAGTCAAATCCAGCGATTTGGGGCTTGGGATTAGTAAATGAGCCTCTGTGGGGTAAAGAAACTGAAACTGTGAAGCAATGGTATGATGAGACTTATAATATTCTAAAGTTGGTGGTCCCTGAATGGAAGATAGTTATGGATTTCTCTATGATAAGTTTCCCGAATGTAGAGCCGCAGCCTTGGCCAAAGGACTTTATGCCGAATTGGCGATCTTATAATAATCAAGTGATTTTAGATCATCATATTTATCTTTGGCCTGTAGTCTTGGATATGACTCCTGAAGAAATCCTTGATTTTTCTTGCGGATTTCTTCAAGCCTTTCTTTATTTAAACAATCAAAAGGAAATACCGAGTATCATAGGCGAATGGAGTCTTGCTATAGATGATTGTGCTAAATGGCTGACAGGTTTATTATCAGTTCCAATGAAAGAAAAATTAATGGAAAAAGGATGTGATAGAATTATACAAAGCATGTTTTTCAAGGAATATGCTAAGAATCAATTATGGATGTTTGAACAAACAGAGGGATGGTTTTTCTGGACTTATAAAAATGAATTCGAAAATGAATGGTCATGGGTGAAATTGGTAGAAAATGGCTGGGTGCCACGGGATGCAAGAGAAATAGCGGAATTCGTTAAGGGTTCGAGTTGCGAGAAGAAAAAGAATGATTTGTGAAGTTTCTTTGGGAAAAAGAAACTGTTTGAATTATTTTAAAAGTATTAAAAGTAAAAAATCAAATATTATTACTAAAATTAGAGTTTTTAACATGAAAGTTTCGCATTTTTTCTATGATAGCTGCCTTTTTCTGTGGTTTTGTTCGCGTTATTTTTAGTTCCAATCCAATTTTTTTTAAATATGTTTTATTATATAAAGTGGCCAAGGAACAATCGGTTCAAATAGATGATTTAAGACCGAATGAAATTCGATATTTCTCGAATTTCTATGATACTTTTTCGGACAACACGCTACGAGCAATGGGTATTTTCATTTTCACCACCTTTTAAACCTTCATATCTCATAAAATCGTAGCTTTTGGAACCAATCAATATTCGGTTTCCTTTTGGGTGAAATTCCAAAGTTTTCCTGCTAATACCTATAATGCTATTCTTTTCCATTTGACTCTTTTAAAGTAATTTAATATTTTTTTCTGTTATAAAAGCTTTAATTTACTTATGAAATGGAAGCAACTCCTTATATCCTTCAGATTTTGCCAATATCCCGACATCATATCAACATCTCAGCAAAATGATTCTTGTGGATCTTTATAATTCCGCAGGGATTTATACTTTAAGATGTTTTCTCAGTTATTTCGGTAGTTTGAATGTCCCATTGTTCTCCCAAACTGTCTGATTTCCTTAATAGTTTTCTATGAAATTACTTAATTTTCTTAGGCAATTTCGCTCAACACTTGGTATTTCATATATGTTGGATCGGATCAAATCAATAAACAATATACTTTTGGATATTTTACAGCGGGATCGAAGAATTTCCAAACTACGAACCCAGCCACTGGACTTCTTACAGATGGAAATGAACAATTAGATAACAGGTTAGTGATTTATATTGCAGGCTCGATGGGAGTTCCATATGGCTTGAATGTCCTCTTTAATGGATATATAACTTCACCTTTATTTTATGTGAATTATTATACGAGTTCGAATCCAGAGTATCTGATTTTTGGGGAAGCGAGTAATTTTTATTATAGTTTTTTGGTTTTGAAGGATAATTTTCTCTAAATTTTAGCACAAAATTACTATTTCAACTTAAATATAGCATCAGGAACTCCAATTCCTGATAGCTGGACATCATATTCGCAGATTTCCTTCGGTTTCTTTTTCTAAATAATAATAATGAGATTAATATAAAATTATAAAATTTTGAAGCTGGCACGATAAATCAAGACCCAATTTTCACAGTATTTCTTTAACTTTCATTAACTTTTTCTTATATTCAATTTTAAAGGGAACGACAGGTCTTCAATTTTCAACCACAGCCAATACCTATATGACAATAACCAACCAATACTCGTTTTCAGATTACGACTATTTTTCCTTCTGGCTTTATCTTGGCACGAGCAGTTCAGCTGATCTCTCAATATTTTCAATTCTCAACACAGTATTAAATTTTTCTCTATGTTTCATTAATTTTATATAAGAATAATGATGTCGTCTTTGAATTTCTTTATAATGGAGGCACTAATCTCTTCAAAACCAAATGTATCACAACCAGCACAGTTAATGGTGTTAGCATGGCCATCAATAGTAATTTTTTTTTTTCTAATAATTTTCTCAATATATTTTTCTAATAAATTTATAGTTTGGAATCATATCCTCATAATTTTTTCAAAACATGCAGTTTTCTCTTATATTTACTTTAGTTTCTTCCTGAATGGTATAGATCAATACTCTCAATTCTCCACCAATTTCATCCTAGTGACACCTCCAGATCTCACTCTAACCAAAAACTTCTATTTCGGAATGATTTCAATCGATTCTTCCTTTACTGGCAATATCATTGATTTATACACGGGTTGTGGGGCTAGAGTTCTAATTCAACCATCAGCACTCTCATATTGTCAATTAAGTATCGGAATTCAACAACCATTTTGTCTTTATTGTTCAACTCTTGCTTATGCTTATAATGGGACTTGTGTGTTGAGTTGTCCCTCAGGAACTTATCGAGATATCAATACCATGACATGCAGATTTTGTAGTAATCTTTGCAATGAATGTACTGGACCTCAAGATTCTGCTTGTTTATCATGTATTACGCCTTATCCTTATTTCTTTAATTCAAGATGCTTCAGTTCATGTCCTTTGGGAACGAGTGCTTCAATTAATTTTACTTGTAGTTGTGATCCCAGCTGCCAAACATGTGCTTATGATTCCACTTCCAATATGGCCTTATGTCAATCTTGCGTGAACCCCTCATATTTTATCGTGAATGGATATCAATGTGTTGAAAGCATGTATTGTCCTTATAATTTCTTCGGAAACATCGCGTCTATGACTTGTGCTTCAACTTGTTCTGGTAATACTTATCAGAATTTCGCCAATAGGATGTGTTCAAGCTATTGTACAACGGGCTCAGTGAAATTTGTGAATAATGGGGTTTCCGCTTGTTATCAAAATTGTCCTGCAACTTATTATAATTCCACAATAACAACGGCTTCAGGTGTTTTGCAAAGCGATCAGACGAATTTCCAATGTTCCATTTGTCAAAGTCCTTGTTTAACATGTTCAGAATCCAGCTGTCTCAGTTGTATGAGTGGTTTTCTTTATCATGAGAATAACGGAAGTTGCAATGTTAATTGTTTTCCTGGTTTCGTGCAAATTGCTGCAATTTGTCGTATTTGTAGAAATAATTGCACTGTGTGTCCCAATGGTTTCTATTTATATAATGGAACTTGTCTTTTGAATTGCCCAATTGGAACCACGATAGTGAATTCGAGTTGCTTGATAAATACTGCTCCTATAGTGACAATCCTTAATAAAACAGGTCTAAATTCTAATGTTTTGAATATAGTCCGCAACATAGATCTCATATTAATGATTGATTATATTTATTTATCAGGAAGCATTGATTCTATAATATGGAGTTTATCAGGCTTTTCTTCTGTTTATTTAACTGAGTTTTTCTCTAATACTTATAATTCTTTGCAGACTTTAACCATCCCCAGAACAAATCTCCGTGGGAATGTCCTTTATAACGTTTCAGTAGCAGTTTATTCCCAAGGAGTTAAAGGAGAAGATTATATCTTGATCCAGACTTATCCCGATATTGAGAATGGAGTTTTTAACATTACACCAAGTTCTGGAGTTTCAGGAGTTACGAACTTCACTTTGAGCTTATTATTATGGAATACATCACAAAACCTCACTTTTAATGTCTATAGTTATAATCAAATCGTGGTGACTTTGAGTCAAAATGAGACGATATTTGGAACATATAGTCCTGATGTGGTTTTTTCTAATTTGACAACTAATGGGAATTTCTCATTTGTGGCTGAGCCGGTCTTAGAAAACACGAATCTCACAATAGAATTAGCAGTTTCGAACTTCGATTATGAAGTAAGGACGAATCTTACTTTAAGCCTCTTGCCTTATGATGGGAATATCAGTGAAATACAAAATGACCTTTGGAGAGTGAATTATACCACTATAATAGACCTTCAAGATATATATCAGGAAATCTCGAATATATATTTAGTTTATGGAATTCCTTATAGTCAAATATATATTAGAGATACTGCAATAGCTGTATATAAAGCAGCTAGATTACTTAATCAGAATCCGAACTATTATTGCGATGATTTAATAAATTGTCATGGAAATGGAGTTTGTCAGACGAATCCTTTGAATTCCAAGAGTTTTTCATGCAATTGTTTTTCAGGATATGCGGGTGATACATGTGCTTATGATTTGAGAATCTATCAATTGATGTCGAATTATACATTAACTTTGATGTTGAATTTGAATGCACTCAATATTACTTCACCTTCAACGAATCCTTTGATTTATTTGAAATGCATTCGAACTTTACTCGATCTTCAGGATTTATTCTTGAAAAATGGGGTAATTCTTGCGATCTTAAGTCTTCAAGACTTATTGCAACTTCCAAACTTGAGTATAGAAAGTCTCACTCTTA
>Ga0302186_10002956_pt1 | contig 12721 bp, 14 predicted proteins | sample II_Bog_E1_2_FD_198782 | JGI IMG/M metagenome (GOLD analysis project Ga0302186, IMG submission 198782) | Peat permafrost microbial communities from Stordalen Mire near Abisko, Sweden - II_Bog_E1_1 | ecosystem: Environmental > Terrestrial > Soil > Wetlands > Peat | place: Sweden: Abisko... | reverse complement strand
TTTTTTGTCCAAAAATCTTTTTTTCTTTTTTATCAAAATCTTATTTGTTAAAAAAAAAAAAAAAGAAATTTTTACCCCTCGTTAAAACTATCCAAAGCTGCAATGGAGGATGTTTTATCGAAGGACTTCGTTGAGAAATTGACCAACTATATTCAAGGTAGCATCAATTATTCAAAAAATTATCAAAATCTAGATGTTTCTATTATGGATGACAGTTTCATAGTAAATTTTAAAATTATTTTGCTTTTTACCTTTATGTGCAATATATTATCTATTTTTTCGCTTTTTTTTAAGATAATAATGATAATTGTGACTGCTTTTTTATAAAATATAGGGAAACACAATGCTCAATGAGACTCTTATGGCAGATAGTTCTTTGATACAAAATGATGATCCGATTAGCACCAAACTTTTATGGGCTTTTGTTGAAACAAAGCCAAATATTGAAGTAAAAAAGCAATTATATAATAAATGATTTTGATTTGTTCTTGATTTATCATTTAATTGATTTTAATTATTGCCTTTGCAGCTTGAGCAAAAAATTAGCAAGATTTTGCTAAATTTGATAAATATCAAAGAATTTCCTCTCAGAAACTATAAATTCAAGTTGTTGGAAGTTTTGAAATCAATCAACAAAAAAGTTCATTATAATTTATTTTGAATCGATAGTCAATTTTTTAAAGTTTTTGAAAGATATTGTTGAATATTTTGATTTTATTAAGAAGAATACAGATAAGTCTCCAGAAACAGAGTAAAAAAAAATATTTCGATTTTTTTTTTTAATTTTCATTCAAGAAAACCAAGAAACAACGTTACCAACCTAACAGACATATTTTCGAAGTTCAATTATACCCTTTTCCACAAGTTGATGCTCTTTTTCTTCCAAATCTTCCAAAGAATCACAGAACGACATTCAAACATTAACAATCTAATAATTTCATCATTAGTCCAATTCTATGACAATCAAGATAACGAAGGGGAATTCAAAGATCTAGATAAAAACACTTATAAGATTCTTGTCGAAATGGCTGAAGATTTCTCCTCGGTCATCAGCATGGTCGTAAAGTTCATGAGTGATAAGGTATCAGAGGCATTAACTCTTAAAAAGATTGACGATTTGTCTGTGACTCAATTCCGACAATTTATCCATATTTTTGATTTGATAAAGTTATGGGTAAATAATGACTTAACCAAGGCGTTGACATTAAAGTTAGAGCCTAGAAAGCCCGCATTACAGACCCTTGTGCAGAAATACAACAGTTTTTCCCAAAAAATCTCAATTTTAAGTCTGAACAATTTGAGAATTGAAAGAGAAAAAACGTTCATCTCAATCTATAGCAAAGATAGGTCAAATACTTTGAGACAATGTTTGGAAGAAGAAATTTGGGCTCCGATGGATATTCCTTATCAATATATCAACATAATTTCATATATCGCCGATGAAAAGGAACTTTATAAAGAATATGATAATGTCGAAAGCACTGAGGAATTCCTTCAATCGAACAAATTCAATTTTTGTACCCCTCAAAAAACCGAAATTAAGAATGAAGAATCGAAAAACAATGAAGAAACGAAAAACAATGAAGAATCAAAAAATAATGAAGAAATAAAAAAGAAAGATGGCGTTTTGCTAGAAGCTGAGTTGGATTCTCCTTTGGTTCCAATAAATAGTCTCATGACGCCAGGACAAGAATATAAGGAGTTAAAGGTAAAACTTGGAGAAAATTTAGTGAAGATAATGAAAAATGAGCTCTATGTCGATAAAAAAAAGTTCTTCCTGACAAATTCCTTGCTACTTTTCCTAAAGATGATCTATGATTATTTGCATTTAGTTGAATATTTCCCCACTAACGCCTATGAAGCTGCAACAAAACTCTTCGATGCAATCAAGGTAAATAATTAAGAAAATTCTAATTTTGATTATAATGAAAAGTGTTATTTTTTTATTTATAAATTTTAATTATTTGGCAAAAAGTTCTTCAATTCTTATACATGCCAATTGATTCTCGGGGCTGGTGCGATTCATTTTGGCAAGATAAAAATGATAAGCGCAAGAATTTTAGGTTTGGATGTTTTTTTAACCTTAAAAAATTAAAAATTCATTTGAATCAATCAATGATTAAAAAGTTATTTCCTCTCTTTCTTTGTCTTTGATCAAGTTCCTTCTGATAAAAATCACCGGAAGAATTGACAAAAACGGAAATTTACAAAAGGACTGGCTCAACAACCAAATTTCCTATGTTGATAACGATATGAAAAATCATATCAACGAAATATTCAATAAGATCACGGGCATTTTACAAGACAGGTTTACATTCCAAAAACGAAAATTTTATTTTAGTTTAGATTATTGATCAATTGCAAAAACTTGGAGCAATTAGAATGGCACAATAAACATGAGAAAATCCCGATCCCTACATTATATGCATCTCAAATTTTGAGTAACACCAAACAAATGTACTCCACGATCCAAGAATTTTTACAAGATGAAGATATCAACAGAATTTTTAGCATCGTGCTTAATGATATTACTATGAATTTTTTAGGATTCTTTTTGAATCTAAAAATTGAAGGCAAAACAGAAGCTTTAAGGTCTAAATTAACATTGTTTCGAATAATATTTACAAAATTAAATAGGGTCAAGGAAGAATTAGACTATTTCTATAAAAGCCTTCTGGAAATGCCATTTATAAGTTTATTGGAAGATAAAAGACTTGAATTTGAAAAGATGATGAATAACATTCTGACACAAAACTGCAATAATTTTATTGAGATGACCTCACTTAATTAAAGTCAAGCAGTTCCTTTTTTTTTAAGTTTTGAATATTTTAATAAGAAGGAAAATCTAAATTTTTTTTTTTTTCAAACTTTAATTATAATTTCTTTTTAAAATTTTTTGTTTTTTTTATTTAATTAAATATTATTTTGCTTTCTTGACTTCCTGAATTCTTTGATTCCCAACATCTCTGATATGTAGCAAAGTGGACCAGAAATTGGTGATTGCATCTGGGTAATAAGTATATTTCACACCATATTTCGCACACACTTCCTTCACCGTTTCATGGATTTTGGGATAATGAACAGAAGAAATTCTTGGGAAAAGATGATGTTCAATTTGATAATTGAGGCCACCAGTGAAAAATCCTGCAATTCTTCCTCCATAAGTTGAAGCAGTGATGATCTGATCGATATGCCAATCATTAGTGAAATTTACTTTAGTAGAATCTTCGAAATTATGACTGATCAGGAACAAAAAGGCGAGAATAACACCTTCAGTTAATATGGCTACCCCCATTTTTAGGAACATGTCCAAAACTGTCAAATGTGGCTGGAAAAACCAAGGGAGCACGCATAATTTAAAAATCACGAAAAATCTGATGCCGATTGTGACATTTCTTGCATCCATTGCATGTGCTGATGAGTGGAACTTATCATAATGCTGCATCCTGATCAGAGTGCCAAAGTTGAGCAATGAGGAAAAGGCATACAATTTAATGATGAACAAATAGAACAGGTGCTGGAAGGCATGAATTTTGGTTATATTTTTGCTTGATGGATGGAAGATCAAAAATGGTTCAGCAGATGTGATGTCATTATCAAGGTCGATTTTGTTGGTGTAAGCATGATGTGATATCACATGTTGTTGTATCCACATGACTTTGCTGCCCCCTATCCAATCAGTGCTGAATTTGAAGATCTCATGGTACCATTTATGTCTACCCAATGCTCCATGATTGGCATCATGACCTACATTAAGTCCAATGAGAGCATATAATGTGCCTAATCCCAGGGATATGTATAAGGAGTTGGTTTTTAAGTAAAAAATCTCGAAAATCATCGTGATGAACAAAATCGAAATGGCCTTAACATAATATCTGTAATCAGCAAAGGTTTCTTCCTTGTTTTTGAATAAGGCATGCACTTTGGTAATCATTTCCTTACCAAAAGGACTGATCTCAGTGGAGTTTCCTTCGGTTCCTTCAGCAGGGACATAAGGATTTGAAGAACAGAGGTACTTCTGCATTTTTTCATGATCAAATGAGCGCCCATGTAACATTTTGTAATGGTTCGACACATCATGATTTGCCATATAACACATATCAGTTCCTCCTGGATGATGCGGGATGAAGTCGGTGAGATCATATAGTTTTTTATCGATGATAAAGTGGTAACGTCTGGACATTGCGATTTTGAAAACCTTGCAAGCAGGCCTATTTTTTACTCCTTTTAGATATTATTTTTGAATTTTAATAATGTTATTTCTTTATAATGCTTTTTATTTGAAAAGAATACGTGGATTGCATCATTAAAAAAGTGGTGATATAGTTTCTGAGGAAATATTATCTATTTTGAATTTTTATCTTCTTTAAAAATAAATTTTTTCAAAAAATGTTGTTGTTCCATTTGAGAAAAAAATTGTTGAATTTATTTTTTTCAAAAAAGAAAATTTAATGGCAAAATGAGGAATATGTCAAAATTAGCAAAAAAATGATAAATTTTTTTTTATTTTATACAAATTCCTTCCTTCCTTCCAATAAAATAATTTCTTCAAAATACTTTTTTATCATCTTGATGAATTTTTTAATGTTTGGAATATCCAACAAATTTCTTAAATTATATAAAAAATAATTTCCTAATATTGAAAAAATCCCTCCTAATTTATCAAAATCTTTAAATTTTTTAAAAATTCCAAGAAATATCGATGTATAGCGGTAAAATAAAATCTTTTCTTTCTCCAACCGTAATTTTATCTAAATTCTCTAGAACTGACTGGCATCGTCCTGGATATTGGCAATTCCTGTGTTCGAGCAGGTTTTTCTTTAAATTTCTTTTGATTTCCAAAATGATTATTTAGGATACAGTGGTGAAGACACACCGAAATTTGTTTTTTCTTCAGTAAATAATTTTCTTTATTTACATTAATTTTTATGCCGAGCAAATTCTAGGCTGCAGCAGTTGTGGAGGAACAATCAAATGAAATGGACATAGAAGAAATCAACCAATTTTCTGGTGTCATGAAAAAGAAGCGAATATTAATTGGAGATAAAGACCTAAGAGTGCGGAGAGACAATATGGATATCATTGAAACCTTATACAATGGGGCGTGTAAATCTTCCGTGATTTTTCATAATTATAACTTTCCTACAAAATAGTTAAAAATTGGGAAGCAATAGAAAAACTTCTCTTCGAAACATATTCTTCACAGCTTCAAATCAGTCCTGAAAATTCTCCCCTTATAATGAGTGAACCCTGCAACCCAGAATCCCAACAAAAGCAAGACTCTTCCCAAAGAATGAAATTTTGTGAGATGGCATTTGAAAAATTGAAAATTGCCAATTTTTTCATGTGCAAATCAGCGGTGTTGTCATGGTGAATATTTTTTTTCAATCAAAAAATTATTATTCTTTTAGCTTCGCTTCTGGACGATCAACAAGTCTTATCCTTGATTCAGGAGCTTCAGGAACCACAACAGTTCCAGTACATGATGGTTACGCATTGAGGAAAAGCATTATAAGGTATGAAATTGGTGGAGAAACCATCACTGAAAGGGTTTTACGATATGTCGAGGATAAAATGAAGACTGAGATCAAGCCCAGATATTCCTTTTTGATAAAATTGGATAAAGATAATAAGAAGATGCTACCTATTGAGCAGGTTTTCCTGAATACCCATCCTTCCTATGAAAGGTTCTGCAAAATGGAAATAGCCAGAGATTTAAAGGAAAATGTTGTTCGGATTAACACTGATGATAAAATAGAAGGGTAAAATAATGAAAAATTAAACCATAATCGTTTTAGATTTAATGATAAAATGGAATATGAGTTACCAGATGGAAATTTGCTTTCGTTTAAAGAGGAAAGGTTCGATTTTGGAGAAATTTTATTCAACACCATTTCCAAGAAGGACTCAAAAGTATATAATTTTATTTGTAAAATATTTTAAAAAGATTATGAAGGACATTGACGGATATAGTTTCAAAGGGATACATAATATGGTGCTTGACTCAATAAATAGATCAGACATTGATATAAGAAAGGAACTTTTATCAAATATTATTGTTTGCGGAGGGAACACGCTGTTAACAGGGGTGGTCGAAAAATTACAACAAAAAGTTTCAGAAACAGCACCTCAAGTACATTTTTAATAAATTTATTATACAAATATTGTTTTATTAAAAAACTAGAATGCCAGAATTAAATTGATTGCATATCCTTCTTCTGTGGAAAGGAAGTTTAGTTCATGGATAGGAGGGTCAATACTATCGTCATTAGGTTCGTTTCAAAATTTGTGGATAAATAAAGGCGAATATGAAGAAAATGGATGCTATATTATAGAAAAAAAATGTCCTTAATTTATACAAAATTTTCTTTTAAAAACAACAACAACCATAATTTAATTTTCAGAATAATTATAGTCCTATTTCCTTGAAGTATTTTTCCTCTGTCAAAAACCTCTCAACTTTCTTTGCCACTCCTTTCAAACCCACATTTAAAATTGCCACATATCCTTTTGATTCTGGCTTTTTTTTTATGAAAAAAAATATATATAATATTGAAAATTGGTTACATATTCTTTAAGAAGTGAGGGATTTTTTATCAAATTTTCATTGAATTCAATGATATAGCCATCAATTACCCCTTTAACTGTAAATTTTTTCCCATTTTCAAACAAAACCTCACATACATTGGTTTCTGGTTTAACTTTGATTCCTCCCCCTAAGAAAGAAATTAAAAATTTATAATTTAAAGTCGACTTTTTTTTTTCCCCTTAACAATTTCATTGATGTTCCCTTTGTAAATGCAATCAAATGAAATTGATTTGATCGGAACGTGCTCTTGACAAATTTCATGTTGAGCTGTTATGCCAATCATTATCAATCTTGAGATTATTTTTTCACTTTAATAAAACGAACAGGATAAATATGAAAAGGACTTGTTGGTGTGAACGTAAACATATTGAAAAAGACGAGGCTCTTTGGAATATATTGAATAATATTTCAAAAAATATCTGTCCACGAAGGTTTTCAACTTATTATTGTTGGAAATCGGAATTAAAAATTCATAGTTTTCTTCTTCCTTCTCATTTTCATATATTTTTGTGTTGTTTTTCTCTTCTTCTTCCTCTTCTTCAAGCAAATCTTCTTTCAAATTCGTGGGAAGTTTCTCTTCTTTGTTGAAATCCATATTTTTTCTTTTGGACATTTAGGATTTTTATTAAATAAATTACAATTTTTAGAAATAAATACTTGTGATATTTTTTTCTTAAAAAAATTTTTTTTTCTGTTTGAAGGTCGAGAAAAAAAAAAGAAAAAAAAATCTATCCCTTAAAAAAAAATTGTTTCCTGAAAAATAATTTTTTAAAAAAAAAATTAATATTTGTTAATTTATAAAAAAATTGCCCTCTATGAAAAACAACATTTTTTAATTTATGTTTTAATTAATAAGATTTTCACAAATGCTCACAAATTTTTAAAATTTTGCAAATTCATTGTATTAAATTATCTACAAGGCTTTAAATAGAAAAAAATGTTTTGAATCAAACTTTACTTTTGGGAGTGTGGAAAATTATTTATCATATTTATTATTTATACTTAGCAGACTAATATATTGCAAAGAAAACTAACTATAATAAATAAAAAACAAAAATGATCTCTCTCCTTCCTTTAAGAGAAAAAATCATCTACATTGAAAAGGGCGTTTAGATTGCCATTTTCCTTCTCTTCAGAAAAAAAGTTCTTTTTTTGGACTTCTTCTTCACTTTCCTTCCAAAAATTGAACTTATCGGCCAATATATTGATCAAATTATTATTTTCTTTGTTATCCATATTTTGAGTTGTTTGGGGCTCAATATTGATGAGATTCTCTTCATGTTCTGGGTTGAATTTGGCTCTTTTCCCAGGCAAACAGGGATTCTCCAATTGCATTTGTTGTTGACTTCTCTTGAAATCCAATGAGGGGAGATCCTTCATTTCATGGAACATTTCTATCTTTACATTGAAGTTAGTTGGGCAACTAGAGCGAAGTTTGCTGAGAACTTCGAAAATCAATTGTTCATTGTTTTGTTTCTTCAAAAGACTTCTAATTGCAGTCCGAGAAAGCATCAAATCCCTGCCCAATACTGCCAAGAAACGATTTTTCACCGTATGTTGAGTCCTTCCTGGGAAAATCTTTGAGATTTCGGACCAACTTTTCTTCTTGCTGAGTGACTCTTCTAGCAATTTAATGTCCTCTTCGAAAGACCATGCTTTTCTAAAAATAGGAATTATAAATATTTAGAAAATTTGGGATCATATAAAATTAAAATTTTTAAAAATGAAAAAGGGTGCTTAAAATTCAGAAATCATAATTTGAAAAGAAAAATACTTATTTAAGAAAGGATTCAAATGATTCAACCATCTTTCTCTGCATTGTTTGCTCGTTTTGAAAGTCGAGCCTTTTTTCGATACTTTGCTAAGGTCCAAAGCTGCTTTCGACCATTTAATGTCAAATGCTTTTTCAAAACTCGGCGCAAAGAGGTTTCCATCACTTTCTCTGAAATTTTGGAAATTTGATCAATAGAGAAAAAAGAAAGAAAAAAATAAACCTTAAAATGTTGATGAGATAATTATCTTCCTCACGACTCCATTCAGGAGATCTGACAGATGAGATCAAAGTGAACCATTTGTATTTCAGGGATTCTGAATCGCTTTTGGGAAGGAGGTTTGAAATGACTTGCCATTCATATGTAGTCTTTGAAGTTTAATTATGTGAAATAAGGAAGAGTTTATTTTTTTTAGTTGTACATATTCATAGAAGGACTTATAGAAAATGATTTCGCAGACCGATATCAACCAGACCAGGAAATAAATCATCTCCTCATTCCAGTTCTTGATGAAGAAACATTTATTATTGATAGCTCTAAGACAAAAAAAAATTAGAATATGAAAGAAGAAAAAAAACATGCTTTTTAATGAAGTTTGCTTCGAAAATCTTATAGATTTGCTCAAGCGAAGGAACCTGTTGACAAAATTTGGTTGAGTTATGAAGCAAAGAGAGGTTCCTGGAAAACTGCATGGCATACGAAAAGTCCATAGCATTGATGAATTTCATGAAAATATTGAAATTCTTCTGAATTTTTTCAGGAATCTCCCTCTCAAAGAAATTTATGCCCAAATAAGAAAAGCAGTTGGAGAGATTGCTCATGAAAAAATAAACTTGGAAATGAAGAAAATGTTCAGAAATTTTTGCAATTATAAAAAATCTGAGCTTCAAATTTATACGTCTTGAAGATATAGCTGACCATAAATGGATATCAGAAAATCTTCAAAAAACAATATTACGACAGGAATCGCGAGCCTAAAATCATTATTTTTACTATTAAAATCAGCTGCCAAAAAAAAATTAATTATTTCTCTCCATAATTCGTTTGAATTTTTGATTCTTTTAATCTTCAAAAATTTTCTGAACAAATTATTAAATACTTTAAATTTGAAGCGCTTGTTTGATTTAGATGTATTTTTATTTAAAAATATTGAGTTTGATTTTTCTTTAAAATTTTAAGCCCTTTTTATATATAGAAGCTCCTAAAATATGCAACGAAGCAAATGATAAAATTATTTTTTTTGATGTTTCAGCACGCTTTCAGTAGACAGTATAATCTTAATAAACTATTTTTTTGACACGAGATATAAAAAATATTTTTTTATAAATTTTAATTCAAAAAAATGCAGTATTTTGATGTGAGATTTTATTTTCATGAAAAAAGTTTAAAACCTTAAATTTTCTTTGATTTTTGTTTTAGATGAAAGAAAATAGTTCCATCTAACCCACAATCAGAATTTGAATGGTTTCTGTCTAAAAAAACATTATATTTTTTATTTTCATTTTTTATAAATAAAAAAAAGTTTCATATGACTTGCTACTTTAAATTTCTCTATGATTACATTACAAAATATTCATCAAATACTTAATGATCTAAAATTTTATAATGTATTTTTTTTTGGAATCTAATATATATTTTTAATGATTTATGGCTTGCATAGTTTGGCATTAACCATTATTGACGATTTATTTATTTAAATTTATTAGATGAGCTAAAAAAAAATATTGAATATAAAATATTTCTAATTTTTTTATTATACTTTATAACCACAAAATGGCCATTATGGTAACAATAAATATCAAAAAGAATTGAGTTTTTAAAATATTAGATTCGCAAGAGAAATTTTGTGTAAAAGTGTCAATATCACTCCCCACATTTTGGCCCAGATCTAACAGATCACTTCTAATACTCGTCATTAATTTTTCGCAAAAACTCATAATTTTTTCTGTATGGTTATGTGGGCCACATTGCTGAGTCAAATTATCATACACAGATTCTGTCATAATGCAAAGATATTCAAAAAATATATTTTTTATTTGATAAACCTCATCATTCCATAAATTTATCATTACATTCTTCAAATAAGCTAAGGTTGAGTTATCTGTATTGTACCCTGCTGCTCTTAATTTCCAGAACCTTGGTATTTTCCTTAGGAATTTTTTCATGATATATTCTCCATCCGTCGTTTTAAAAAGCCAAAGATCCCAATCATCTCTTTCAACAGGTATTCTAATTTGTTTTTTCATGGCATCCTCAACCCCATTACCACTTAAATCAATTAAGAAAAAGTTCGAAGTGTCAAAATACAAAGAATTAGGTGTATATTCTTGTTTTTCCAAATCAAAGAATGCTATGTTCCAATTAAAACCCTCGACTCCAACATCCAAGGTCCGATTTCCAACATAAAAATAATTATTGGTAACATTGAAAGAGAGGGAACTATAACTGACCAATTTTAGCAAAAGTTCTTGCAATTTTTCTGATTCGCATGGATATTCTCCATCCACGTCATGAGGATCTACCCCTTGCAAAAGATCTCGCACGACCCCTCCATGCAAATAAAAACTACAATTGTTTTCAGCCATTGCATTCATTATCATTCCATAAGACACATTAGTTTGAGTTTCAAATGTTCTATCAAGTAAATTATTCAATCGGCTCATGAAACATGGAGATTGATACAAATTAGAATTGGGATATTTTTCCCAAGGTGGGGAAACTGTAAAATAAGGCCATTTGACGTGACTTTTATTTAATGGAAGAAGATCATTGCATGGAGATTGATCAATAGAAGATAAGAATGTTGAATGGTCCAATTTCGGCAAAAGAGAAAATTTAATTTGTCCTGCAAATATTTGAAAGGGGAAGAACAAAAGAAGGATTCTGGAAATGAAGAGCGATAGAGACATTTGGCGAAATAAACAAAAGATATTAATTTTTCTTTAGGGATTTGCTTAATTTTTTTATGGTTTATTTCAGGTTTTTTTGATCAAAAGTATAGAGAATTAGGATTATCAAAAATAATTTTTAGAGATCGTCCGATGAACTTGAAGAATCATCAACCACCATAAATTTCTTGTTCTATTAATTTCAAAAATTAATGAAATTTTGAAAACTTTCATTATACCGTGGGGATCACTATCAATTTTTTGAAGAAAGGCACTTTTGCATTGAGATTATATTTTGGAATATCTACGAAATTTAAAAGTTCTCTTGAAAAATCTTGGATTTTTCATTACCCGTCCTGCTGGTGTAAAACCCTAAAGGAGCGAATCTTTGTGAATGTTCAGAAATTTCTTCATCATATTTATGAGACAACCCCTAAATATTTTTTCATGAAATTACAAATATAAATAATTAGAAAAATAAACCTCATAATGAATGACAACATATTTAGCTTTTTTTTCATATCTGTTAATTATCCTTTGTATGGTCCCCTCACACCAAATATATCTCGGATCCCGAACATCAATTTTATCTCCAACCGAAAATGATTTGACTCTTGAGACACAAAAAATCATTTAAAAAAATGAAATGTCATAATTACTTTTTATTTTTGTTCCAATCTTTATTTGTATTAACTCTGTTCATAAAATCTTCATACTCAACAGCGTCATTTCCTGATAAAAACTTCTCAATCAAAGAATCGAATAATAAACATCTTCCAAAACGATGTTTCCTTAATTTAGATTTGCATTGTGGGCATTTCTAAAGAAAATTTAGCCATGGTTTTATTTTTATTAGGTACTGAATAAAAAAGCAAATATTCTGAGATACATATCTCGCAAAATGTGTGTCCACAATGCGTAGTAGTTGCTGCAACAATGTACTTCAAACAAATCGGACAAATAAAATCATGATTTTCATGTTTTATTTCGGTCAAATTGGAAAGATTTGTTTGCAATGCGATCCTATTTTCGATCTCTTCCTTGTTATTTTCCTCAACTTTGTCTTTAATTTCTAGAGGAAATTTAAAATCTGATATATTTTCAAATTACTCTTGATTTTTGAATTGTCATCTATTTCACTTAAACTGTAGAAATCTGCCTCTTCCTCAAAAAAATTTCTGTTTTTGGAAAATGCTTGAAAAAGATTTGAAGACTTTTGTTTTCTGACATGGGAAGGCTTTTTAATATATTTGGATGAAACCCCAGGTTTTTTTTGAATTTTTTTCTTTTGATTCAAAAAACAAGACATAAATTTTTAGAAGGTAGTCTGATAATTTTTTCTATTTTAATTTTAAAAATAAAAAGTCAAAAGTCATTAGGACAACTCTAAATGAAAAAAAATAATTTCATAATTTAAAATAATTAAAAAACAACGAATTTGCAAAATCCTTTAAATGATTATGAAAAATTAA
>Ga0302186_10002955_pt1 | contig 12721 bp, 12 predicted proteins | sample II_Bog_E1_2_FD_198782 | JGI IMG/M metagenome (GOLD analysis project Ga0302186, IMG submission 198782) | Peat permafrost microbial communities from Stordalen Mire near Abisko, Sweden - II_Bog_E1_1 | ecosystem: Environmental > Terrestrial > Soil > Wetlands > Peat | place: Sweden: Abisko... | reverse complement strand
AATTGAATTCAAAAAATAAGTTCTAAAATTTATTTTTGAGCATTTTTCAAAACATGAGAAAAAAAAATTTCAAAAAAAAAAATCAAGAATATTAGTTTTTTTGAATTAAATGAAAAAATCCCAAAAATTCAAAAAAATTAAAAAAACTTTCGAGTCCTTTTTCCCTTTCGCTAAAATATCTTATTTAATTTCTGAAATAAAAAATCAAGCCAAATGCTCAAAAAAATCCCGATCCAATCCCTCCTTCGTCCCTTCATTCAAGCTTCTTTCTCAACAAGCTTAACTTACCAACATGACCCCTCGATACCATCTTCTTTAAAAGCTTCAGATTTTTTGGTTCATCTCTTTATTTTCTCATTTCTTAAACTAAACCTCCTCATGTTTATAGATCCAAAGACATATTGGTCCTGATGAGAAAGAGCTCAATGAGATGTTAAAAACAGTTTCAGTTAAATCGCTTGAAGATCTCATGTCTCAAGTTCTTCCCAAGGACGTTTACGACCCCAATGCTTTTCAAAAAGACAACATTAAATTCCCCGAACCGATCACCGAACAACAATATTTCGATTTAATTCGTAAGATCGCGGCTCAAAACAAATTGGCAAAAACCTACATTGGTTGTGGTTATTACGGCACACTAATTCCAGCGATCATCGTAAGAAGTGTCATTGAAAACCCTGTATGGTATACTCCATATACCCCTTATCAAGGCGAGATTTCACAGGGAAGATTAGAATGTCTTCTATATTTCCAAACAATGATCACCGAATTAACAGGCCTCCCATTTTCCAATTGTTCTTTGCTTGATGAAGGCACTGCCGCTGCTGAGGCCATGTTCATGGCCTATAATATCGCGAGCTTCAAAAAGAACAAATTCTTCATTTCCAGCAATGTCTTCCCACAAACCATCGATGTTGTCAAGACAAGAGCCAAATATATGGGAATTGAAATCGTGATCGCTGATCCAAAGACCTTCGATTTCGATCAAGCTGGCGCTGAACTATGTGGGGCTTTGTTCCAGAACCCCGATAATTACGGACAGATGTTCGATTTTACCGAGGTCACCAAAACACTCAAAAAACATAAAATCATTGCGATTTTGGCTCAAGATCTCCTGGCTTTGACAATCTCTAAGACACCTGGAGAAATGGGTTTTGATGTGGCTGTAGGGTCTGCGCAGAGATTCGGAGTTCCTTTGGGTTATGGAGGACCATCTGCGGCTTTTTTCGCGACGACTGATGAGCACAAGAGGAAAATCCCAGGTAGAATCATTGGGGTTTCACAAGATGTCCATAAGAATAAGGTGTATAGAATGGCCATGCAAACCAGAGAACAACATATCAGGAGAGAAAAGGCCACATCTAATATTTGCACTTCGCAGGCGTTGCTAGCAAATTGCTCTGTATTATATGGGATTTATCATGGGCCGGAGGTATTTTAAAGCAAGAGAATTAATTTGAAATGTTTTCCTAGGGACTAAAAAATATTGGGCAAAGAATCAATAGTCTGACTCAAATCTTAGCACAATATTTACATAATTTCGGATATAAAGTCAAAGGATATGATTCTAATCATTGCAATTTCTTCGATACTGTTTCTTTAGAGCTGCCTGAGAAAAAGTTGCTAATAACAATATCTTTTTCTATTATATTTATTAAATTAGTGCATCTTTCTTCCTGGAGGAATTCCTCAAACATGACATAAATCTCCGTAAAATCAATGATCATACAATTTCATTGAGTTTTGATGAAACCACACAACTTGAAGATGTCGCGGATCTTATTGAGATTTTCGCAAAAATCAAGAAAGTCACGTTGAATAAAACTTCCCTCTTCCATCAATCTTCCTATAAGATCAACCCTTTTCATGAAAATCTCTCCAGAAAGTCAAAATATATGACACAACAGATCTTCAATAGCATCCATTCAGAGACCCAAATGTTGAGATTCATCAGAAATATTAGCAAAAAGGACATTTCACTTGCCAAATCTATGATACCTCTTGGGTCGTGCACTATGAAACTTAATGCCAGCTCTGAAATGGTTTTTGAAAATTATTAATTTTTCTTTAAAATTAGATATTTTTCTGTGATTTGTAATTCTTTTTAATATAATAATTAAATATTCTTCAATAATTTGTCATTAATTGTCTTAATTTTCTTAACTTTTTCTTAACAAAAAGGCTGCCTTGACCTACACCAACATCAGTAACATTCATCCATTCGTTCCCCTTGATCAAGCCGCCGGTTACCAATCCATAATCAAAGACCTCCAAGATTGGTTGAAATCCATCACAAAATTCGATGCTATCACCTTCCAATCAAATTCCGGTGCCCAAGGTGAATATACAGGTCTTCTCACAATCAACCGTTATTTCGAACATCACAACCAAAAACATCGCAATGTTTGCTTAGTGCCAGTGTCAGCCCATGGAACAAACCCTGCATCCGCTGCAATGGCCGGAATGAAAGTGGTACCAGTTAGTGTGGATGCACAAGGGAATATTAATATAAGCGATTTGAAGGCGAAGGCGGAAAAAAACAAGGATAATCTAGCAGCTTTTATGGTAACCTACCCGTCAACTCATGGGATTTATGAAGACACTATAAGAGAAAGCATTGATATCATTCATAAAAATGGGGGACAGGTGTATATGGATGGAGCGAATATGAACGCACAAGTGGGGTTGACCTCTCCTGGATTTCTGAATGCTGATGTATGTCATTTGAATTTGCATAAGACCTTCTGTATTCCTCATGGAGGTGGGGGACCTGGAATGGGTCCCATTGGAGTGAAGAAGCATTTGGCGCCATTTTTGCCTGGACATTCAATTGTTAAATGCGGGGGTAATGCTTTATGAATAAATTTAAATTTCATCACATATTTTATTAATAATATTCATTAATTTTTATATTTATCTTCACATTAGGTGAGCATTCGTTTGGTTCAGTATCTTCGGCTCCTTGGAGTAGTGCAAGTTTATTGACTATCTCATATTCCTATATCGTTCAAATGGGGATGAAAGGATTAAAGAAAGCGACCCAAGTTGCGATTTTGAATGCGAATTACTTGGAATCCAAGCTTAAAGAAAAATATAAGATCCTCTATCGTGGGAAACAAGGCCGTGTGGCTCACGAATTCATCATGGATATCCGACCGATCAAAGTTTCTTTTAATTAAAAATGTTAAAAGACTCTATATATTTTCTTATTAGGAGAAAACCGGAATCACAGAAGAAGATATCGCTAAAAGACTCATGGACTTCGGTTTTCATGCTCCCACTATGTCTTTTCCAGTGCCTGGGACTTTAATGATCGAACCAACAGAAAGTGAAGACAAGTGACTTACAAAAAGATAATTTAGATGAGAATTTTTAATTTTAGAGCTGAATTAGATCGTTTTATAGATGCCTTATATAAAATCAGGGAAGAAATCGATAAAGTGGGCGAAGGAAAATATGATAAATTAGACAATCCTTTGAAAAACGCTCCTCATACCTATGAACATGTGATTTCCAGCAATTGGAAACATAAATATTCAAGGGAAGAAGCTGCTTTCCCAGTTCCTTGGATCGCAGCAAGAGGAAAACATTGGCCGTCATGCGGAAGAATAGATAATGCTTATGGGGATAGACACCTGATTTGCACCTGCCCGGATATCACGGAATATTTATAAAAAATAATTTTAACGAATTTTTTTTTTAGGAAAATTGAATGAAAGTATTTTAATTTTTTTATAAATTTTTTTTATGGGTTTTTTGAGGTGGGAAATATTAAATATATATTAATTAAATTTATATATATTGAAGAAATTTTGCTGAATTAATAAAAATCTTTTTTTAAAAAAGGAAGAAAAAACCTTATAATGAATTATTTTGATTTTTTTTTTTAATTTTTTCAAAAATGTATTTAATTAGAAAAAATGAGAGAAAAAGAAAGTTTTATTTATTTTTTATTTTAAACATGTTAAATTTATTAAAAAGTTTCATCAAGTCACTTAAAATATAAATTTATTTCAGGATATAATAAAAAAAAACATCTTTTTTTTTATTCTTCCGGGAACATTTTGTTAATAATGTCCTTATAATCTTCGGATTCTGCATACAAATGTAGCTTAAAAGTCTCTTTATTAAGTTCTCTGATGTCATGATCCTTAAACTTCATCAAATAATTCTTCAAATGCTTCAATTCCTCATCATTTTTATTATGATAAAACGGAATAATCGGCACTCCATTTTCTATTTGATAACCGAAAGAATAACAAGCATTATCAACAATCGCCACATCCTTGATATCCCTATTAGCGAAAATTCTCAAATCCTTCACATAAGCTCCATCTGAAGTCACCACGCAATTGTCTCGGAATAATCTATGGTGAATATATTCGTTTTTAGGGTCGAGATAATCAAGGACTCGATTTGCATAACAACTATGGGATGCTGTGAATACGATGATTTCAAATTCTTCACTTAAATCTTGAAGAATCTCAACAGCGTAGGGACGGACATTAACACCAGCCTTAAAAAATTCATTAACAATATTTGTTATATTTATCAATTTAAAATTTTTAGTAGAAGGAAAATTTTAATTTGCAAATACAAAATAAATAAAAAATTATGATAAATTATGTTACTTCTATCACGGTTCCAGTGCCTAACTTTATAGCTAGAATAACATCGCTTGGCATATCAATGGTTTCATTACAATGAATCAAAGTCTCATCAAGATCAAAGATCAAAGTCTTTTTATCTTAATCAACAAAAAAAAAAGATAAATTACAAATTAAAAAAATGATGTATCATCATATTATATTTATACAATAAAATATATTAATGATATTACATATAAAAATAATATTATATATAAATAAAATTTTTCATATAAATATATTATTGTTACATAAAATTAATAAAAACATATAAATAATATTACTTAGATGAGACTCTTTCTTCGGTAAATTAATAGTCCTTTTTGCTAAATGTTCCTCTTCGACCTCAGGCAAGATCTTGCAAAAATTCAAGGCCTTAAACGATTGCAGCAAATGCTCGCAATACAACTCCTTGAAATAGTTCGATTTGCAATTTGTCTTGTTAAACTTCCTCATATTTGTCATATAATACTCAGAATTAAAATCAATCACAGTCGAAGTATCCATACTCGTAAAAGAATCATCACTTTCCATTGAAGAAACGCTTGAAAGCTTGGCTCTTTCCTTCTTTCCAACTGATAAAGTAACCATTTCTTTCTCAGGTGCCTTTTTAATGTTCTTAATAGAAGAATTCGAACTTGAAGATTCCGAATAATCTTCAGAAGAATCCCTACTAATAACTTTTTCATGGGTGATTTTCTGAGACTCAGTGGATTCTTTCGAAAGTTTTGCACTTTTCAAGGATTTTTTCTCAGGAATTTCTGGCATTGCCACTGATTTCTTTACAAGGCTGGAATGCATACTGGAACTCACACTGGAATTTTGGCTCGATTTGCGATGCTTGGAAGGAGAAGTTTCGTTATTTGTTTCTTGAGCGATCTTTTGAAGAAGCTCAAGGTTTATATGGAGATCGTTGGGAGTTTTAGCACTGTTTCTCTTGGGTAAGACTTCACCTATTAATTTAATTAAAAATTTTATTGTAATTATCATATAAAAAGAATATTTATTCACTTTTAAAATAATTTTAAAATGTTTCTTTTATAAAAAAACACTTTTATGAAATGACTTTTATAAAATCATGATGCTTTTATAAAATGATATACATACAGAAAATGACACATATTTATAAAATGACCTTTAGATAAAATGACACATATAAATTTTAAAAAATGATAATCAAATCATGCATATATAAATATAACATATATAAAAAATGATAAATATATAAAAAACAATGATTCATAGAAAACTTGTAGAAAAATGAGACAAACCTGCAAAAACAAAAATGATACATATATCTTAAAAAATAATACTTTTATAAAAATATCTATGAATAAAATGATTTTTAGACATGATAATTTGTATAAAAATAATAGATTTAAAAACTAAGAAAAAAATAAAAATATCAAAAAATCCTACCTCTTCCCAAAGTTGAAATGAATTCATTCAAATTCAAAAAATTCATTTTGACCTCCTTTCTATCTTTTTGCACGCTTTTCGCTCTATTATCAGGGCTTTTCGGAAACGTGATTTCCAGCTCATTTTGAACAAAATCTTTATTTTTCGTGGTTCTACTTCCTTGTTTCATCATTGGAGAAAAATCCAAATCCTTTTCTATATTATCAATTGGCTTTTCTTCAAATCCATTGGAAAATTGTTTAGAACTTCTTTTCGCCTGATCCTGCACTAATTTTGATAATCTCTTAGTGTCTTTCGAATTCTTTTCTTTTTCCATCTCAATGAGGAAACTTTCGCTTTTGGTGAGATTTTTGCTTGATAATTTCTTGAGTTTATCTGGATTTTCATTAGAAATTTCGCCATTTATTGACTTTTTATTAGGTTTTTTCTCAGTTTCAGTAATTGATGTCTTTTTATTGGAATTTTTTTCTGTTTCCATAGAATTTTTATTATCAGTAAAAGAAACCTTTTTCTCTGATATCTGAGGGGCTTTTAATTTCGATTTTTCAGTGGAATCTTTATTAGGAATTTTTATTGATTTCTTCATAGTATTAGCTTTTTCCTTTGGGTTTTTCAATGAAATACTTCGTTTCTTATTCCCTTCTAAGGCATTTTCTGTGTATTTTACACTATTTAGGGTAATTTCTTCTTCGATTTTCTGGGCATTAATTTTTTTCTCATCATTAAGTTCATTATTTTCTTCATTTTTTGCAATATTTCCATCAATTTTCTCAAAATTTTCATCATTTTTATCAGAAGTTTCACTGTTTTTTCGATTATTCCCTTCAGATTTCATCTTATTTAGCTTTAGAGACCTTTTCATGATAATGGAAGTTAGAGAATTTGAAGATTTATCATCAAGAGATGGCTCAGTCGTTAAAATGATTGAAATTCTTTGTTTTTCAGGTAAAAACATTTGGTTTTTAGTTTCATCAAGACCGTTGATTAATTCCTTTGAAGATTTCTTTGATGATTTTTTCCTTGTTTTTTCCTTAGAAACCTTGTCTTCTTTTATCGAAACAGTTCTTTTTTTCTTGGTTTCAGATGGAACTTCTTCAATTTGGTCTTTTTTCTCTAATTTTCCTGGTTTTTCAGGGGATTTTTCTATGAGTTTTTCGGATTTCTCTGGATTTTCACGAGACTTTTTCCTCTTTTCAAAAATCTTTTCAGGCTTTTCAAGTTGTTTTTCAATAGATTTTTCTTGTTTTTCAATAGTTTTTTCTTGTTTTTCAATAGTTTTTTCTTGTTTTTCAATATGTGATTTCTCCATTGAATCCAAGCCTTTTTGTTCTGTTTTTCCTGATCTATTTAATGTTTTTCCCTCTTCAATATTCTTTGACTCGTTCAACTCCTCAGCGTAGAATAAAGGCGTTTTTTTTGATATTTCCTCAAAATCTGCGACATTTTTTTCTAGATTTTTATTACCGAAACTCAATTTTCTTAATGGAATCTCAATGTTTTCGTCTTTTTTCTTATCTTTTTCCTTTGAATTTTCGAAAAAATCTAGTTTTTCATTGTTTTTTTCATTTTTCTTCTCAGAAGAATCAGGATTTTCTGTTTTCTTGGCTTTTTCTTGCTTAGGCTTGAAAAGATTGAATGCCATTTGTTTTAATTCATCAGTTTTATCATTGATTTTAATGGATTTTTTGGTGGTTAAAGAAATTTCTGGAAAATCTTTTTCGAAATTCGAAAAGACCTTTGATTGAATAAGGTTTATATCCCTTCAAATAACATTTTTTATAAAACTAATGTTTTTTTCTTATTAAATACCTGTTTTCTGAGTCTTTTTCCTTTTCAAAAGCACCTCCATCAAACGATTTCTTGATGAAATTCGGCTTGGCTTTATTTGAATCTCCTTCATTAGTGAGGAAACTTTGCGTATGTTTCAATTTTCCAGGGGAAACACTTAAGGTTTTCAGGCTATTTTGGTTTTTGGTGTTATTTATGGGTGATTTTCTGTTATTTTCCTCAAGGAAATTATTATTATTTTTGATAGAGCTTTTATTACATGAAGTATTATTGTTATTATTATTATGAATGAAATCTGTGGCATTTTTGGCATTTGAATTAGAATGATTATTAGTATTATTAGTATTATTGTTAAAGAGAAGATCTAGAGAAATTTTGCCTTTATTTTCTGGACTTATCAATTTATATTGATCTCTAGCGCTTTTTCTTGCATTTTCCAATGTAAAAGACATTGTATTATTCACATCATGATCCTTCTTCGGGGTTATAGTTCGAATATTCAGTTCATTGAAACTCTTCATTTGAGTTATCATCGGATTATCAACTGTGATCTTCGAATTTCTCAATCTATCATCCTTCTGAGCCGATAAAGGCTCCTTTAAATAAGGATTTTTATTAAACTTGTGAGTTTTTTCAGGAGTTTTCACTATTTGGTTATTAAAATCCTGAATCTTCGAGCTCAAATAATTCATTTCTGAGACCTTTGGCCCTACATTACTCGTATCCTGAGTTTTGGCCACGAAATAACCCAACTCCCAACCCATTTTAGGTGAATTCCTAAGATTATTTTTGTTATTTTCTTCGAAAACCGTTGATTTTTGGCTTGGACTCTGGTTTAAATTATTTAAATTATTGCCTTCTCCATAATTTTTTTGTCTATCATCTTTCTTTGGAGTTTTCAAGGCATCTTTCGCATAAACCATCTCTTTATTATAGATTTCCCTCTCTTTCTGAGGTGAAGGGGACATCCTAATTTTTCTATCCATTCCTTCATCATAAATCCCGTTCTTTTGGCTTGGACTTGTAAGTAAAATAAGGTTTTTGGACTTATCTTGAGCCGACATTGGTTCTTTCGGGTTTTTTTTTGCAGAAACAGGCCTTAAATTCAGCTCTTGATAGGATTTCTTCTGAGCATTGAAGGTATTTATATTCAGGTTATTTGAAGAAAAGTTGTTATTGGAAGGGTCTTTTATGAGGTGTTTTTTGCTAGGACTCTCTAAATTTTCTGTGATATTGATGAATTTATTGAGTTCTTTGCCCATATAATCCTCCACGTTTCTGAATTTATCTAATGGAGAATTCCTAATCAACTCCTTATATTTATTATTCGAATTAGCATTAGTATTAGTATAATTATTGGCATTGATGATCTTTAAATCCTCATCAATGTTCGGAGTTTTATGATTTTTATCAGAGGGAGATCTATTAATCTCGGATTTATTGAAATAATTAGAACTTTTCTTTTCTGTTTTCAAGTTTTCTTGCGTTGTTTTTTTCGGATTATTGTCATGAGTTATCGGAAGATAATCTAAATCAGCAGAAGAATTCGAATTTCCGCCACAGAAAGAAATAGAATATTCACGAATGGAAGGGGTTGGAGGAAGGAAAAAAGAACTGGGGACTGGAGGTGCTTTAGAATGTTTCATTGGAATAAAAACTAAATAATTAATTTATTAATAAAATATAAAAAATATAAAAGTATGATGGAAAGAAGAATTAAATGAATTTTTGAAGAGACACTTATAAAAATCCGTGAATTTTTGTTTAAACATTATTTATTTCATTTATTTAAAAACATTTTTCTAAAAAAAAATTTTTTTTTAATTTTTAAAATTTTGCAACTTCCTCATAAAAAAATTGAAATAATTACAAAAGCTGAATTGCTAAATTGTAAAAAAAATATTAAAATTAAAAAAACCAAATTTTTTCAAAAACATTCAAAAAATTACTTTTTTTTTGAAATTACCTGAAAATTTAAAAATAAATTTAAATACCTCATGTCGGCCACCTCTCGTAACTCCTTCGACTGCCACAAATCTCGCATTTCCGATTCCCAGCATTCCTTGCGTCGAATGGAATACGAAGAATTCAATGATCAACGTCATAAAATCCTCAAAAACTCTTCAAATCTGCATTCCAATGAAGAGATTGATGAACGTTTCGAGGATTCAGACTACAAATACCATAAGAACTTCAGTTTTATAGGGAATAATGATAGAGAAAGGGGGAATTCCGCGGAAAATAACACTGCGAATAAGAGAAATATGGTTTTGGAGATAAGAATGAAGGAGAAAGAGGAGAATTTATTGAAAATGACTCAGAATCAAGAAAATTTGATAAAGGAAATTGATTTTTATAGGCAGAAGTTCGAGGAAATTCAGGAGAGTCATGAGATGATAATAGGTGAATATGAGGAGAAATTGGAGGCGTTTAATGGGATGCTTGAGGATTATAAGGAGAAAGAGAAACAATATATGAAGGAGAACTCGAATCTCAAGAAACTCAATCAAGAATTAATAGAAAATCAAGCTAATAATAATAATTTAATGAATAATAGGCCTAGAAGCAGAGCGAATTCGATTCATAAGTTCGATATGAATAATAATAATAATAATTCATCGAAAAGATGTTCTTTTGAAAATAATAGAGAATTTGAAGAATTTGATAAGAATAAGAAGGAAGTGGAAAAGACTAAATTACTTATGGAGAATGTCTATAGAGATAATGAAAGACTTATTAATTTAGTGAAGGAATTGGAACGATTTAAGAAAGAATGTGAGGGTTTGCAAATCAGCAATGAGTTTTTGCAGAAGGAAATAGAGGGGAAAATCGAGCAAAACGAGAAATTAAAAGAAATGATCGAGGATTTTAAAGCTGGAAATGAAGAAATTAAACAAGAAAATGAAAGAAAGGCTAATGAAAATCATAGACTTTTAAAAGAAAATGAGAAGGTTTTAAGGGAAAATGATAGGATTTCAAAGGAAAACGAAAGGATTTTGAAGGAAAGCGATCGCATATTAAAGGAAAACGAAAGGGTTCTGAAGGAAAGTGAAAGGGTTCTCAAGGAAAACAATAAGATTCTCTTAGAAAATGAACGAATTTCAAGGGAAAATGATGCGAATAAGCGAAAGGAACAGCAAATGCAAGCAAATTTCTTGACTCAATTGCAAGAAATGCAAGCCAATTCGCAAGTTCAAGCCAAAACAAAGTTAAAAAAATTTGAAAATACCATAGAAGAACTAAAAAAAGAAAACAAGGCTTTAAGATCAACAAGTAAAACGCCAGAAAGAACATTTAACAACAAAGAAAACGAGCCAAATATTAATAATAAAGGCCTCCAGATTAAAGAAACCATGGATACCTTAATGAGCTTATTAGAAGCTAAAAACATTGAGAATCTCGTGAACAAAATAACGGAAATGATGAGTTTTCAAAAAAATACACATAAATTATTAAATTCGATAGCCGATTTGATGAAAAGCATCGTACCAAATATGAGCAGACCCTCTTTGAAGGAAATGTGGTCGTTTTTGAAATTTACTATCAAGAATTATCAGGAAATAAAGGGGAAATATGAGGAGGAGTTGGGAGTCTATACAAAGATTAAACATATGCTGAATGCGGATTTGACAGAAGAAGTGTTGTATAATTTAAATTCTATGATTGCAGAAAAGAAAGTGTTCTTACAAATTATCAGCAAAATTAAGAGGGTCATGGAGTTTAAAGAGGAACTTTCGATCAATGAAATAAATATGGAATTGAATAAATGGGGCAATAAATAAATTTAAAACATTAATAAATTTGTTATTGTTTATTTTATTTCTTAAAACCCAATTTTTTGAATTTTATCAATGCAATTTTTTTATATTAAAATTAATTTTTATTTGGAAAATTAAAATTTTTTTTTTTTTGCTTTTTATAAAAATTTTCATGAATTCAACACTTTAAAATTTTGCCAATGACAAAGTTTTACTATTTTAAATAAAATCTGATATAAAATTTGATTAACAGGTCATTAGAAACGATCCCATAGTCGTTTTTTACAGGAAAACAAAACCATTTTTTAAATGATAGAAATTTGACAAACCATATTTATACAAAAAAGTAATAGCAAATGAAAAGCTTAATATTTTTCTTTGTTGTTCTCTTCATTTCACAAGATTTGACTTTACAAATATTGAAACCAATTAAGAAAAACAAACACAGAACACCAATTAATAATGAACCCGAAAAGCAACCGGACAATTTTACTTATGGAAACGGCTGGATATCTTTTGACAAATATCCAAGAAGTAAAAAAACTTAAATTTATTGAATTTTAAAGTCTATTTTTAAAAGTATTGGGTGATGTCAACGGGGATGGGCTTCAAGATCTCGTTGCGTTCGGAAATCATCGAGTCTATTATGCTGTGGCATCTGGATTCGGTCATTTTAGTAAACCACTATTTGGAAACTTTCTTGAGGATTTCACTGTAAAAGGGGGTATGATTTTTTTTTCAGAAAAATGTTTTAATTATTTATGTGTTTTTCAGGTTGGTCGACCTTTGACAAATATCCTCGAACACTTTGTGATGTTAATGGTGATGGAAAAGATGATATTGTAGGATTTGGAGATGATTATGTCTATGTTTCTTTTTCGAACGGAACAGGATTTGAACCCAAACAAGAAACCACAAATGAATTTACAATCCAACAAGGTTCATTCTCATCTTGAAAAAAAAAATAATTTTTAATTTTTTTTTGAAGGATGGACCTCACAAAATAGAAATCCTAGAATGTGTCATGATATGGATGGGGATGGTTATGCAGATCTTATTGGTTTTAGTGATAATGGTGTCATGATCGCTTATTCAAACGGGTCGACTTTT
>Ga0302186_10002947_pt1 | contig 12743 bp, 9 predicted proteins | sample II_Bog_E1_2_FD_198782 | JGI IMG/M metagenome (GOLD analysis project Ga0302186, IMG submission 198782) | Peat permafrost microbial communities from Stordalen Mire near Abisko, Sweden - II_Bog_E1_1 | ecosystem: Environmental > Terrestrial > Soil > Wetlands > Peat | place: Sweden: Abisko, Stordalen... | reverse complement strand
CTTCATTGAAGAACCTCTGTAATTCATCATAATAATAATCGCATGCATCATGCATAGCCTCTCCCAACATGTCCTCCTCCGCATTTTTCCAAACATTTGAAATCAGCAATAATTTTTGCGAACTCTTTTCCTTTAATAAACATTCATTAATTTCTCTAACCAAATCCTTCACGAAATAACCCATCATCTTCGGCTTCAAAATCAATTTGAACATGCATTTCGGTTTTATTTGATAAAGCAGCTTGTCTCTAATTTTATTAAGTTCCTGATTGAAGTTTTCAGTAACTTTCTGTCCTAAATCTATGATCAAATTGCTTAACATCATCTCTTCTATGATTGGAGTGGAACAAACCATATAATCTCTTTCTCGGAAGAGTTTTTTGAGGCTTTTTTTTATTTCATTCAAATCCGAATTATCTTCAATATTTTTCTCAAAAACATTATAGGCACTTGCATTTGAATCTTGAGCCCAATTGTGTTTGAAATCTCTTTGAATCACAAGCAATTTTGATAGACAAAGCTTCAAATCTTCATGATTATCTTCATGGAACAAGTAAAATTTCTTCAATATATTGGAAAATATCTTGAAATCTGAATGGAAGTCACCTTCATATTTGGTGTTCAGGATTGTTAGGGATGAGATGATTAATAAGATAATGACAAGGCATTCTTTGATTGGATCATTGGCTAAATACCCCTCGGTGTCAAGGAAAAAAACATAGGTATTTATGTGTTCCAAAAATAAAGGTGTTTTCCACATTTTTATAACTCCAATGCTATTTTTTTTCAAGTACTTATGAAAATTATTACTTTATCAGAAAAATCAAAATCAATGTTACCTCCGATGTGCTTGGAATAATATTCAACAACTTCAATAATAAATAAGTCTTCCCTGTTAACTCTGGACCAATACATGAAACAAAAGCAATGTGATGATCAGAATATTTGTAAATTTCCTATTACCGTAAAAAGAAATATAAAAAAACATAGGAGTCGAACCTCCAAAGCATCGTTTCTAACATCAAGAAAGCGCTCTTGGTTCAATCGGATTAAATCTATAAATTTTCCTTCGGATAAATTGATTTCTATGGAGAGATTTTCACAATGAAAACTGGGCATCACTGACTCTTTGAGGTTTTCGCCGTTTGTGAAATTTGAAAATTCCTGCATTTGAAATTTTATAATTTGGAAAATATATTAATGAGAAACTTAAATGAAATAATAGCTTCCAAAAAAAAAACAATATAAATCCATTTTTAAAAATACTTCTTAATTTATCTTATAATTACAACAAAAAATAGAGAAAAAATATTTACCCGGTAAAAAAATATTTTTTTAAAAGAACATTTGGAAAATTTTCTTAGGGACCCCGAAAATTTTGAAGTAAAAAAATATATTTTAATTTTTTTTTCTATAGAACCTACCGAGAGATTTTATTGTCATTTTTATAAAAACTGTAAAAATCATTAAAAAACAATAAAACATGGAAAGCTTGCATGTTTAGCACTTTAGTGTCCCATAAATGGTGGAACGTTTAATGGTACACTGATTTCTCAATGGCACCATAGTTTGAAGATTCTGGGATTCATTTTTGGTAAGTTCTTTCTCGCTTTCCTCTGCATAAGATGCAGGTTTTATAAAATTTTAATATTTGTTAAAAAAAAAACCGAAATCCTTATAAATATTAATTTACTCCAACTTTGTCAAAACATTTATCGAAAAATAAACTATTTAAATCTATTATTACTCACTAAGTTGTTTATAAATTTCTTCCAAATTCCGATAAATTAATAAATACATATCCTCTTGTTTCATGATTTTATTCAATCCATTCATCAGTTCCTTACATTGTTTTTTTGTCAGATCCCGTTTTTGTTCTAAAAAGAAGTTTGCAAACATTTCATAAATCTGATCCTTAAATCCTTCTAAATGTTGTTGTATTTCTGCAATGCCACAAAAGCAATGAATAATCTGTTGTGTTGTCAATTGAGGAAACTTTGCTTTGATTTGATCCAATAGACTTTTCCAGAATTTAGCATTTGCGCATTGATTTGAGCCAAATAAAAGACTTGAGAGTGAAACCATGCTTGCATTGAAACTTGGAAGACGATCTAATATCAAAAATTGCAATTTATCGATAAAAATTGTATTTTCCTGGATTTTCAAAGCAAAAATCACCCACGTGAATTTCATTAGATTGTCATTTGACAACTCCTTTTTGAAGCTTTCAACGTTTTCTAAGAAAAAAACCACAATTTTCTCATTTATCACATATAATTCCGAAATTCGCAGTTTATTTATAATCCAACATAATTCAGTGAATGTCTTAACATCCGAAGCTTTTAATTCTTGTTCCTTAAAATATTTTTCCTGAAGCCGAGTTCTAATAATTTTCTTGAATTTTGATAATTCAGCTTCTTTTTCCCTAGTTCCAAATTTCCCAAAATCCATTAAACTCACTAAATTCATTGCATATGGTATGATTTCATTATAAACTTGAATTTCAGAATCTTGGAGAAAACTCATGAGGAAATCTTCTTCAACGAATTGAATGTTTTTCATATAATTGACAATTTTCAATAGGGTTTCTGGCTTCAAATGAATTTCTCTTTTCTGAAGAATGTTCTGAATATATTTCCAGAATTTGCTCGACCCCTTCTGATGATAAGTCATCATATAAATCACGTTTTTGAAATCTTGCTCCTGGATGAAATAATCTGATTTCTTCGCTTGTTCCAGAATCTCAAGAACTCTTCGTTCGAAGGTCTTCCAAAAAAGAAAGCCAAAGGGTAAATTTGTCTTGAAACTACTCGTTAAATATGAAATATCTTCCAAATTCATCGAATAGGCAAACTTTTCGAACTCTTTCTCGATTTTCAACCAAAATTTCTCAGAGCCTTGATTGCTTTTAGCAAAGTAAAAGATCATATGTTTGAAGAATTTCATGTCAGATTCAGCTGACAATGATTTCTTGAGGAAAATTTCCTCTATAAATTTGAAGTTTCTTTCAATTTTTTGCACGTTATTTTCATTAGATAAATTCACTGATGAGGTATAGAGCCCCAAGAGAAGATGAGTGCAGCTTTGGTTAGAAATTTTCTCAGGAATGGGATCTTTTTTAAATAATAATTTATAATTCTGGGTTTTATTTTTATTTTGGTCAGGTTCTGTGATTTTATTAAACAATTTATCGCAAAAGTTCGTCGCTAAAAGGGGAATTTCCTCATTAAAAGCCTTTTTATCGGGGAAAGTGTCTAATTTATTCAAAACGCAGCCTATAAATGCAAGATCTAAGTAACTAGAGATCAATTTGAAGTTTTGATTGAGAAAAAATGTGATTTTTTTCACTAAATTTATCAAGTTTTGGTCATCTTTTTTAATTTCTATGGAAAACACATTATATAGTGTCCTTATTAGATTCCCTATCCTCATTGCTTTAAAGTCTCTTTGTAATAAATTCTTCATTATTTCCCCACAGAAATCATTTTTCATGAGGGATTTATCGATTTTCCCTAAAGAAATCGCATAAAGCAGAAGACTTAAAGACTCCCCGTCGAAATCTGAAAGATGCGAATCAGAGAAATTTATCAAGAATTTAACATATTTTTCAGTGTTTTCATTTAAATAGTCATTCTTGAAAAAAATCATGTTCAAATGAGCAATTTGCTTATTGAAAACTCGATCGACATAGATTTTTTTCTGTAGTTGTTCAAAAAGATCCAGAATTTTTAACATTAAGTCCTCGTTTTTTATCTCATTCTTCGAAAAAACCTGCAAAAGCTTTATCAAATTCGTCAGGCTTCCTTTTGGAAAATCCATGTTTATTATCAATTTCTTGGGGTATAAATCCTTTAAAAATTTCGAAAAGCTCTCATCTTCTTTGGCTTTTCTCTTCAAATTATCAGAAGCCACAAATAAAAATTCGATAAAATGGTCAGTGAGACTCATGGCTTCTTGGCTTTTGAGGATAGTCTTTAAAATGTTGTCCTTTAGAAGGAAGCTTTGCGATTTTAAATTCTGGTCTTTGTGCACACTTTTTATGAGCCTTTCTAAAAACAAATATTGATCGTAAATGCTGATTTCATGAGGATTTTTAATTCGCAAAGCAGGGGATAATGAATTATTGAATTCTTCGAACGTTTTCAGACTGCTGAAATATCGATGAACAGAGCCTTTTTGAAACAAGTGAAATTTAAGGGAAAAACATAATTTTCGAAAGAGAAAATTATACGGTCTCCCTCTTGAATTTGAAATTAAAATTTTTGGATATCGAAGCATAAAATTTAATTTTTGTTGAGAAAATTATAGGAATTTTCCTCTTGAATTTGAAATAAAATTTTTGGTTATCGTAGCAGTTTGTTATTTAATACATTATTAAAAAAATTGTTTAGAAGGAAAATGTTGTTATTTTTTCTCAGGCACCGTTTGTTTGATCAAAAGTCTGATTTTACCTCTCATTAACTATTAACGATGGTTTTTTAATTAAAATAATAAAGGAAAATATTTTTTTTTTTGGCTTTTATACAAACACAGGTAGTTAGTTCTTCATATTAAGAAAAAATATATATTCCAGGGAGGGGGAAGCACCCAAACCCCAAAATTGAATCAAATATATTCAATATTAGTTTCTTAAACATTACAATATTATGCAAAAAAAATTATATATATGCAATTCTCTCTTATTTTATTGAGGTCCAATGTCTTTGTTATTTTCATTGCAAATCTGGCTGTATTCCTCCCAACAATAGTTCGAAGACGATATTGATGAATTGCTGTCTACCATCGACACACTCACACTCGGAGTAATAGTTTCTGCTTCTGAACAATTGCTCATTTTTCTAATTTTTCTTATCAAAACCCACGCTTCTTTTTCTTTTTCTTCTTTTTCTTTTAGTATTATTACTTTTTTCTTCTCAGCTCTTCTCCAATTATGAGCCGACATCCAAAACACTGCTGTGAATGTAATAAATTGATTAATACTCCCCAAAGGCTCGAAATAAATATTCGAAAACGAAACCACCAAATAAGTCACCATATAAACATTAACCTCGCTTCGGAATAGTTTGACATTGCTCCATTGTTCCTGCGGATAAACTGTTAGGAATCTATTCACAAGTCCACCACATCCAAACAAAATCATCCAGAAAAAGTAGGCCAAAACACCCGCGTTTTTGCCAATTAGAGACCCTGCGGAAATCATGTTCATCGCTGAAATATCAAAGGAATTCAATGCGCTTGTCACCATTATCTTCACAAAGAAGGAATCTGTTAATTTGTGAATAATTTGCATTTTAGGGCCGAAAGTATCATAGACAATCAAAATGGCTGTATGGATCAACATATAGGTGAGGACTCGATGCAGGAATTCCGCGGATACATAGAAACAAAAGCCTTTATTGAATAGCCCGAGGACTGCATATTTGAGGAAAAAAAAAATAATGGTGATAAATAAAATGGAGGGTCTTGTTGGATTGGAAGTGAACAAATTGATTAGCTTGATAAAAAGGAAAGTTGGTTGCACATGGGATTTCAATGAGTATAAAACAAAGAAACAAATGCAAAATGAACAAAAAGAAAAAGAATACATCGCCTATAAGCCTATAAGAGGAGATTATATAAAACACATGAAGGATTTACTAAAGGGAAAAGTGCGTATTATTCTTCTTGATTTTGAATGATATTATGTCATAAGGATTGCCGCAGGCGACTCTTTTTCATTTTATCATTAATTATTTTGACCCCCCATCGTTTTAATAGAGAAAAGGAAATTATTAAAAATGCGTCAATTATTTATTATTAATAAATTTTTTTTCTCATAAATTTTTTAAACAGCATTTTTAATTAAATCCTTAGACCGCTAGCCTTTTTAGAAATTTAGAAATTAAGCGTAGATGAAGGTCTTTAATTGCGCTAACATTAAATTTTTAATCAAGAATAGCTTTTCAAAAACCCTATCTACCCCCTCTATTTTTTCTAGCTTTTCCACTGATCCCATCTCAACCCCTAATCAACCTGATATAGAAACTCCTCAAGGAAAACCTCTTAAAATCAAAAAAATCTATAGATTTGACCTTTCTCCTCATGCCTTCTGGTTAACCCAAGGCAAAGGCATGGAAAGACCTTATACAGGAGATTATTGGTTCACTAAAGACACAGGCCATTATGTATGTTTGGGATGTTCGAATAGATTGTTTTTGTAAAAAAAAAGTTTAAAATATCTGAAATTTGAATAAATTCGATAGATCTGAACATAAATTCTTCCCACCGACAGGCATGGCGAGTTTTTGGACACATATTTCGAAAGCTGTGGAGACTGTGGCCGATGATGGGGAGGTGCATGAGAATTTCGAGAATATTATAGATAAAAAACAAACGGAAGCCATTAAAAAACAAAGATGCGTTTGCGCTAAGGTTTTTATTTATTTTTAATTAGAAAAAAACCAGAGATTTTCTAGTGCAAAAGCCATTTAGGATTAGTTTATTTGGATGGACCGGCACCGACTTTCTTGAGATTTAGCATCAATTCTGGTTGAGTTATAATTAGAAAAATGTTGATTTTTCGATAGGAGGCATTAAATTCCTTGAGAAACCATATTTCGAAAACCCGCTGAGAATCAAAGAAAGGAAGAAAAAAGCGAAAATGGTGAAGAAAATCAAGGAAAAGGAAGTGAAATTACCGGAATTTGTGTTCGATAAGAAGAAATATTACGAAACTGCGAAGAAATAGAACTTGAGACAAGATTAAATTATAAATTTAAGAAAAGAAACATTTTTTTGGAAATAATTTTATTTGATTTAAATTTCGATTTTTTTGACTTACGATGAAAAACTTTACGTTTATGAAAAAACACATGTTAAAATATTTCAAAAAACAACTTTCCTTTCAGTTCTTATAAGTTTAAAGATCAAAGTTTCTTAATTTTAATTATAAAAGTCCTGAAATCTCTATAATTTGTATAAGATTATAAAGACTAAGAATACTAAAATATTCATATGTTCACAAAACCTCTTTTTTCATCGCTTATGGAGATTTTCCTCTTCTTCATTCTTAAATTTTCTCTAGAATTCTCTATGATTTCCTTCCAAAACCAAGAGATTTTAAACCTGATTCTTTATAATCTTGTGATTTTTATAATCTTCTTTTCTTTTCTATGGCTGAATTATTCCGATAAGCATTTCCTTATAGTGGAAAACTATCAATATTCCTTATTCACTCTTTTGAAGTTTCTGATGATAATCATCGATTCAACGACCATGGATATGACAGGAAAAGATGATTCTTTGAGTTTTCTTCAAGGATCTTATTTCCTTTATTTGCAAAAAGACTTATTCAATAGAAGAGTTCATCCTTTTTTAAATTTCCTTATCTTTTCTTTGATTTTGGTCTTTTTGCTCATTTTTTGGCTTCGAAACAATAACTTAAAATTCTGCATTCGAGTCTTGATTTTGCTTTTTTTCCTTGGTTGTTATTTCTTTTCAATAAAATGCCAGAATATAAGAAAAAAGAAAGAAGACTTTTTTAATGTGTTGAATGGTTTCGGGGTTGGAGTTTTGGCCTTTGAGAAAAAGTCCAAGAAAATCATGTTTCGGAACAAATTTTTCGAAAATTTGATTGGAACCCAAATAAGTCTTAATGAAGATTTCAGGAAATACGCCATGAATTTCATGGAATTCACAATTTATAATGTGAAGAAAAGCTACAAATATCTGTTGAAACTCAAAGGCAAGCCAGCAAAATCTAATGAATTGTTTCAGAAGAATTTGGCAGTTTTTCTAGAGAAAAACATGAATGGCGAAGCGAAAAAAGAAGATAAAATCAGGTTTTTTTCTGATGAATCAGATGAAAGTTCGAAAAACGGCGTGTTTTCAAAAATCCTCAAAGAAATCGAGGCTTTGCCTATGCGAACAGAGGAAAACCAGGAATTATTGTCTGAAAAACTCAAGAAAGTCAAAGAAAATCCAACCAAATATCAAATTGAGATAGGAAATAAGGACTTTAATATCAAGAAGACCAGGCGGAAAAACAATGTCACTTTGATGAGCACTAATGCTACTACAAAAACCATTAAAAGCCTGAATTTCCTCAAGAAAACAATGATTTTTTCAGGTAAATTACAGAAGAAATGCTCTTTTTACTTAAAGTCTCTATTTCGCATATTAATTGATAAAACTGATGATATAAATAATCCGATTCCCTCAATGATTTGTCAAGATAAAGGTCCTTTCACTATAATTTCGAGTTTTTATGTTTCCAAAAACACTGAAAGCATTGATAGGTTCTTTAAATTAACGATTTATCATTCAAAAATCGATGATATAATTTTTTTGACCATTAAACAACATCAGGAAACTGAAATTCATGACGTTTTATTAGAAATGCAAAATATCATCGGAGCCATGGTTTCATCGATATCTCATGAATTAAGAACTCCCTTGAATTGTTCTTTGAATCTACTTGAGGATTTGGCGAATAATATCGATGAAATGACCTTTGAGAATTATTTGAAACCCATTTTATTGAGTACTAAGAATTTGAAATTCGTGATAAATGATTTGATTGATTATTCATCATTGGTCTCAGAAAAGTTCAAAATCCATAATACGAATTTTCATCTGAAAAACACAATACTTGAAACGATGGATATCGTTTCTTTGGGAATCGAACAAAAAGGTATTAAATTCATATTGGATTTCGAAGAAACTCTCCCTGAGAAAATCAAGTCAGATCCTAATAGACTTAATCAAATTCTCTTGAATTTATTAGGTAATTCTTATTAAAATCCTAGTTTTTTTCCTAACTAACCTAACTTAATAAGGAAACTCTTTAAAATACACTCAAAAAGGAGAAATCTCAATAAAAGTCATTCAATTATTAAAAGATTCTCCCAATTTAGATATCATTAAAATCTCTGTAAGTGACACAGGTGCTGGCATGACCAAGGAATCCATGAAATCTCTAGGCCGTTTAACCTTTGAAACCAAATTAGCAGGCTTTGGATTAACCACCAGCAATTATATTGCAGAATATCTGGCACCAAAGCCTTTATCAGGATTATATGTAGAAAGCAAAAAAGGGTTTGGCTCAACTTTTAGCTTTTATGTGGAGAACATTTATTCAGATTCTCTTCAAGGAGAAGAACTTGATATTTGTTATCTAGGCAAAAAACTCAATAAAATCCAAATGACGATTCTAGATTCGAAATTATCGAAATTATCGCTAGATGAGGAAAAATATGAAGATGATGAAATACTTTCACCTGATTTGATAGAAACCAACCCGAAAATGCTATCAGATCAATTTAATGATGAATATGTAAAGGACCTAGATTTTAAGAATAAATTCTTTATATATGGTTCTTCAAAAACCGATCGTCCTTCAAAACTCCTCGATTCCGCTACTCTTCCAAATGAAAATAACTCTCCGAAATATTTGCAATTTTCTAATCGTTCTAATCGAAAAGACAGCAATTATTCGATAATCTTGAAGAAAGTGGATGAAATCGATGAAGTTTTCACCCACAATAAATTCGAAGAGAACTCGAACCAATTCGCCACAAAAACCTCGAGTTTCGGCTCGAAATTGCCTTCAACTCTGAAATCTTATACTTCTCAGGAATCTAAATCTTTTCAATCAGAGAAGAAAGTCTTGATAATTGAGAAATTCAAGAAAATACTCAAGCGAAAGTCTTGCAATTGTCCAGATATTCTCTTAGTCGATGATTATCCATTCAATCTTCTAGTTCTTGAGAAAATGCTTGAGGGATTCACTTTGAAAATAGATACTGCTTCCAGTGGAGATCAAGCAATTCAAAAGATCAAGACTTTCTATGAGAATTCTCCTTGTCCAAAGGAACTCAAATGTATGTTTTATAAATGTGTGTTGATGGATATTGATATGCCAATCAAGGATGGATTGGAAACTTCTAAGGAAATCAGCGAATATTTCAAAGAAAAAAACTTCCATCAGCTGATTATACCATGCACTGCGTTTTCTGATGAGGAAACTGCGAAAAAATGCAAAGAAGTGGGAATGGTGGATTATCTGGAGAAACCAGTGAGTCTGGAAACATTAGAACATGTCCTTTATAAGAATATTATCAATTTATGTGAATGAAGAACGAAAGTTTCGAAGATTTTTTCTACTTTTTTGTTATTGATGCATGCAATTTGAGATTTAATAATTATTTAAGAGTTTAATATTGAATAATTACTAAGGAAATTCATTAAAATTATATGAACCTCATAATAAAAAATATTTCTGGATCTATATTACTTTTTTGTTAATAATGCATTTAATGAGATTTATTGAATAATTACTTAGGAATTTCATTAAGATAAGAAATCCAATACATTTTTCCCTTTATTAAAGAAAAAAATTCCTATTTATTTGGAAGTAAATTCCTGTTTTTAAGAAATTTATTATTACCTTAAAGTTTTTAATTTTAAACGAGAATAATTCGATTTTATCAAAAGGATTTCCTTTATTCCAAAATAGTTTATTTTCTTATAATTTCATAAATTTCCAAATGGGCAACCATTATTCCTCTTCTGTTTCCTTAAATTCGCATTGTCGATGTCCAGCCTGTTCTCATTTCAAAATCTTCTCAGATTCATCCTTTTTCTCCCGTGAAGACCATTTTCATGAAATCCCTCATCATTCCGGCCTATTCTTTTGTCTTGATAAATGCAGTTTCACCGAACTCGTAAATCTTTTTCCTTCATTTTTTCTCTAGAAAAACATTTTTATAACTTTATAAGGAACCATGGAAAAGCTTTTTCATGGCTGAAGCCTTGAAGATAGGAAATGAATGTTGTTGGGCCCCTTATCTCATGAAAATTATTAAAAAGGTGAAAAACCAACATTTCGAGCATTTTCTCAATGAAATCAATTTCATTAATTATCTCACGAACGTTTTCCTTAAACCTTCAAATGAAGTAGAAAGCGAAAAAATGAAAAACTGGCATTCCTTGCAATTGAAACAAGAGAAGTTCCTTAAAAAGACAGATATCAAGAATCTCTTAAAGGGATTAGGTATTTTCCCTGAACAATATTTCAGTTTCGACCTGGAAGAAGAAGAGAATGCCGGAGTCAATATTTCGCAGGAGTTTTATCAGAAAAACCTAGGAAAAGATGAGATTTTCATCATGAGTGGGGATACTAAGATTAAAAGCACTAAGGATTCCATGGGAATTATTACTCGTAGTTTTCATGAGGAAAAGAAACGAAAAGCCAATAATTTATATAATAACAAGGAAAATCATGAGAAAAATCGTAATTTCAGCGATTATCGCAATTTAAGCGAATATCGTAATAACACGATATTAGGCATGATGCAATGTAACCAAGAAAACAGAGAAAATTGCAAAGAAGATGAACTCGAGCTCAAGAAACAAAAGATCCAGAATTTGCATCATTATAAATTAGTGACGGATGTGATAGAAAAGCATTTAAATAATGAGAATCAACATCCCTTGGCCTTTATCAAGAAGAAATTCATAGCTTTTTATTTGAATTATTATAAGGGTTTAATGAATGAAATCGTGAAATTCAATGATTTGAATAAAAGAAAGAAATATCTGAAGATTATTTATGAGGATTCAATGTCCGATTTGCAACAATTTATAAGACTTTTTCAAGAAACTGTGGCTCATTATTATGGCCTTTATTCTTATAAGGCTCATATGAGACAACCCTTTTTCTTTTGTAAAGATAATCTCATGAATTTCATGATTTCCATTATTTTTTCGGAATCAGATATCTATGATTTCTTGCTAAATTTACAAATACAACAAGAAATCGAAACTGAAACCTTAATTTTCGATAATCTCATCAAAACCCAGAATTGGACCATAGAGAATTTCCGTGTCCAGAGCAAATTTTGCCTCAAAAAGCAGAATTTTCTATTGGGAATTGTCAAAAATAATAAGCAAAACACGGGTTTTCTCACTAATGATGTCTTAGATTCAGGGTGTGAAAGCAGAAAAAGCCAAGAGATTTCGAAGACTGAAAATACAACACCTTTAATTGAAGAAATCAAAAAATCCGAGTTTCGATCAAAGTCCTTATGTTCAGCGAATTTCAAGGATAATATACAAAATTTATCCTTTGATGAGGTTTTTCTGAATTTAGGCGAAAATATGATTAGACGTAGTCATTATTTATCAATAAAACACAAGAAATTCATTGAAGAAGATAAAGAACCTTATTATTTCGCGATAAAAAACCTTAGGAAAATCGAAAATATTAAAAGTCCTATTCTCAAATTGAAAAATATCATAAAAACATCTGTTTTGTTGATAGATGCGATTAAACGATTTTATCAGAAACATAAATTAGAACAGGATTATCAAGTGGAAAGCGATGATATTTTGGCTCTTTTTATTTATATTTGCTCGAAGGCGAAAGTCAGGAATTTGTTCTCACAATGCAAACTTACAGAAAAGTTCTTAACCAGTAAAATCGCGAATTCGATTTCTGGATATTATTTGATTACAATTATGGCGAGTCTATCATTTTTCGCAGAGAAAAACATCAAGAAATATTAATGAGATATTGGAATTTGCTAGGTCTTTTATAAGATTGTTGATCATTCTTTTTTTAATTTTTTTTTAATTAATTATGATGAAATTATTCGGAAATTTTTTTAATTAAGATTATGAATTATTGGTCATTTTTGGTTTGAGTTTCTAATTTTTATTTTTGTTTGATTTTAAATTTTGGAAATTATAGAAAATATTGAATT
>Ga0302186_10002943_pt1 | contig 12753 bp, 15 predicted proteins | sample II_Bog_E1_2_FD_198782 | JGI IMG/M metagenome (GOLD analysis project Ga0302186, IMG submission 198782) | Peat permafrost microbial communities from Stordalen Mire near Abisko, Sweden - II_Bog_E1_1 | ecosystem: Environmental > Terrestrial > Soil > Wetlands > Peat | place: Sweden: Abisko... | reverse complement strand
TCTAAATTTTGTTTCTACTTATATAAATGTCAAAGAAATTAGATTATTTTATTTTTTATTAAAAAAATTAAATCAGAAACTGCAATTTACTTAACACTTCTTATTTTTATATATTTTGTTTATTTATTCAAAGAGAAAAATTTCCAAACTTTCGAAAAATCCATTAATTGTTTTGATTTCTTCCTTGCTTAATTCCAAATCTTTCAGCTTTAAAATTTCTTGGAATCCTTTGGGATTTGCTTCCATTTCATATTTTATCAGATCTCCATCAACAACCGGATTTTCCCCCATCTGATTAATAGAATATTTCTAAAAAATCAAATTAAACTTTTAAATTTCCAATTTTTAAAATAAAATCTTACATTTTGTTTAACTTTCTTCCATTTTTCATAAGGAAAAATTTCCTCTTCTTTATTTTTCGCATTCGAAATTTTCAAAAAACCTTCAATTTTTCTTAAAATCTCATAAATTTTTTGTTCCACATTTACCAAAATCTCCAAATTTCCATAATTAGTCCCCCAAACCACTGATTTTTCCCTAAGCTTCTCGAAGGAATCACCTGTTTTTTCTTCAAGTTTTAAAAAACAGGACACATTTTCCTTCATTTTCCATATTTGTAAAATATCCAATCCATTTGTTTTCCCAGAGATCGGCTTAATAATAAGACAATCATTTTCCAAAGCATCATTTAAATAAATCAAATCATCATAGAGCAACCCTCCATTCTTAAGGAACCCATTAAAACTACCCGAATTCACAATAACCAAGTTAATTTTCTCCTCCTCATAAGAAAACACATATACTTTTGAAAATATGTCAAAACAAATGATCAAATTTCCTCTTATTTCCATTTCAGAAAGAGTAAAAAATGTCTTTTTGCTTAATAAAATTTGAAGGTCGTTTTTTTTCCTATTAAAGCCTATTATTGTCAATTGATTGTGTTCCAAAACAATAAATTTCTCATTGCCGAATTTCTTCACTTCTCGCATTTTCATCTTCTTAAATTTTAATTCACTAACAAAAACCATCTTTTTCTCATTTCCTGTCCCTTTTTTCCGCTTCTTAATGAGAAATGCCTTACATTTGGCCCAATCTGATTCATTATATGTCAAAACTACCAGAAGTTGATTTTTATCATCATAAGCCATATCTTTGATGACCTCATCAAAATCAAATTTATCAAAGGAATAATTAATTTCCATATTTTCCTGAGAAATATTCAAAATCTCAGGTGATTTTCCATATCTAGCTAACATAAAATCGTTTTCTCCAGAGGAAACTATCACCCCTTCTGTAAAATTCCCTGAGAACAATGGAGTTATAGTGAATTTTCCCCATTTTTTAAATGAGCCCAGGATAATCATGTTGCTTTTTAGCAAAATTGTCTTGTCATCATGAAATATTTCAAGTCCGATAAGATCCGAAGTGATCACTGGAATTCTTTGCAAGTTTTCAGCTTCAAATCTCAGCAAAATTACTTTATTAGATAAAGCTAAAATCGTATTGTCTAGTTGTTTTTTGAGATAAATCGGCTGATCACCAAGATCCATAGTCTTGATTTCATGAAAAAGAAGTGTTCCGTTTTGATTTTGAATTTCATAAATCAAAAGTTTTCCTAAATTTAAACCAATGAATAAATGATCATTGCATCCGAAAACCATCGAATTTATTGAAACTGAACATGGGAACTCTGGATTTTGAGGTAGGGTTAAAATTGTGGGGCAGTCTTCAGAAATTGAAGGGAATATCATAATTTTTATCTCCATATCAAACCAATAGGAAATCAGCAAATTTTGTGAATTTAATGCACAAATTGATGAGACAGGCTTTTGAGATTTCAAGGAAAAACATATGAGCTCGTTTGGCTTTTTCAGGTCAAGATGATAAATGCAATATTTTTCATTAGTAATGAAACTTAGCCAAAACAGATGGTTTTCAATATGAGAGATGAAATATGTGATTCCTTCATTTTTATGATGAATCAAGAGATTTTGTTCAATGGAATTAAAGATAAAAACTCCAAAATTCTTAGTCACTATTGCAAAAACGTCGAGATATTCATAAGTACCCGTAATTTCAAACTCTAAGACATCTTTAAAAGCCTGAGTTTTGGCATCAAATAGCTTAATCTCCTCATTATTCACAGTCAAAACCAAGTTTTTCGCTGAGAAAGTTAAAATAATCAGGCTTTCATTTCTTAAAAGATGCATATTCATAGCATTTTCCTTAAAATTCAAGATAAACTCCTCATTAATCCCAACCCCCCATTGTATTAAATTCAGAGAATCCCTTTTATTGGCACTGTTGATAAGAAAACTTCTACTTCCATTGCTTTTTATCGGGACAATTTGTTTGATATGTCCTAATTTGTGAATTCTTTCATGTAAAATCAGCTCATTTTCCTCATTGATTTCAAAAATCACACTATCATCACGATCAGACCCCCCAAAAATTCTATTGCCTTTTAAAGTTTTCAATGAAGTGCAAAGACTGATCGTTCCCAAAGCCTCAACTTTAGCCTTTTCAGGATCAATCAAATAAGCGTCTCCTGTTATTTTATCTATAATAAGTGTCGAATCATTTAATTCAAGAAAAGCCCCCTTTCTTATTTTATAAGGAAATTCCGCCTTCATCGCATTATTCTGCCAAACTGAGACTTTATTTGAGAAAATCATATATAAATCATGAGAAAAAGGCTGATAAAACACTTCCAAACAGTCATCTTTGAACTTTAATGGATCTTTGTTTAAGATGAGTCTTTCTGAGTCATACCAAAAAAACCCTTCATGAACCCAATATTTATATTCTGTTCGCGGCTTATCATATAAAACCCCCACTACGAATTGGGCTTTGCCCGAATTCATTTCATATAAATCCACCACAAACTCATTTTCCTCTATTAGGAGATCTCTGATCTTAGAAACCTTCAGATCTTTGGCTAAATTGAACTCATAATCCATAATCTTCAACTCCTTTAGCCCTCTATAGGTTAATAATATGCCTATGTACCCCTTGACTGAATCAAGTCTTAGGTCAATTTGGCTCAAAATCTTGTTAAACTCATATTTCGCAGCATCATATATTTCTGCTTTGTGATATATTTGGAACTCTTTTTCTATTATTGCGAAAAAAACAAATTGCAAATCTGCAGTGAGCAGAAAAACTAAGTCAGGTTCATTTTTCTCAAGAATCTCCAAAGTCTTAATCTTAATCGCCTTTAAATTTGCAAAAAAACGCTTTTCCTGCAAAAAAACAAGTTCTCCTGATTTCTTAATTCGATGGATTTCGATGGAATGGGGCTTGAGAAGCAAAAGACATAGCTTTACCTTTTGAAGATGTTGGAGCTTCGCTTTGCAGGTTTGAAGAATTGGATAGTTTTCGTAAATGGATGAAGTATAATGGAAGGACATTGCTTTTGGATATAGAATTATAATTTTTGTATTTAAAGGAATTTTTGTTATTTGGAAAAATTATTTGGGGAAACATTTTTTTTTTCATCCGAATTTTCTCATTGAAAAATTACAAGAAATTTAAAAAAAAAAATTTATTTTTTTTAAATATTTTTTTTAGCTTTTCAATTTTTTTAAAAAAAAAAATATTTTCAAAACAAAAAATTTTAATTATTTTCTATTTAAAATTCTGTGTTACATACAAAAAAAAAACCCTATTCTCATAAATTTCCATTAGATTCATTCATATGAAATACTATCTTCATCTTCTTAGACATATGCTACCTGAATGGAGAGAAGCCTATATTAATTATAAAAACCTCAAAAATCTGCTACTTCCTTTCAAAAAACATCTCTCAAACCAACAAACCTCTAAAAACGAGACCCTTTTCCTTGAATTCATCCCATCTGAAAAACACTATTTTCTCGAAATCAATGACATTTTCATCGAAGCATTAAAAGCGGAAATCTTGAAATTCGCGAAATTTGCTGAGCTCCAAATTTTCCAATCTTACCATCAATGGTCAAATTTGCTATCCAACATGGAAACTCATGAGAAAATGAAGAAAATTCATAAAAACAATGAAAAACAGCAGATTATGATGGATGTTTTCCATCAATTCTATAGCAAGTTGCATTATTTGAAGAAGTTCATGGACTTGAATTCACAAATTCTCGGCAGAATACTTAAAAAATACCATTTCAACACTTCCCTCTTCCAGGACCAGATCAATTATAGACTGTTGGACAAAGTGAAGCTGTTGAAATCGATCAAATTCATAGATCTTTCAATGAAACTGAGCAAATTAATAGATGAGTTCATTAAGATTTACATGAGATCCTTTTATACTAAAAAGAATAAAAAAACTGCAAATAAAGTGCTTCAGACAATAACCCAAGAGAAACAGATTTCTCATAAAGAAGTGTATTTTTTCTGTTTTTTGGCTGGATTTTCTTTTGTTCTTTGCATGTTTATCCTTTTTTTAGCGATAGATGGTCATTTTGAAGAACAAACGAGCTTTTTCAATCATGTGTTTCCAATTTATAGAGGGGCTTCTTTCATAGTGCTTTATATTTTCCTTCTGGCATGGAATGTCTATGGATGGAACCGTTTTAACATAAACTATCGGAGAATCTTTAAATTTAATCATCATTATAGCACTTTGGGCCAGATTCTCAAGCGAGGTATGTTTTTTTGGGTGGTTTTGCTCTTGACTTTTATATGGTATGTCTTGATAGAATCAGATTTAGGTTCTTTTTCACAGTATATAGATTTCCTTCAGAAGAAATATATAGCATTGATAATATGGTTTGTTTTAATTGGTTATATGTTATTTCCCTCCAAAAAATATTGCAATGGTCAGGGCAGGTTATATGTTTTCAGGCTATTGCAACGAATTGTATGTCTCAGTTTTTTCCATGTTGATTTTATCATGAATTGGGCCACTGATCAAATCGTGAGCTTTGTCACTCCTTTGAAGGATTTGGAATATACCTTTTGTTATTTTATAGAATATAGTTTCTCTGGAAAAAATTCGCTTGTGACGGCTGATGTTTGCAGCGAAAAAACTATTTATATTGGTTTTGTAGCATCGTCATTGCCATTATTTTTCAGGATGGTTCAATGTCTGAGGATGACCAGTCAAAACTGGAGTCAAAAAGAGTATTATTATGATATTTTGAATTTTTTCAAGTATTTTTCTTCTCTTTTGGTGGCAATCTTCTCTTTTATGTCTGGGACCACCTCCCAATCAACCATTTTTTTCCAAATTTGGATTTTTTTCGCAGTGATCTCCACACTTTACTCTTATTCATGGGATATCAAAATGGATTGGGGTCTATTGAAAACAAAGAATCTGCTCCGTGAAAAACTACTTTATGACACAAAATATTACTATTTTGCCATAATCATCAATTTCATCTTTCGATGTTCTTGGGTTATGACTATAAGCAATGGTGTCAATCCCTTTGGTATGCAAAAAGAAGTTTTCAACTTTGTTTTTGGATTTATTGAAATGTTCAGAAGGGCAATTTGGAATTTTATGCGAGTAGAAAAAGAATACATATTTAATACTGATCTTTACAAATTGTATGAGGATATGAGGTTACCATATCCTTTGGAAATAGATGTGAAAAAGCAGAATAGATTATCACAGCTTGTAGAAAATATAAAAAATGAACCAGATTGTTCAACATTTGCCACTAAAAGGAAAAATGAAGAGGAATCCTTGAAAGAAACTATCGATGAGACTTATTATTTGAGCTCGAACGGGGTGGAGGAGGAATCTTTGAGAATAGAGTTTGAAGTAATGCAAGAGAGAACGATGGATTTAAGTTTGAGAAGCAGTCTATTGGTGAGAAAACATTCTTCCCAAATGAAAGAGTCAAAGAAGATTTAAGAGATAAAAAATGCATTTTAATAATTAAATATGAAATTGCGTATTTAAATATTTAAAGAAACCAAATTAATAATATAAGACTAATCCTGAGAAAAAATTATTATTTTCATTATAAAAAATCTTTTATTTTCCAATGAAATATTATGGCTATTTGATACTAGAAAAAGAATACATTTTCACTATTGAGGCTATTTAAACAGAATTATTTTAAATATTTCGCCATTTTATTTAAAAAAAACTTCTTTTCATTAAAAATTTTGTATTTTTTATTTTACATAATGTAAAAAAAAGGAGATCAAAAAATCAGGAAAACGAGTTGCTAAAAAAAAATAATTATTTATTTTTATTTGCTATTTTTTATCTTGAGCTTAACTATTTTAATTTCATGTTTAGCCCAAAAAAAATTGCAAAAAACTTTTAATATTTTCCTTAGTTTTCATATTCTCACGAAAAAAACCTGCCTTCAAATTAAATTAATAATTTCCTCATTTGCCTCTTAATTATTTTACACATTTCCTCTTCCTTGACCCAAATGAACTATATTCATGATAACACACATATAGAAACCCATCATTATCCTTATATCTTTTATACGCCTCATTGAGTTGAGTGTCGGTTTTTAATAAGTCTTTTCCGTTTATAAACAAATAAAGGGCGTCGGCTTTATTTAGGTTCATTTTTTTTCTAATCAAAAGTGTCAAATGATAGGCTCTTAATGAGGAATTCAAAAGAAATTTGGTTTGCGATAATTTGGATAATTTAGAGGATGGATGCTTTTCCACGATGATGGGAATGTTTTCCGGGTATTTTTTGAAGATGGAATCTGACTCTTTTTTTCTTTCTTCCTCGGAATTTTCCTCTTTGAATTTGAAAATATTTTTGGGAAACATTTTGAAGTTTTGCTTTAATTATTGCCTGATCAAATATTATTTTCTATTTAGAACCTAAAGAATTATAAATTCATAACTTTTTTAAAAAACCTATGCTTCTTATAAATTCTTTCCAAATTAAAGACCAACTGTCTCATGTGTTAAAAAAAAAAATGTTAAACTAATATTTTTAATTTCATATTTCAAAATAAAAATTAAAATGTCTATTTTTTTTTCTTCTTCCCATAAAAGAGGTATTAATCTTATTTCAGAGGCACCACCAATTCCCAACAGTAGCACCTTCTTTAATTAAATTAGTTTTTTTTTTTTGATTTAATTTAAGTCCAAAACAACGTTGAAAACTTATAATAAAAGAATAAAAAAGAAACTAACAAAATAATTCATAAAAGGCTGTCTTGATATTTTATGGTGAATTATTTGTCTTATTTTAAGCTTTCTTCAATAATTTGTCGTCACTTTCAATCAGAATTTTATTTATTGTTTCGAAAGTCCGATCACTCTCTGTAAAATCGATAAAGTTATAATAATTTCCTATTTTAAATTATTATTCAACCTTTGGCTTCTTTCACGAGGTCTTGATGTTTTTCTTTTGATTCTTCTTCCTTCTCCTTCGTCTTAAAAATGGCATTTTTTATTTTCTTCATATTTTTGTTATATCCTTCAGGACTCATCATTTCTTTATTTCTCAGGAAAAACAAATAATTTTTTTCAACATGATCCACTTTTTCATTGATCCAAATACAAAAATCGTCCAATTTTTTCATATTATAAGGGAATCTCGTATAAAGGACATATCTCAAATCATTATCATATAAAATAAATCCAAAACAAAATGCAAGAGTGAAACTCAAAAAAGAATTATAGAAAATCCAAAAATTTTGAGTTTGAGTATATGGTTTTGACACTTTATATCCATGAAAAATAATTTATAATTTTGAAAATGTATTACAATGTTGCCTCATATCCAAACTTTTATATTCAGGCAAAAGGAGTCCTTTTCGAGAAATGGTGATTTTTTTCTTCTTCAAATAATTGACTCTCCGAAAATAATCTCCTAAAGCCAAAATACTTTTCGTGGTTTTCTGAGCAAAGAACCTGCTTGATTGCATTTTTATTTAAATTTCATAATTTTTAATAAATTTCCTGTTCTCAAAAAACAATTTAGGATTTTTATATTTTTATAACAAAAAACATTAGATATTTTCATTTTCATTTAAGTCTCTTCATTAATTTTTTCCATGAATAAACAAAATTTTTAATAAAAGATGTGGTTATAAAATGATAAATAATGAGCCTGATGGAATAATTTAAATTATTAATTTTCAACCTTTTAATAATGTGTTCCTGAACTTCATCCAAATTCTTCGATTTCATAATTTCTCGATAATTTTTATTCACTCCAGTAAAACTTATTCCCACTCCATAAGGTATATTCTCGATCAGTTCATTTTTGCATCTGTCAGCATCATTAATTTCAAATTTTTTCTCAGTTTCGTGGTATTTTATGAGTTTATTCAAAGAACATTGTTTGATGATTTCCACATAAATTTTCCTGAAATTTTCCTCTTGTTTATCGACGATTCCCTGTATTTTATCTTTTTTTTCTAGTCCCAAAATCATCCTAATGTCCCCAATGAAAGAAAGTGAACAGATGGTATGATATAATTGATTTTCAGGGACAAACTGCTGAAAATTTAATAAAAAAGACATACTCAAAGCACTAATGTAATTGGCCTGCATTGCCTCATTTATTTTTTCAGAATATAACACTGAAGAATTCTTCAAAATGCGAATTGGCTTATGCATTCTGCCAGCTAAAACCAGATTTTCCCAATTATTCAAATTATTTATTAGTTCTTTTATTGAAACCACTCCATATTTCATCTGATATTTTCCTAAGGTGACATAAGGGTTGTAATGGACTGGAATGAACCTCCTCTCCAGAAACGATAAGAGAGATGGACCGAAAAAATAACCCAAACCTGAATAATGAGCCCGGTTCTTGGTAAAATTGTTTTGATGCCATTCATGATAATTTTCAACAACAAAAATCAAATCAATCATTGGAGTTTCAACTGCATAGTTGTAGCCAGCTTGCGGAAAAGCAGCGGAACCATAGCAAAAAACAAAAGGAATTGGGGGGAAACTTTTATTTATTTCGGTCAGAAGGTCATCATAATTGATATCCATTTTTTCTGAAATATATTTGATTAATTAAAAAACAAATCATTTTTGACTCTATTTTTTGGAATAAAAATAAAAGCTTTTTTTGCTTTGAATTTATATTTCTGATTTTTTTGTTTTTCGAAATTCAAACTAAAATGCAGATATTTAAATTATTTGCTTTTTTTGGAAAAATTCAAGCCTTTTTTTGAAATCAAAAACAATATCTTAAATTCAAAAATGCTCAAGGGTTCAATTGTCGCAATATTTTTCTTGATATGCCTCGTTTCATCCTCCACTCCGTCATTTCTGGGGGTTTCCAGCGACCCTTTTAACCAAACATTGGCAACCAAGTTCTGGTATTTATGCATGGGTAGCTATTGTGCTCCTTCAAGAGTTGCAGCTTGGGACCTGGGTTTCGTTTCCGATCTCTATCCCTATGTGACCGACTTAACCCTCATCATCAATTCGACAGGAAACGCCTGTGGTTTTACTGCCTACAACCCTCCTGAGGATGAGGTGTTGATAATTTTCAGAGGAACCGAACCTTTGAGCATCAAGAATTGGATCGATGACATTGACACCCTGTTCACAGATTATCCTGGTTGCCCAGGTTGCAAGGTTCATGAAGGATTTTATCATACTTATTTGCAAGTAAAGGATGAAATTTTGGCATCTGCCAAAATTTTATTCGCCAAATACCCAACTAGCAAAAAATTGGTCACAGGACACAGTCTGGGCGGGGCACTTGCCATTCATGCCAGTGTGGACATCATCCAACAATTCGGGAAAATCGACCATTTTTACACTTTTGGGTCACCTAGGGTGGGAAACCAACAATTTGCCAATTTTGTAAACGAAATCAACGAAAATTACATGTCTAGAATCACTCATTATAAGGATCCTGTACCACATTTGCCTTTGGAAGCTTGGGGGTTTTATCATATTGATAGAGAAATCTTCTTCAATCAAGACAATACAGATTTCACAATTTGCAAACAGGGTGAAGATGATTCTTGCTCAAATTCTATGTTGGATATTTTCGTTGGTGATCATTTGAATTATATGGGAAAAGACATCGTGCTATACTTTTTGGGATGTCAACTTTAAATTAAATGCAATTAATTAAAAAATAAAATTCTTTTTTTCTACCGAATCGTTAAAATTAAAATGAATAATTTTGCTTTTTTAAAACTCATTTTTAGCCAAATTCAGGGAAATGAATTTCAGGCAAAGCAGACTTTTGCCTCAGCAAAACAATGACAACGATTTTCCGCATGTGGAAAATAACAAAGATGACATCGCGGGCTTGGAAAAATGGTTCAATGACAATTTCTCGAAGATCAACGATAAACAAGATAACATTTTATCTTTTGTGCAAGGCAAAATTAAGAAAATCAAGGCCGAGGCGCATGAAAAAAACGTCAAGATCGATGACCCCAACATCAATCAGGCCGTTTTGAATTATACAATTCAGGATTATGGTAAAAATTTCTTTTTCTGGAGTTTTCTTGAATTTGAAATTGGGTTTATTAAATTACAGAGCCGGATAATGAGTTTAATGGAACATCATTGAAAAAAAACGAAAAAAGTTTCAATGAGTATTCATCCATAAACCCTATGAGAAGCATGGATAGTAAGAAGTCTGAGTTGAAAACTCATATTTTGAACCAGATTTTGTTTAATAAAATGAACAAGAAATTTGAAGAGAGCAAAAACTCGAACAGTTATGAGGAATTCTTCGCACAAACCCAAAACAAACCACTTCCTGATTTCTTAAATAATTTTAAATGCTTAAAAGGAGGCTCAGGTGTCAAAGACAAGACTCCGGCTATTGAATATGGAAAGGTGTTTAAAAAATTCCATGAAAATTTAAAAAAGCATGAGAAAAATTTCGATTTCAGCTCTTATGAAAAGGTGATGGAAATGGATTCGGATTTCACTTTATTTGAGGAAATTTTATTGGAAAAATATCAAGAAATTTCTTCTGAAATAACAAAGAAAAAAGAAATTTTGATCAAAATGAGAGAAAGTATCGCCCTTTCTTTAAATACAATCAGAAGGTTACAAACTGAGGTAATAAATTTAATGTTGAATCATATTATTTGAAAAAACTGAGTTAATTAGAAAGAAATGATGATAAAAAAATTAGAAGCTATGGAAATCAATATGGCTGGGTCTCCTCATCCAAGAAAGGCCTCAAAACTGGCTATAACTAATATAGATTTTATGAAAATTGAGGTATTTTTGTGTTTTTTTTTTACTAAAATTACAATAAATAATTTATAATTAAAAAAGAGATTCAGAATTGAGAAAAATGAACAAGAAAAAAAATTAAAATCCGTGATTGAAAGAATTCTCGATGACTTGAAAAAACAAAAAACCAAAATGATTCAATTGGATTCAGATCTAAAAAACTTAAATTTCACTAAGATGAACATTCGATTGCATTTGAGAGATATATATAACAAAATTATGAAGGAAAAAGAGGATATTTTGTTAGAAAATGGGTTGACATGGATCATCAAATCGTATTGGTTCATAAATGAAGGCCCGCCGATTGATTTATTTCCAAAAATTCTGGACAACGGGTCTAAGGATTTTATTATGGAATATAGCAAAATTGACTATGAGTTGATGAAATTAACAGGGCAATTGAAAGAAAAACAAAAGGAACTCATAAAAGCAAAAATAAAAGAAGAAAGTTCCTTCACGAATCATCTCATTAGCGGAACACATTCTACTTTTCTAACAGAAAAATATGGATATTTTCAAAGAAACATAAAAAGAACGCATAGAGAAAGCTTGAGATCTGAAGATGGAGATAGATTGAAAGTGTTATATTAAAAGATTAATTAGATTGAGTATTTTTTCTTTTAGATGCAATTTCCTTCAGATAATGAAAAACCATCTCTAATCGACTCAAAATCCTTAATGAAGAAAGAAACCACTCCAAAGGAAACAAAAATCTATGATTTCGACAATAATAATAATCAGAATTTAGAGGGGATTTCTAAAAAAATTATGGAACAGCAATCAAATTTAGAAACTAATAAGCTGAAAGAAATCAAAAGAATTGTTAAATTATATCAAGATAAAATTCTTGAGGCTAAAGATTTCAAAATTCTGGAAAAAAAATTCAAATTTCTGTTTGGAAAAAATGACGGAAAAAGAATCTATGAAAATTCTTTGAAAGTTTGTTTTTAGTTAAGTCAATTCATTATTATTATTATGATTTTAGTTTTTTAATAAAAGAAATGTTCAAACATTTTTGAAAAGGAGTTCCATGCAAAGTAATTTTCCAAAATCTTCTAAGTCTAACATTTTAACAAAAAAGCTAATGAAATTCAAGAAAAACAAGCAGAAATTCATCAACAAATAAAAAAAAACTTTGCCGCAATGCAAAATAATATTTTTAATTCAAATCGAAATATAGATATACACAATCCTTATCATTTCTTCAAAAAGTCATATTGTTCAGGATTAACTTTAGTTGAAAAAAAAAATAATGTGACAGATCTATTTCAAACATCCACCCCCAATGAAGAGTCTCAATTGAAATTTAAAAGACGAAATATAAGTTTAATTCCCTTACGATAAAATAAACGTTTTTTATTGTTTTTTTCATCATAAAAATAAAGAGATCATATTTTTTTGATATTTTTTGTCATAAATATTTTGGAAGAAAAAATAAATGAAAAATTTAGAAAACTTTCTATATGAAAATTAAAAAAAAAATCACGATCAGCAAAATTTTATTTTTTTTTCCTTTTTTTTTTTCAAATTCCCATTTTTAAAATTTTCAAATACATTAAATGTTTTCCGATGAAACCCATAATGAAGATGAAGATT
>Ga0302186_10002939_pt1 | contig 12771 bp, 15 predicted proteins | sample II_Bog_E1_2_FD_198782 | JGI IMG/M metagenome (GOLD analysis project Ga0302186, IMG submission 198782) | Peat permafrost microbial communities from Stordalen Mire near Abisko, Sweden - II_Bog_E1_1 | ecosystem: Environmental > Terrestrial > Soil > Wetlands > Peat | place: Sweden: Abisko... | reverse complement strand
TTAATAATGTATTGTTGGTCGAAAGAGACAATAACAAATGCTTTACCATTATTAATTGACCCAGATACAAGAAAATTATTTGATGATACAGTAAAAAATCATCCAGAATTATGTTCTAATGGATATCGATGTAGAGAAAAGCAAGGAACAACATGTCATCATGTACATAATTATTCTCAATTTTGTGCATTGCGTGCATCTGGTCTTGCACATACAATGTTTAAGATTCGTGATAAAATGAATCCAAAGTGTCCATCAAATGGATTAGTAGGAAAAATTAAAAGAGAAAAATCAATTTTTTCCTTTAATGGAACATTTATTTTATATATGATAACTGAAGGATATCGTGCAGAACAAGCAATATTTGGTTATCCTGGTGGAATATTTAATTTAAATGTTCGAATGTTTAACATTGGGGAGGCCCGTGAGATCCGTCAACCCCGTGAGGTCCGTGAGGTTAGTGATGTCCATGATGTCAGTGATGTCCATGATGTCCGTGAGGTCCGTGAGGTCAATGATGCAACGAAAGACTAGACGATAGATTGCCGATCCTCATTGATATGATCATTGTATTGTAGAAATGCATACCAAATTCCACCAAACATACTTAAATTAATTCCAATAAAATTCATTAAATCAAACGTATATCCTAATCTCGAATCAAACATTCCAATATATGAAGTTAACACATTTTTCAACACTCCAGTTACTACAACAGTCAAAGCAGAATTCACTTTGGTACAATATAGGATCGAATATTGTAAGATTGTTCCCATTGATGAAGAGATTAAAAATAACAATACAAACAGTGGATCATTCCAATGTTCAAAATGATATGCATCCATGACTGTTTCTGGATATATTAACACGAGAATTAAAAATAATAAAGGAGTTCCTAATAAAGAATTCATATACATTAATCCCCATACAGAATCAATTTGTTTATTATCTAATTTCGACTTTGCTACTACACCATTAAATGAAGTAAATAGATTATTTAATAATGTTGCAATATATCCATAATAATCAATCTGTGTATCTGATATTGCTGCCAATATTGAACCAAATAAAATGGTAACAACAGATAATTTTAATTTAAATGAATATTGTACTCGTAATAAACAAATTTCTAATCCCATTGTAAAGATCATATTAGTTCTTCGCAATACAGTAAACATTGGTATAGATAACGACTTGGTTCCCGATAATCCAGATAATGCATTTCCAACATATAATATTGGTAAAGGAAAGACCATACGGATTGAAAAAAATGGAAAATCTATTATTCCTAAAACCTTTAATATTCTTAATGATAATATTGAAAAAATGAATTGAGCCAAGACTAAAGTTGATACGGATGGAAATCCCCAAACATTTAAGATAATCTTATTTACAATCGTAATGATGATTGATGATAACCCATAGAATAAGACACCAAATAATCTCCCCATCATCACACAAAAAATAATAATGGCACACCCCCCGAATTGGAAAATGACTACGGTTGATTTAATTCGTGTTTTTGATGAAGGATTAAAGAAGGACACATGGATTATTGATGGAGTGACATTTCCTCGAAAACAAGGACAAAGAGTAGATTCAAATGCATTATTAGTTGCATTTAAAAAGGTATATCCAGATGAATTTAGGCATATCAATACTGTTGATGAATTAAATGCTTTATTTAAAGAAATGTTTGGAAATGGTATTAAACAACATAATTAATTTGATACCACACGATACGACACCACGCGATACGACACCACACGACACCACGCGATACGACACCACACGTCACTGATTACTCTTCTTTCCAGTCCCAGTCACATCGTATATTTTCCAATCAATAATACGTGCATTTGCACAATCAATTAATGCAGTTTGAAAGAATGCCCAATATAAGGCCATAGAGTGAGCATCATCGACGGGATTATGTGTATGTTTCACATCAAATACTGGCATCGTGAGTTCTGGTAATCCGTTCCATCTGCGTTTTTCATTAAGTCCTTCAAGAGCAATTGTTTTTGAACTTGAATCTAATAATTTAGTCGTGACTGGTTTCATTGACATTCCAATATAAACACACGATACATCAATAATATCACGATATTTACCACCAATTAAATATAATGTATCTTTTTTTGAAAAACATTTTAAAATCCCAGCATCAAATGGACTATTATCAGTAATAATAATAATATCTACATCAGATGGATCAGCTTTACCTTCTTGTAATGCAATTTTGTTAACATTCTCTTCAATCCATAAATTAAGGGTGGCAATGACTTGAAATGGATCATTCGTGGCAGCAGCGACTGCTTCAAGTGTTTCTTTATATAGTTGTGCATTCCCTGGTTTAGACCAAAATTCTTCAATACATCTTGATTCTGGTTGATATCCTTGCATACTCGCACTTTGACGAAATGTATCAATGAGATATCCATCATTTAATCTTAAGATTGCTGCACCAATATCAGTAAATCCATTTTCAGATGGGACACCTCCAAGTGTTTCAAAATCAATTGCAATTACATATCTTGACATTTTGTGAGTGACGGGACGATCATGTGCATTGGTTCGGTCCATTGTTTGTGAGGAGTCACACACAGAGGATACACACACGATGAACGGATATTTAAATATTAGACAAATGAATGACTATTCCTTTCTTGTTTCTGGAAATATTGATGGATATATAGTACAAAAACAATGTGCCACACATCGTTCGGTAGTAAAATATGTTCGTTCGGCAAATCGTAATAATCGATTGATCATTGATATTGAACCAACGCTAGGTCTTGAAAGTGTATGGTTAAGAGAACAATTAGCGTGAGTGAATACGGTGAGTGCGAGCGTGGGTGAGTGAGATCGTATTGTTAATATAAATAATTTTTTAATCTACATCTTAAATCACCAGGCAAAACACATTCTGGAACTAAACGAACGGCATCATAAATTAATACTAGTATGGTTTGAATTCCACATAGAAGATCACGTTCAGATGGAAGTAATTTATTGTAAACAGAATCATCACACGTCGCACCAGATTTTAATAACCAAATCATTATATCTGGGTTAATCATCGTAGTGGATTTACATAGATGAGTTAATATTGTTTCATTATTTCTTAAAGTATTAATATCTGATCCTTGCATTAGTAGAGATACCGTCCACACATCACAACCCTTTTCTAACAGATCAAAACAATGTGTTACCAGATCATAATTTCCACGATTTGCTATTAATGCATGTATTACATCTTGATCATGTATTGGATGTGCACATGCAAGGGTAATTAAACCATTCCGATCTTCTTGAGTCATTGTATACATTTTAAATATAATATCAATCAACTGCGGATTAATAAATCCATGAATAATTGCACTGGATAAGACCTTAAATGGATTTGGTTGATATCGTTTAAATAATATTTTTAAAACATCACGAGAAGCATTTTCACTAACGGCATACCAAATAATATGATAATATCCTAACGGGTCTGCACTCACACCATGATCAATTAATAAAGATATCACATTAGCTGATCTCTTACAATCAATAGCAACAAATAAAATATTTTTATTATTCCATAATTGATTTCGTTCTTCAATAGTAAATAATCCTAATAGATAAGTCAATATATCCGTTCCGGCACGGTATCGAATAGCAATAAATAATGTTTCTTTTGGAATATAAGCATCATATTTAATAAATAATTTAATCATATCCAGAGATGCTTGTATGATAAGTAAATCAAATATATAATTACATGACGTAATTGATCCAGTACGATCACACGACCCTGTACGAACACATGACCCTGTACGAACACACGACCCTGTACGATCACGCGACCCTGTACGACCAGTACTGGTAGTAATGTATCTCAAAATAAATTCAATTTCTAAGAATGATTTTGGCCCAGATAAGATATAGCCATGTAAAGGACTAACCCCGTCAATCGCATCTAGACTATATTCAAATTCATTGATAAGAATACAAATATTTTCAATTGTTGATGGAATAAATATTAAGGAAGGAGTCTTATCTCTAAGTATAACACATCGTCTTTCAATTAAGGAATGAGCAATCCTAAGAAATTGGCCATCAATGCGATTGATCATTAATAAATAAAGGACATTACTTAAAAATTTAACTCCTCGTTGTTGTTGTCCAAGAAATAATTTAAATAATTCATAATGTTTTACCGTAACAAAATAAGATAATAATTGACGAATTGGAATATCAATCAGTCCTTCTACGTTGTGGCCTAATCCACGAGCAATATGATCAAGTATTTCAATTGGTGCTTTTCCGTAGATACAACATCTCATATATCTTACGTATTGAGGATGATCTTGTGCGATTTGCTCAACTAACGGTAATAAACGTTTAACAATATTCCATTTAGCTGTATTAAAAGCATAACATAATAATCTTGAATAATGAATTGGATTAATTAATTCAAATACAACTTGAGGATCTTTATGTAAAATAAATACATATTCATAAAATGTTTCTTCTTCTTCCTTCCCAACACCAGCAATCGCAGTTGCTACTAGTGATGGTTTATATTCATGTAATCTCATAAAATCATGAGTATATTTACCAATCATTTTTTTTTGTGTTACATCGAAACCGAGTGTGAGTGTGCCTGATGAAACCGAGTGTGAGTGTGTCTGATGAAACCGAGTGTGTCTGATGAAACCGAGTGTGCACGTGACTCACCAATGAAACCGAGTGTGCCACAACAAACTCCGGGTACACACCACACAAAAAAATGGATTTACCGGTATTATTATCGTTAAAACAAACGACTGATTTTATTCAATTTCCTCAACGTATCGTTGAAGAAACACTTGATACGGGCAAATGGGATGATTTTTTATCTTCAACAACAATTAGTAAACTCGATATAGATTCATACGTGGTGGATGATTTACTTATGAATCGATTAGAAGTATTAAGATATTTAATTAAAAAAATAAGAGGATTAGTTGGAAAAAGATATCAATCATCACCTTGTATATGTGTTAAATCATATAATAATCCAAAAGAACCATTTGATACAAAGGATCGTAAACCATTTCAAATGAAATATGATAAACGAATTTTTCCATATACTTCTGCTAGTATTATACATCATGGTAAATTATCGGAAAGTGATCCAATACGAATTCCACGTAATTTTTTTGATCTTGTATTGATACCAGTTCAATCGGTACTACAAATGGAACTAAATGAATGGATTACACATCTTAGTCGTTTTAATATTACATTTTACTCAGTTGAAGTGGATAATAAACAAATTGAATCGTACATATTACATGATCACGTACGAGAACGATATGCATTAAATAAAAAAGAATGTATTGAATTATTACTTGTGACCAAGGACCCGATCGCGTGACAGTAGTATTTGTTTTTCTATTAAGCTACAAAAAAATGAATGATCTAAAAAAACCAGTCCCATATAATTTATTAAAGTCGTCAGCACAACATATTAATTATTCTTATGACGTTCAATATCAATTGGATGATGATGGTGTTATTTCACACCCAGAAATAGGTCTATGGGTTAAAATGTTTAAGAACTATGTTCAAAACGATAAAATCAGTAAGGCAGCATTACGTAAATGGACAATATTCGTGGTGGAACGAAAAAAATATGCAACCACCACACACGAATTTATTTTACTAAATATCATCAATGAAAAAGAGTACACTGTTGGATTAAATAAAGAAGAAGACGACGATAAGATTAGAGAAGAGGGCGCGATCAAAGAAGAGGGTACGATCAGGGAAGAGGGTACGATCAGGGAAGAGGGTACGATCAGGGAAGAGGGTGCGATTAGAAAAGAGTATGCCGTTGGATTAGATGAGATTAGAGATAGAATATTTAAAGAAGCATTCATAACAAAATTAAGTTTTTTAAATGGTTTAGAAAATAATATTACATCAAGTTCAGATCAATTAAATATGATTCAAGACAACAAAAGAATGAAACTCATTCAATCCAATAAAAGGCCTGTTATCGAGCAGGATAAAACAAATAAGAGAGTGGTGATTGACATCACTAGTGACGACGATGGAATGGGTCATCGAAAAGCGACGGGGACGTTAACACGCATGACGACAACAACAACACCAACGACAACGACACCGACATCAAAATTAATATTTCCAGAATACAATCCATATGTGGACGAGGACGGATTAGCCGATGACATATACGATCTTCTTTTGGATGAAAAAGAAAATAACAACAACAATGACCTAGAACGATTAGGATTTTGAATCACACGACCACGAGGACGATTAGTGAACCACAAAACAATGAATGAATATAAAACAATTAATTTTAACGATATATTAAGTATTCGAGAGATGTATAGACAAGATATTGTTTTTGGTGCACACCAATTAAGATTTCAACATCTATTATTGGATAAGATTGATATTAAATATCCATTGGAAGATTTATCACCCGCAATGGAAATTTTAGTTAAAAAACATTGGATTACTTTTATTCGAAAATTAGAATTATTTCATAGTCAATTTGGATTTTGTCCATGGATGATAATATTTGTAGATTTGAATGGTAAACAATGTGAAGTACCAATCGTACCAGAATTAAATTTTGTCATCCGTATGAGAATAGTAAATTTTCAAAAACAATATTATGCAATAGATACATCTTCTCCAGCACAACAAGAAAATAAACGAATTCATTTTACACAATCTACGTTAGTTGATGGCCCATGTTGGAATACTGGTGAATTTCATTCAGAGGGTGGTGCATTACTTAAATCATGGAAAGAATTAAGAGAAACTAAAATTATTAATCGACAAGTAGAATTATCCTCAGCCCTACCAGGTACGATGATACAACGACAAAATCAAGGTGATTTTAAACATTTAGTTGGATTAACTAGTGCTGCTTTAACAAATGAAACCACCATAAGAATATCATCTGATGGTTTATTACTTTCACCAAATGATCATAAAGGGGAAAAACCATCTGATACGTTAGAATTCTTATCTAAACGCCTATTAGAAGATGAAACATTAATTGATCGTGGTAGTCTAGTGACTAGAGTTGAAGATGGTTATCAAGTTGCACCATCCACACATGAAGCAAAGGTAGTAATTAATATATTTGAACATATTCGTTTATTTTTTAAGAGTGTAGCACATACATTACAAATTCCATCTAGTTATGTTGGTGATGATTCTGGTAAGGGAGGAAATAATACTAGACCATCAACTGCTACTGGTTCTGTAGATACGGAGCGATTACGTTTAATATCACACGTAGATTGTATTCGTAGAGATGTTACAGATACATTAAAGGGTGTTTGGATAAAAATATACGGAGAAGAAGATTCTGATGTTCAAATTCATATTCCAATGGCATCAAATATCTCAATTGAAACAATTGAACAATTATATGAAAGAAATGTTATTCCAGATGAGGTTGCAATTAATGAATTATTACACATCGCACACATTGATAGTGTTCAATTAAAAGAATATCCAAGACCAAAAAAATTAAGAAAATTTATAAGAGATATAGATGATGATAGACCAGCTACTCATGTTCGTCACTGATTAGTGATCGTGATCGTTATCGTTGTCGTGACAATGATCATGGTCGTTATCGTGGTCGTGGTCGTGACAGTGATCGTGATCGTGGTTGTGGCCGTGCTCACAATGAATGAATGAAATATTAAATAAAATAAATAGAGTTTTTAAATTAGTTACAGAAGAAATCATAGCAAATCAAAAGAATCAATTGATCGTTTGGAGTGAATTAACAAAATCAAGAGAAAAGGATTCACGATTATCTAGAGTACGAATCCAAAGTAGATTTGTTATTGCATTAGCACCAACGGAGGAATGTCAAATACAACAAAAGGTATTGGATACGATCAATCGATTAGAAATTGATACTACGGAATGTCATGAGAATCAACGATTATTTTGGAAACGATTAACTCAATTAAGAAAACGCGAAACATATTTATTATCAGTAAAAGAAAAAGCATCTCATCTATTGTCTTTGTCCAAGGATGGGATCGACATTATCGGATCTATTGCCGTATAGCGGACCAAGTGAATATGAATTACGAAATATGATACATCAACATAAAAATTCAATTCGATTAAGGATGCGAAAATATAGAGATAAACCAAAAATATTACGTCATTATGAAATACAATTAGCAAAGATTGATGAACAAGAACGATTTATTGATGAAATGACTGAATTAAAACAACGAAATAGATTGAGAGATGGATTATTTTTATTCTTACAAAATGAAAATTATGAATTTAAAGAAGATAGTTATTTAACAGAACAAGAAAAGGATGCAATATTATTTGAATCACAATTAAATAAAGGTGATGCAAAGGAACAAACACCAATGTACGATGAGGACGATGAAGAGGAGGAGGAGGATAACGGAACTGGTCCAGCAGCAACAGCCTTACTTCTTCCTCTTCCTCCTCGTCGTCCACCTACCAGACGTTGTGAAACACCAGTGGTCGCAGAATATACATCGTTGTGACTTGTTGGTGTAACAATCACTTACACAATGATAAAGCATATTCTGCAACAGTATCATCTTTATTTTGAAATGAACAACCAAGACTATTAAACATATCACTATAACTATTAGTAATTTCTTCTTCTTGATCATTGGTTAATCCAGTCTTGAAAAACACAACCGTCCAATGTAACGAATCTCCACAATTACCTTCAATATCATCAAAGATATGATTGACCACAACAAATCGATAATATGGATTATCTTTTAAAAAACAATCTAATATACGATATATTTCAAATGTATCACTAACTGTTGGAGTATATACTAATACATGTTCAAGATGTTTAATAGAATTACAAAATTCATCTACCAATTCACGTGTGGCATATCCATCTTCACAAAATACTAATAATTCTGGATCAAGACCAATTACGTATCGTTTTTTAGTTGAAACAATAGCATCCATTAAAGCAACACGTTTTAAACCAGTAATTTCTTTAGCTGTTAACCCACCAGCAGTAATGTGTCGTACAGCATTTTGATCATATCGTTCAATCGTTCTTTTAGTTGTATCATTAGATAAAGCTTGTTCTAATTCTTTAATTGTACTCAAACAGAGTGGTTTTCCTGAAGGAAGTAATGTTTGATAAATAGGTAACATTCTTTATTTTGTGAGTGAGGGAGTGCAGATGCTAGTACACATGACACGATAAGTAAGCACGATACGATAAGTAAGCACGATACGATAAGTAAGCACGATACGATAAGTAAGCACGACACGATAAGCTATTCCGTTTATATGGATATATCAAAAGAGATTAACTTGAATTTAATATAAAAGAGATTACTTCAATTTGAATTGCATCCGTTTGTTCTTTAAATGCAGATTTGATATGTAAATATAATTGATCCAGTTTATCATACGGTGCACCACAGATTGAAGCTAAAGCCCAAATAAAACACAAGAGTAATAGGTTTGGATCCATATCATAAAGATTGCATGTAACCTTAAGATAATGAGATATATAATCCACACAATATTTAACAAAATGATCAAATTGACGAAAACAAAATAATTGAAATGATGTGTTAATTTGCATGATAGTTGATCGAACAATAACATCCAGATGAATTGGCATGATATGGGAATGATCTAATTCAATAATTACAGGAATGATGCTCTTACTGCGTTTAAAAGTAAAAATTTCATATTCACCAACAATCATATGATGTTTATTTGCATACATCCACATGAATATATTAACTGAAATACTTTCCTTTTTTTGAATAAATAATGATAATCTTAAACCAGTTGGTTTATAGAGTACATCATATCCGTCTCCATCCTCACCAATAAGTTTTAATTGATATCTATTCATTGCACATCCTTCTGGCCACAATAATGGATACAACGATAATTTATTCCACCATCTTGATACTATTGAACATCCCTGTACAATTTCAGATGGTTCTAAATAATTAAATATTTTATATAAAAGAACATCTGGTAGGTCCGATAGGTCCGATAGGTCCAATAGGTCCGATAGGTCCGTCGAGTCCATTTTTACTAATGATTGACATATTTAATCGACATGTGAAATGACACATAACGTCACGTCACGTTATGTGTACTCGTCACGTCACGTTATGTGTACTCGTCACGTTACGTGTACTCGTCACGTTACGTGTACTCGATTCACAACACAAACAACAATTAAAAGGATGTCATCATCAATGTTAGAACAAATTCGATTAACATTTAGTGAACGTAAGCGTAACCAAATTGAATTATATCGTATTATCAAATCATTGAATGAATCAATTCAAACGATACAATATAAGGATGAAGTGACACAACAAGCAGCAAATGTATTTATTCGAACATTAATGGAACGTGCGTTGGTCGACGATGGATGTGATGATAATCTCAAAGAATTAGAATTACATACATTACGTATGGTGCGAGGAGGAGAACAAAGTAAAGTTCGTGTGGTTTTCACGCGTCGTAAAGACGACAAGGACACCAAAGACGAAAAAGGAGAAGCAACAACACAAGGAGAAGAAGAAGCAACAACACAAGGAAGAGGAGAAGACGACAAGGACACCAAAGACGAAAAAGGAGAAGAAGCAACACAAGGAGGAGAAGAAAAATCAGCCAATGACACCAAGGGTACCAAAGACGACTTTTATCTCTTTGGTAAAGACATGGAGCAATTTATTTTTCATGCCTTGCTCTCGGGAATGGCCAAAAAGAACAACGATGACCCAAATGAGTAGTCAGTGAGTTGTTTTTGTTTTTGTGGTTGTGGCTGTGTTTTTTGTTGATGTCATCGTATAAACTATATTTGATTTCTAATATATATGATAGACTTTATACAATAAAGGATGAGGACTTATAACGACTACACGGCAACTGTTTGGGCTAATACTCATCTGTAATCCCAACGCATAATAAAAATATAAATAAGAATAAGAAAACTAATTAACACACACGATAACAATATATAATGTAATACACTAAGAATAAACAGACACCAAAATGGAAAATGATTCGATGATTTAACATACCATATCATTAAATCCATGGCACACAATATACACACATTAAAGAATGGAAATCGTTCCAGATCCATATTAAGTTTAAATTTCATTCCGTGGGATTTATTTATGAGTGAATCTCAAAGGGATTGTCCAGTGGGAGTAATCTCTCATAAATTTCACGAATTAAATGAATTGGTAACTCCACAGTAAAATTACGTTGTCCCAAACAACCTCGAGTGCGACTCAACATATACACAATGATTTTCACTAATTGAGATTCTGATATTTGAAATAATCTAATAAGTTTATCATGTGATCTATTCAAACGTTCACACACACTCCAATCGCAATTACATCTTGTATATGTAACTACATTGAGTTTAAGACATACTGGAACGATAGAACATAAAGTCTTCATTATTTTGTTTGACATCGCATGAACGAATAAACATGTTAGATTTGTTTTATGTAATTCCATTAGAAAATCATATAATACATCATCCGCAACCCTAGTGTCAATAGATAGATCACTAATGGATGATTTTATTAAATATCCTAATACCGATAACATGAATCCTTTATCATCGTCATCTGGCAATGAGCAAATCCAAGATGGTTCTGTGTGCCTCTGTATACTTAATTTCGTTGCGGAATGCAATACACGTATCATTTGAAGATGTGTCATTTGTGGTCGCGCGTGACGTGACTCGTACTCGTTGTCGTGGTGTGCACTCGTACTCGTTGTCGTGGTGTGCACTCGTACTCGTTGTCGTGGTGTGCACTCGTACTCGTTGTCGTCCTTGTAACCTGGTGTGCACTCGTACTCGTTGTCGTCCTTGTAACCTATCCACTACATAAAATAAACTTTAGCCAAAAAAAAATTAAATATAGATGCTTGAATATCACGAATTCCTTGAGTAAATTGAACAGAATACCAGGATGATGGTGAAACATTTAATGGTATACAAATCAATGATGTACTGTTCAAAAACGTCATTATATTATCTTTCCATCCATCCACTATGTACTCGACCCCATTATAAAAAACACGTTCATCTATGACCAAGAGTAGATCATTTCCATTGCGATATCGAATGATATTAATATCGTAATCCGTTGAATCGTGTATCAATGTGAGTGTTTGATTAAACCATTGTACACTTTGACATCTCCTAGTTGTATTTGCTGGTAGAAATACATTAATTAACACTGATTGTGACACAGACAATGAAGAATTTACTATAGTACCCCTACCACCACATATTTTATTATCTCTCGTTGATGTATCATCCCATGGATATAAACAATATGGAACTGGGTCAGTTGACACAGTCGTGTTCGTTATCAATGAAAATTGTAGATAATTATACCAATCTAATGGTGTATTTGGACCATAACCACTAATGCACGTTGAACAGAATGTAATTGGATCAGAAAATTCATTGCATCCACATCCACCTTCTTCACCAATGAAAGCATTTGAATAATAATCATCTGGATCACCATTAGCCCATGATTGTGGGAAATCATAATCAAATACACATTCATATTGAGTTTGATCTCTAGCAAATTTTTGACATTGTAAATTATCACTACATCTTCTAGCTGCTAAGAAAGTAAAATAAATATTTTGTAGATAAGCATAATCATCTGGATATGTTATGGATCGGAGCGAACG
>Ga0302186_10002938_pt1 | contig 12776 bp, 22 predicted proteins | sample II_Bog_E1_2_FD_198782 | JGI IMG/M metagenome (GOLD analysis project Ga0302186, IMG submission 198782) | Peat permafrost microbial communities from Stordalen Mire near Abisko, Sweden - II_Bog_E1_1 | ecosystem: Environmental > Terrestrial > Soil > Wetlands > Peat | place: Sweden: Abisko... | reverse complement strand
AATATTTTTTTAAAAAAACATTTATAAGTCTTGATATCAAAAACTTGTCGAACAACCTGAATTTTTATTTTTTATAATTTCGTTAAAATTATTTATTTGAATTTCAAATCAAGATGATGTATGCTAAAAAAGGGAAAAAAATCATAAATAGAGTGACGACGATTCAAAGCAAAACAAAAGCTGCAATGAATAGTTCCAGACCTATGAGCAATCCGCAAAAAGCTCCCAGCAAATTGAAGAAAAATTCTTCTGAAAATGCTTTCATAAAGACAAAAATCACAAACTTGGAACAAAATATGAATGATCAAGAAAGAATCTTGAAAAACATTTTGCAACAGGTTAACAACAAAGAAAAGGATAAAAATTATCAAGAACCCAAATTACCACCCAGTCAGCACAAAAAACAACTTTTCTTTTTAAAAAACTTTGTATAGAGCCAAGTCTTGCTAAAGAAAATACCAAACTCATTGAAATTTACGAAATTGAGATAGCTGGTCTCAAGAAAAACCTTGATAATCTGATGGAAGAAAACGCATATTATAAAAGAGTTTTGGATAGTAATTGCAAATCCAATGAACGTGATCTCGATTTTGAAAAAGAGTAAAAAAAATCTCTCATTTTTTAATTAATTACAATAGACTACTCCGAAAAAAAGTGGTTGATCTGGAACAAATAGTAAAGCAAAAAGAGTTGATAATAGAGGAAAAGGACACTAATTATCGACTCCAAATGAATAATTTGAATGAAAGAATTTTAGAATTTCAGAAATTAGTAAGCAGGTTAGGCGAATGTGAAAACGAGCTGGAGGATCTTAATAAGAAATATGAATTTAAGGAAAATGAAATCAAGAAAATGAAGCAGTTCTATGAAGAGAAGCTGGAAAGACAAAAAAAGGCCCAATTTGAACAAAAAAAAGAATGGACCTTGACTTATAATGAGCTTTTTGAAGAGTTGAATTTTGTTAAAAAGGATCTAGAAAATATTAACCAAAAATCCATAAAAAAGCAGAACTTTATAGACAGAAGAAATTCCCATTTAAATTAAAAACGTAAAAATACTTTATTTTTCTTCCCCTATATATGAAAGAGGATAGTATTTTCCTCCTTTTTCTAAATATTCAATCCAACTTTTGCAATTTTCATTTCCCCATTTTAAGATTTCTCCTTTATCTAACCAAATCAGGTCTTCGTTTTCAAAAAGATCTTTTCCCAAACTTTCAAAGGTTTCCTGTTTAGAGGGTGTTTCCGCATAATATATCGTGTCTATATTTTGGGAAATTTTGGCTTTATCAATTTTATAATCGAATCGTAAAATCCCCAAAAATTTTATGGGGATCCCCAATTTTAAGTTAACCAAACGTTCCGCACCTTGAGTTAAACCAATTGGTAATGGGCTTTGATCTTGAAAAAAACGCACAAATTTTGTTTCCCAATTTCTGAGAACCAATAATTGAGAAAGAGGATTTTTGCAAATCATGGTGAAAGTCGATTGCATAGCAAAAAATTCTTTATTCATTTTGGATTAATTTGAACAAATTTCTTTCTATATGTCAAATAAATCATAAGCTTTTAGTAATTTCAAAAAAAAAAAAAAAAGCATTTCTAACAATATTATAACAATGAGTTATGAAGAGGAAGTCACAAAAATTGAAGATATAATGGAATCTCTCCTCTCCGAAGATAGAGCAGAGGTAGATCTGGCCATTGCTTTAGAGCTTGCTGAAAGAATCAATCAAAGCAAAGAAGAGTTGATTTTTTTTCTTTTTTTAAAAACTGAAAAACGACTTGTTTTTTTTTTTGATAGGAGGAAAATCGCGGTTGAGTGCCTGAGACAAGGCCTGTTGAAATCCAATTCTCAAATTGTGCTAAATTCTGTTTTGGTAAAATTGAGATTATGTTTATTTTTTAAATTTTTGTATATTTTTGGAGTTATTAGAGACATTAGTGAAAAATTGCAATGAAAAATTCCAGTATGATGTCGCTTCCAAGACGTTCATGGATAGCATATTGAAATTATTGAAAAGAGTAAGATTTGCATTAGCTTTTTTCTATTATTTTATTTTAGAAAAGAGGAAAACTTGGACTTTTTGATAAATTTTTCTTAGATGCGAAATTTCTTGATATCGTTTTTCTTAATTTTCTTAATTTTTTTTAAGCAAATTTCCTAGATTGAATTCAAACTCTTATATATGATCCAATTATGGGCGGACACCTTCATGATGCATGAGGATGAGTTTCCTTACATAATGTCCACCTATCGTTTATTGCGCCAAGAGGGTGATTTTTTTAAAAGTTAAAACTTGATCATCTAAATATTTTTAAACAGGAATTTCATTTCCAGCAAGAGATAAAAATGAGAAATTTATGATACAATTCAAAGGAAAAAAATCTCCAATTTTCGATCATTTGGAGGAAATTACTAGTATTTCCTTCAATATTTTAACTGATAATCAATATATTCTTTAGAAAAACAAACTGAGGATCCTCAAAAAAATCAACAACAATTGTATAAAGCGGATTTAAATGAGCCAAAGATCCCACCAATTATGCCAGAAGAAGAGAAGGAAAGCCCAGGAAATGAAGAAGGATACAAAGATCTGGACAAAGTGAATCAAAGAAAGAAAGAGAAAGAAATGCCATCGAATTTCGATTATGAAACTTATAATAATTTCCGGTTGGATAAACAAGAATTGGAAATTTTGGAAAGTTCCTTGCATCTTTTGGATGACGTGATCCAAAATGCCAACACTTCAGATGATTTAAAAAGTGTTTCAATATTTGTTCAAATAAAACAATATTTTTTTTAAGGTGAAATTGCAATGGAGATCATAGAGAATTTAAAGGAGGCTCGCGATAGAATCAAAATGGTTGTGAATTTCGGATCGTTTGCCCGAACACAAGATAAAGAGGTCCTATTCGTCATTTATCTAAAAAAATCCTATATTAAGCATAGATTTGCCAAGAACTCAACAAAAACATCAAACACAAATTTATCTCCTACAAAGAAAAGCACGATTATTTGAAAAGGTAAACACTCCTTCCATTTTAAAATTTTTACACAGTATCTTTTTATACCAATGCACTTGCTCTTAGAAACAAAAAACCCGACCCTCCATCGTCCAATTCCCAGGTTATCAAAGACCCTCAACCCCAAAATGATAATATTGAAAATTCTAATGTCCAAAATGCTTCCAATTTAGCAATCTCCACTAAAACTGCTGTTCCTATGAAAAAGATCGATCCTCCCAAACTTTCTTCAAGAGGAGAACCTCCAAAAAACCATATAACTCCAATTCCATCTGATTTTGTCGATCTTTTAGATTTGGAAGATCCTGTTCATTTGAGAAATCCAACAAATGTCACACCACAACCAGAGAATATGACACTGATCAAAATAGAAGAGAAAAAAGAGGAGTCTCCTTTGAAGAATAAAGAAGAAGTGAAAAATAACAACCCTTTTGATTTTGATTTCACCTTTCTGTCGAAAAAAGAAGAGCCAAATAAAAAACTAGATCAAATCGATATTTTATTCGGTTAAATGCAAGCTAAAATCGAATTTTAATAAAATAAATTTCAAAAATTAATTCTTTTATTTTTTTTCCTTTTTTATTTATAATCATTAAATCGTAATGAAGACTCAAAGCAACTATTTCAAAAACTTTTTATATTTTTCAGCATTTGCCTTGTTTTTTGGATCCATCTATACTCTTGGTATTATCTTCTCTTTTCTGTTATCCTAAATAACTTCTTTGAAATTATTTTAAAAGCTAGAAAATATCAAAATCTACAACAAGCCCCCCTTCCCAACGATACATTAGCCTATTACCATCAACCTTTGTAATTTTATTAAAAAAATTTCTTTTATGATGAAATTTACATGCTTTTTGAAGGTATCAAGTGTTCACTTTATTTTTCGGAATGTTTTTAGCTCTTCCGTTCAAATTACTTTTTGCTTCGCATTTTCATCAGGAGCCTCGTTATGAGCTTATCATCGATAAACCGAAAAAAAGGGAATATAGTGTCAGTCTTTTGATTTTCCCGAGTTTATGTGATGTTTCTGCCACAATCATGGATTGCATTGGTTTGATTTATGTGAAAAAAAAAACTACTTCCAAGGCTGATGCTAACTAATTTCCTAAATTTAGACTCATGTTTCTGTACATCAAATGCTCAAAGGTTTTATGGTGATATTCACATGTAGCCAAAAATGATCATTCATTAATAGATAATTTTTTTCTAGTTTTGATAAGCATTGTAGTCTTCAAGAAGAAATATAAGTTCTATCATTATCTGGCTGTCCTTTTCATATTATTAGGTTTTTAAATAAATTAGTTACTATAAAACTAGCTGTTTTTTTTTCGAAATTTGCTTTAAGGATGTGCTCAAGTCGGGCATTCAAACATTGCTCATGTTTCACCAATTAGTTTAATAACTAGTTAATCTGTTTATATTGTAAATTTTTTAGGCGCACCTTTTCCCTTGCTCGGTAATATCTTATGCATATGTGGTCAATTGTTGTTATCTTTTATGTTCATTTATGAGGAATATATCTTGAAGGATTATGATATTCAAATTTTAGATATCGTTGGATGGGAAGGTTTTTGGGGAACTCTTTTTGCTGGAATTCTTTTGATAGTTTCCTTTTTTATTCCAAATTTCATCATCGGCTTTTCAGACAATTTTTTGGTTGCATCCTATCAAATTTTCCATTCCAAATACTTATTCTTCGGAGTGTTAGCGGGGGCTTTCAGTATAGGTCCTTTCAATTATTTCGGAACCCAATTAACGAAAATCGCAAGTGCAGCACATAGATCTACTATTTGTTCAATGAGAATGTGCGTGGTTTGGATGATAAGTCTTTTGATTGGATGGGAGCAATATCATCCTCAGCAACTATACGGATATTTGATTATGACTTTTGGCGTGTTAATGTATAATGAGGTTCACTTTGTTAAAATTTATTAATATTTTTATTTTTTATTTTTATTTTTTAAAGGCATTTTGCTTTGAATTCAATGAACTTGAAATAAAACCTTCTATTCCTTTCTCATTGAAATTTTTCGAAAATTCCCTTGTTCTGAAACAACAATTCCGAAATCTTAAAAACATGATGTTTCCAAAATCTTTGAATGCGGAAAAAGATGAAAAAAACCAAAGTTCCATTTCGAAAAAAAAGGGAGGGACCAAAGGGGATGAAAGAGACTACCAAAAACGTTTAGAACAAAATCCAATAGGTCATTCTTTAGATAATTCCAATGAAAGCGATTCGCTTACTATCGAAGAGATTTTGGATACATTAATGGAAAACGAAAAACAGGCTAATGGATTAATAAAAAAAGCGTGAACAAAAAAAAAAAAAAAAACGCTTTCAAATTAAGCCGAATAAAATAAAATTTTCAAAAAAAACTTAAAATAAAACAATTAAAAAAAAATGAAAAATTTAGAAAAAAAAAAAAAGAAAGTCGAAAGTCATGAAGAATCGAAGAACCCTGGATTAAAATGTGACAAATATGGAGGATGGTAATTATCAAAAATTTAATCGAATAATAGATTCCAAATAAGGGTTGATGAAAAAGGAGAATATCACAACTGTAAAGGAGTCATTTCATCAATGCCAAAATCATTGCCTCCTGATCCAGAAAGATTCAAAAATCACATAGATCTGAAAGATGGATCTGGAATTCAAATATCAGATGGTAAAGTTTTTCTTTACTCTGAGAAAGGAGGATGGTTTAATCTCTATAATATCAAATAATTTTTAATTTAATTCAAAAAGGTATGATGAGTATTTTAATTACTACAACAAGAACGGGGAACCTGAACAATCTCCATCTGAGTATGAGAATCAAAGCATTGAAGAAAGCAAGAAAAAGGCTCTTGTCGCCTCTGAAGGACAAGAAGCAGATGATGAAAAGGGTAAAGTTTTCTAGATAAAAAAAAATAAAAATATGGTGGAATCAATAAAAGATGAGCCATATCAAGATTACAGTGCCTATGAAGATGAAAAAGATTTTGATCAAGAGAGAAACTATATCTATGACCGCGAAACTACTTCGAAAAATATGCAAATTTTGAGTGAAAAAAAAATATTTTTTCGTTAGTAAAGTGATATGAATTAGAAAAAATCGATAAACTCAGCCAAATTATTTTCAACCAAAAAGAAAATCAGGACATAAGACTCGCCATTAATCGACTTCCAACAAGCATCAAAGAAGAGGAGCTTCTTGATTTTATTGGAAAAATCGTGAAGGAAAAACTCAACATTAAAAACATCAAACAACAGTCGATTAATCTGCACAAACATGATTATAATCGTTGGCTCCTCACTTTGGATAAAGATTCAGCGATCAAATGTTTGACTTTAGAAGGAAAAGTAAATTTTGGATTCATATTATGTTATTTAAAAATTTAAAATTGAAGATCCTATGTGATCATTCAATAAATTTGTGCATAAATCCTCTTGATATAGATCGTAATATATTTTATTTCCGAAATAAATGAAATTTATTAACAGAAAAGGATTCCTCAGATGATGAAAATGATTTATTTAGCTCAGATCATTTAGGGGATAAGCAGAGTGTTGAATTATTTTACAACAAAGCAGACACCAAATTCAAAAATGGGGAAGAAGATTTCAAAATTACAACAGGTTCAACAATCAAAATTTTTTTACAATTTCACTTTAATAAAAAGAGAGAAAAAAACAAACAGAACCTAAAACTGTTATATCGAGACACAATCCTTCGATTCACAAGATAAAGGAAGAAAAGAAATAATAATTATCTTTAATTTACATATATGAATTTAATAATATAACACAGTGCAACATACATGTATATATTTTTTTAATTAAGAAAGAAAAAAAAAAAAGCATTGTTGTATTTAAAATATAAAAAAGAAAAAACATTTATTTTTTATTAAATCCTTCATATTTTAATTAAAAATGTCATATTTTAATGTTTTTTTTATAATTAAAAAAAAAATGAATTACCACGAAAGAATACATTCTTTTTCAAATATCATTTTTTAAAAAACTTTGAAATTAATCTATTTTTATTAAAATCATTTGTTTTCATTTTCCTCAGGGGTTTTTATATTTTGACCTGGTCTCCTCCTCATATTGTCTTTTGCCATTTCATACATATAATGTTTCGCAATATCCAGATCTTTTATATTAGACAAATTATTGAATTTTACTTCTTTGCTGAGATTATCAACAGTTTTTTTCAGTTTTTCCTGTTTTTTTTGAAGTTTTTTTTTCGTATTCGTAAGTAAAGAGCATAATTCCTTGGTCATTAAGAAGCTTCTCCTAAAATTATTCATATCTCCTTTAATGCGTTCATCTTCTGTTTTTTCCGCGAAAGGATTCGTCTAAAAAAATTAAACATTTTTCGGATTCACATTTTACTCTTTTGTTCAAATATTTTTCCCTTTGCAATTTGTAAAAAATCCATTCATTGGCCTTGTTGATGCTTTCATTGCGAATCACATAAATTTCATTGCTTTCCAAACTGAGCCATTTTTCTTTTTCAATATTGGCGGGATTTGGCAAATTTATCGAATTATTGGCCATATTCGAATTATTTACATTGCTAATGGTGAAAGGTTGTTGAGGAGGAGTCTTCGCGAAAGAATTCTAGAATTTAAATAAACAACGAATTAAATTAAATAGAGAAACTTACAATAGACATTTTTTTGGGTGAATTTTTCGGGGAACCATTGATGGTTGAATTTTGCACATTTAAGTTGTTTACTGGCAATGATGAAATAGGGTTTGGATTTGATGTTTTGTTGGGATCATCCAAGGTTTTTAAAACTTGAGGAGGGGGAGCATTTGATAATTGGGCAGATTTTTTATCTGAAAACAAAGAATTAATAAAAATATTATCTTGCATTGAAAATTAAATTTGGGCTTTGAATTTTTTCATATTATAAATAGTTTTTGCGTTTTATTATCAAAACTCAAACTTAATGGAAGAACCTATTTACATTATAGACCATATGATAGTTATGGGAATTGATGCTGAAAAATCAAGTTAGTTTTTGTAAAAAATCCTTATCATGAAAAATTTTTCTTTGGAAATTACAAGAACTCACTTATTCCAAAATAACAAACAATGATTTTTTTGTTGATTTCATCGACATTTACCCATTGAAAACTCCAAATGAAATCCCAAAATATTTGGATAATTTTCAAAATGTAGATAAATATATATGTTGAATAACAAGGAATTTTGATTTAGTGGTGTTTCCCAGAAGGTTTCAAAATCTATGATGAAAAAATCGCCATTCTCAATAATACTACCTATTCGAGTTTTGGAAGTAGTTTAGCCATGAATAGTGGATTACCTATAAAAAAATATTCATATCATGAGGAAGAGAATTTCGACATTTCTATGAAGGAGTCCCTATCTCATTTTGTGATGACTGACGAGAAATATATCAAAAGATATTGCACCAATCTCTTAATATATGAAAAATACTACATAAAACATGATGAAAATTTTAAAGCGAAAAAAAAAGTTTCGAAAATGGTAAAAAACCAGAATTTGAACATTTTTTAAGATTATTTTAATTCATAGATTCCAAAATTGTCATTATCCTCAATTATTCGTAACCCCCTAGTATTAAATGATGATACAGATTTGATTTACGTGCCAAAGTCTATTTCGCTCATTTCCAGAATCCCCGTTTTTGATTTGCAAAAAACATTTTTACATTATCTTTACAAAAACGGAATTCTTTCGAAAAGGCAAAGAGAAGAAAAAATTATTCACATCCCCTGCCAACTCTTTGAAGAATTTGATAAAATTATTTCAAATTATGGTTTATTTCAAGGAGAATATGAGTTCAAAATGAAATTTCAAAGTATATTAGATTCTTTATCTCCTGGAACTCGATCCAATACAAATAAAAAATCTGCAAATTTCATAAAAGTTAAAGAATCGAGCCTAAAGGAATTTTACATTTCAATGATTTTTTCCTTGCTTCAAATAAAGGAAGAAGATTGTGAAATATCCTTTTTGAAATTATTCAAAGATCCACATGAGGAAATGTTGAGATTTCGAATAAACAACGGGATCGGAATAAATCTGACAAATTTTTCGTATAAACCCTTGTTCACGAGATTGACTTTGGACAATATAATCAAAATCATTAAATATATTCTTTTGGAAAAACAAATTTTAATTTTTTCATCAGTTCCTTCAGAAATACCCATAATCACTGAAAGTCTCTTGAGTTTGATTTCTCCATTGTAATTATAATTTCTTTTATGTTTATTGGAAAATTTTATTAATTTTTTTTTATTTATTTTATAGAACTTGGATGAATATATATATACCATTTTTACCTATACCAATGTGGGAAACGCTTCATGCCATATTCCCTTTTATAATAGGAATGTCAAAAAATTATCTGAAGTTTATAATAGAAAATTTATGCGTTTCGGATAAGGTTATAATCGATTTGGATGAAAACACCATTTATTGCGATGATGACCTCCAAAATCTTTTGTTGCCTGAAAGTTTCAAAGATTATGTCGTGGCAAAAATGAGCCAAATTATTCAAGTTCATAAGGAATATAAAGAAACACCCAATTCAAGAAATGTAACAATAAAAACATAAATTATTTTAGCGAAAAAAACGTCGTTTTACTTGTATTTAAGCATTTAAAATGGGATGAAATGATGTTGAAAACGAAACAAGTATTCTGGAACGCAATGCTTGTTTTGTTTAACAATTATGAAGATTTCTTCAGATATGATAAAATGGAAGTAGATAAATCATTAAATTCTAGTGAAATATTCGATTTTTCAAGCTATCTTGCAATTTTCCCACCTCATGAATATCCTTTCATGGAAGAACTATCTACAAAAACAATGGTTATTTTTTATATAAAATTAAATTAAATTTATTGGTTTTTTAAAAGATGTTCCCAAAATTCCTTGAAGATTCATGTAAAGTAGCCAGTCAAAAGCATTTTTCCGAGTTCCACAGGAATTCCTATATGGAAGATGATAATTCCATGTTTCTAAAAACAATTCTAAACCTTAAATTACAAATGAAGATTGATAAAAACTCATATATCGATTTCACGAATAATCTCGAATATTTGGATTATCTTGAAGACCTACAAAGTGACAAAATACTTGAAATTCTGGATCGATCCCTGCAGCCAGAAAGAAAAAGCTTGATGCCTTATTTGATAAAATTTCTAAGATATACGGATTTTTTAAAAAGAAGCGGAATAACGAAGAACACACCAGCGAATTCTCAAAATACAATCACAAATTCACAATTGGATTTCAAACCTTCTATGGATAAAAAGCAGAGCTTGGTGAAATCACAGACCATCGATCCTGAAAAATTGAATCAGGAGAATCATCTCTTTTCCAAGATGAACAAGGCCAAAATAATAAATTTGGAAAATGTAGCGCATGAAGTTTGTTTGGTTTTTCTTGAAAACCAACATCGAGAGCAAAAAATAGATTCAGTGTTGATTCCCTCAAACGAAGACATCAATTATTTCAATAGCGTATGTCAAAGCGAACCAGATGAATTGAAGAGTCCTGTAAAAAAAAGTAAATCAAAAAATCAACCAAAAGTGCTTATGATGAATTGCAATTTGGAAAATTATGGGAAACCCACTTCTTTTGTCAATTTGCCAAAACAGAAATCCTTCGCAGAGGTTAAGCTGCCATATCAGTCTCTTCATATCAATAAGGAGTTTAATTCTTATCATAAGTCTTCTTCGGAAAAATTGAATCCCAAATATAATGAAAACAGTGAACAACAGAATAAGGATCAAAATAATGTCCCTAATATTGATGATGATTATTATAAGAAGGACAGTGAGCCAAAAAGCAAATTAAATATGAAATTAATTAATACTGACTCATCAATTGTTTTCACTGGCTCCCCCTCGTCCTCTTTAAATCGATTTGTTAAGAAGATTCATAATTTTTACATTTATTACCACACAGTGAAAAGAAACGTCAATCCCAACTATCATAGGAGACAATATTCCAAATCAATACAGTATTTTCTATTATTTTTCTAATTATTTCTAATAAAATAAAAATAATATTAGTATTCCTTCATCAGCTAATCGTTATGACAGTGCAATTTATCCAACATCAAGTAAGCCTTTTAATGCCTTGAAAAAATTCTCTGAAGAATCTCCATTGGAATATTCTTATTCAAAAAATAAAGAGGCGAATACTATTCTCGAAGAAAGGGAAAATGAAAAGGATGCCATTGATGAAATCCATTCCTCAACAGATGTGAGAAAAATCAACAATAAGTTTGGAATAAAATTGATTTCAGCAGTTGATTTACCTTCCAACTCTTTCTCCCAAAAAAACCAAGGTGAAGCCAGTTTTTCTAATTTCATGAGTTATTGGAGTGGGAAGCAAAAGTTGGGAAATCGTTTTTTAAATGAAATGAAATTCAATTATAACTCGTTAGAAGATAAATTCACCTGTAAATCGCTGTCCCCACTGAAAAATAAAGAATTTATTAGTGAATCATTCGCGTCCAATGAGAAAAAGCCGGAGCTTGAATACGAAGATCAACCTTCCATGAAAAGCGTCAATGTAAATAATGAAGATGAAAATATGATTTCCAGCATTGAAAAACCACATTTTTTTATGGATGAAGTGAAAGAGGAAAGTTATAAACCTATAGAAAGAACTCTAAAAATGATAGAAAGAAGCTCTGAGGGCAATGAAAAGAATTTAATTAAAAAGCAGAATTCAAAAAAAGTGTATTTTTTTGAAACAAAGAACAATGAAGAAACAGGAAATTTCCATAAATTAAAAGTGTTGAAGAAGAAACGAGTTTCACAGGATGATTTCTTGAAAATTAGTGAGATTAAGAATGAAGTTTCACTCAAAAGATCGGCTAGTTTTGAAATAAGCCAAATTAAAGAAAAATGAAATTATAATAAAAGAATAAAATTGTGTAAAATTTGTTATAATAAGACAAAAAAGAAAAAAGAAATAAAAACCTAACATGTCATTGAACATCATGTTCCATTCCAACTTTAGTTTTTCCAACACTAATATTGCCAGCACAAATGAGGACATGTCCCCCTTAAAAGTTGTCGCTAAAACCAAGAGTCAGAGCATGTTTTTAGGCAAACTCTTTAGGAAAAAAATGCAGCCTTTAAATGAAGAAATGATGGAAATAAAAGCACTTATAATTGGCAAGCAAGACGTCGGGAAGTCGCTTTTTATATCGAAAATGATAGTATTTATTCGAAGAAATCTTTTTAATAAAATGTAATAAGTTCGAAAAGACATTGAATTTGCTCAGTCACAAACCAAAGGAAGTACTCAGAAAACATCAGCTCTATTTTAAATTCTTTTTCCTAGAAATTCAAATTTTATCCTATCAAAAATATAAATTATAAGGAGGAAACTGTTTGGCTCACATTAGTAACTTATCGAATGAAAGCAAATTTTTTAATATTTTTAAAGGTCGAATTCACATCTCAAACAAAATTGGCTCCCATTGATGTGAGAAACTTTGATATTCTATATTTTCTAATTGAGGACAGAACTTTCTCAGCGGATTTAGAAGAATTGACTCGAAGACTCTATTCTCTCAAGTTTTATATTAATCATTTTTGAAATTAAGTCTTTGAAAAGAAATTGGAAAATTTCGAATAAGGAAATCGTTATAATCGTTAATAGGAGAGATTCTTTAAGATTTTATGAGGAAATCACTCGATTTGATCCAAATTTTTATTGGAGGGAGTTCAATTTGAAAAGA
>Ga0302186_10002935_pt1 | contig 12779 bp, 13 predicted proteins | sample II_Bog_E1_2_FD_198782 | JGI IMG/M metagenome (GOLD analysis project Ga0302186, IMG submission 198782) | Peat permafrost microbial communities from Stordalen Mire near Abisko, Sweden - II_Bog_E1_1 | ecosystem: Environmental > Terrestrial > Soil > Wetlands > Peat | place: Sweden: Abisko... | reverse complement strand
AGGATTCGATCGTTTTGTAATAACGAAAAGAGAACCAGCTTCCGACTCCATAAAAAAAGGTAGTTAAGACGTACAAAATATTAATCATACCTTTTTTCCATCTCCTTTAATTATTCTTCCCAATTTAAAATCGATCTTCACTTTACAACTCCCCAAGGGCCAAGGCAACCATTAGCCCTAAAACAAAAAAACCCTCAGTCCCAAAGGGACTGAGGGTTCAAACACAAGTTTTAGTTAAATAACGACGATGCCGCAGACTGCGCCATTTGCATTACGGGTGTCGGCCAAAAACCAAGCGTTATAGTAAAAACAACACAAATAATTAAAACTGACTTTTCCAACCAATTCATCTCAATAGGGGATGAGTCTTTTGGTTCCGGAAACAAAGCTTGCCGCGCAATCTGCAGATAGTAATAAAGTGAAACAACGCTGAAAACCATACCCACCAAAGCGATCCAAGTGTAGCCCTTTGAAATGGCCGCACCAAACAAATACCACTTTCCGGAAAACCCGGCAAAAGGCGGCACACCGGCCAAAGACAAAAGACAAACCAATAAAACAATGCCAATCAAAGGAGATCTCTTCCACATTCCGGCGTAATCTTCAATCTGATCGCTGCCAGTCTTCGCGTAAACAATCGAAATCGCCAAAAAAACCCCCATATTGGCGAACAAATAAACAAAAAGATAAAATAAAACCGCAGTCAACCCCAATTGGCCGCCTGCCAAAAAACCCGTGGAGATATATCCCGCCTGAGCAATCGACGAATAGGCCATTAACCGTTTGATATTACGCTGCGGCAAGGCTTCCAAATTTCCAAGAACAATGCTAAGTACCGCCAAAACAGCAAACAAACCGATCCAAGTCGGTTGTAAGGCTGGAACACTTAATCCAACCCAAAATAAACGAACGAAAGCAGCAAACCCGGCCGTTTTAGAAGCGACCGAAAGATAGGCTGTGATAGGCGTAGGTGCCCCTTCATAGACGTCCGGCGTCCACATATGAAACGGAGCAAGGGAAATTTTGAAGGCCAACCCCGCCACAATCATAATCACCGCTAAAGTCAATAACGGAGAGGAAACCTGGGTGGCTAAAATCTTTCCAATTTCTGAAATAACCGTTGTTCCGGTAAAACCATATAAGTAAGAGAAACCAAAAAGAAGCAGCGCAGATGAAAAAGCTCCTAATAAAAGATATTTCATACCCGCTTCGTTGCTTGCCTTATCTTTTTTCATAAAAGAAGCCAAAAGATAACTGCTGATAGTTAAGGTTTCCAATGCCACATATAAAGTAATAATTTCTTGAGCTGAAGTTAAAGCGGATGCGCCCGCCGCGGAAAACAAAAGAACCGCGATAAACTCGGCCGTGTAATGTGTTGGGTTCGCTTTAAAATAACGAAAAGAAATTAAAAGAGTAAAAAGAGTCGCCATCAAAATAATGAATTTAAAGAACAAAGCCAACGTATCGGTTTTTAAAAACCCGCCGAAAGCCTGCGGAACACTTTCCATTGAACCGCAAGAACCAAATGGACAACTTCCGCACCCTCCCACACAACAAAGGGAAAGTAAGGCTGCCAAAACACCAACAACCGCAATACCCTTTAAGAGTGTTTTAGTCGAAGTTGGCTTTTGGATAAGGTCCACGATGAGAACTAAAAAAGCGCTGCCGACAAGCCATAGTTCCGGTAAGAAAGCTTGTACTTGGATCACTTGAATCCTCCAATATTGTCAATCAATGGCGCGATACTGAGATTCGACATGTCAACAAATGGTTTCGGATACAATCCAACCATTAACGAAACAATCAAAAGAAAAGCGATCGGCAAGATTTCAATAAAAGAACCATCTTTAACTTCTTCTTTCAAATGCGGGTCTTTCACCGGACCGAAGAAAACCATCTGAACTAGTCTCAAGTAATAAATAGCCGTTAAAACAATCGCCAAAACTCCCATGGGAAACAAAGCCTGGAATATTGTAAATCCGCCATGAAAGCCGCTTTGATAGGATCCTAGGAAAACCAAAAATTCACCCACAAAACCGCTCAAACCTGGTAACCCTACGTTCGCCATAGCCGCCGCGACAAACAAAGCTCCTAACACCGGCATACAGGCAGTCAACCCGCCTAGCTTTGACAATTCACGGGTATGGGCTTTTCCATAAACCGTACCTACCAAAGCGAAAGTCATAGCCGCCACAATTCCATGGGAAAAGGTTTGTATTACAGCGCCGTTCAACCCCGCCGCCTCGAGTGTACAAATACCAAATAAGATGGTGCCGCAGTGAGAAACTGAGGAATAAGCAATAACGTATTTAAAATCAGTTTGTTTCAAGGCAACAATCGCCGCATAAAGCATGTTAATAAGGGCCAAAATAGCTAAATAGGGCAACCAATGTTTAGCACCATCCGGCATAAGCGGTAAAGCTACTCGGATAATGCTGTATCCGCCCAAGCTCTTTAAAACGCCAGCATGAAGCATGGAAGCTGCTGTCGGGGCGGAACCGTATCCGTCAGGAGACCATGTATGAAACGGAAACAAAGCCGAAATCACACCGAAGCCCACAAAAAGCAATGGGAACCACGTATTTTGGAAACTCACACTCAAACCCGTAGCTGATAAATCAGAAAGTGCCCTAATATCAAACGTATGAATATTGGAGGTGAAATAAATGGCTAAAAAACCGACCAACATAAACGCTGATCCGGCTAATAAATACACCGTTAACTTCATAGCGGCGTATTCCTTGCGTCCCGTTCCCCATATACCTACCAGTAGATACATCGGTAAAACTGCAAATTCATAAAACAAGAAAAAGAAAAACAAATCAAGGCTTTCATAAGCTCCCGCCACACCACCCACCAACAACGAAAACAAAACAAAATATTCTTTTCTGCGGAGAGAAATATTCCAAGAAATTAAGGCGCCCGCAAAGTAAACACAGGTTACTAAGAGCACCATCAAAGTGCTCATGCCATCCACACCCAAAATATAACTAATTCCCAGGTTTTTTAACCAGGGTATTTCTTCCACAAACTGAAAACCACTGATACCCATTTGGTAGTTTAAAAATAATTTAACACCGAGACCCAGCGCAAACGAAGCCGTCGCAAGACTTATCCATCGGGCGTATTTTTCAGGTGCTATCATTACCAAAAATGCCGCGATAATAGGTGCCACAATAAGGGTACTTAATACCGGCAATATATTCGGTCCTTGAACAACCGAATGAAACAAAGCAAAGCTAACCGCAAACGGCAATAAAATTGTGGCTAACACTGGAAACATTACTTATACCCTCCGGGGCTATTAGAAACTGACCAACAAGAAAATAACCGCAACCGCCCCAAATACAACCAGAGCGTAATTTTGAACATAACCCGTCTGAGTCAGGCTCAGTAAACCGCCCATTTTTCGGGCAACCCAGCCAGTTCCATCGACCATTCCATCATCCACTACTTCATCGTCAAACCATTTGAGAACAGTTGATAAAGCAAAAAGAATGTTGTCTACAATCCAACCGTAAAACTCGTCAAAGTAATATTTGTTTTTCAAAAGCAGGTATATGGGTTTAAACGTAGTCGCGACTTTTTCGGATGAAAAAATTTTCCAATAATAGAAAAACGCCGACAAAGTAATACCAGCAGTCGCGACAACTATTGAAAGCCAAGACTGAGTGAGCAATTGAATAAAGCTAGTGGCTCCGTCTAAATGAAGATCTCCGTAGTAAACAAATTTTGAATAGGCATCAACTCCAGGCCAGTTCAACCAACCCACCACTACCGATAAAAAAGCCAATAACATCAGAGGACCCGTCATCGAAATTGGCGATTCATGAGCATGATCGAAAGAATGTTTATCTCGAGCTTCGCCTGTAAAAACCACAAAGAAAAGCCGGAACATGTAGAAAGCCGTCAAGAAAGCTGTAAATACCGCAGCATAATAAAGAGTTTCATGATGCCAAATAGTACTGTCGCGAACCGCGTCTAAAATGGCATCTTTTGAAAAGAAACCAGCTAAAGGCGGAATACCAGCAATAGCCAAAGTACCAATAGCAAAAGTCCATGTAGTTATTTTCATCTTCTTCCACAAACCACCCATCTTCCAAATGTTCTGTTCGTGGAGAGAATGAATGACACTACCTGAACCGAGAAACAAAAGGGCTTTAAAAAAAGCGTGGGTCGTTAAATGGAACATTCCAGAAGTATATCCCCCTACCCCTAGAGACATGATCATGTAACCCAATTGAGATAAAGTGGAGTAAGCAAGAATTCGTTTAATATCATCTTGTGCAAGGGCAATACTGGCGGCAAAAATGGCGGTAAAACCCCCAACCCAAGCCACAATTGTCATGGACATCGGATCGGCAGAAAAAAGATTATAGGTTCGGGCCACCATATAAACACCGGCCGCGACCATTGTAGCCGCATGAATTAAAGCAGAAACGGGAGTGGGACCTTCCATCGCATCCGGAAGCCAAACATGTAACGGAAACTGAGCACTTTTTCCTACCGCTCCGCAGAAAAGCAAAATGGCGATGCCAGCGACGTAACCGCTAGCCAGGGTATGATTGGATAAACCTTGAGCAACCAAAACTTTCACTTGAGCAAAATCAAAGGTTTGGAAAACCATTCCGATAGTAACCACACCCATCAAAAAGCCCATATCGCCAATACGATTTACCACAAAAGCTTTTTTCGCAGCGTTCGCCGCTTCGGGTTTGAAGTACCAAAAACCGATCAACAAATAGGAACAAAGACCAACCAGCTCCCAACCGACAAAAATTTGAAGATAGTTGTTAGAAACCACTAATAAAAGCATCGAAGATGTAAAAAGAGAAAGGTATGAATAATAAGTCGAAAACCTTTCATCATCATGCATGTAACCTAAAGAATAAATCTGAACTAATAGAGATATAAAAGTCACAATCAAAAGCATATTAACGCTAAGCGGGTCTATTAAAACTCCAACATTCGCCTGCCACGGACTTATTTGTAACCATGTTGCACCAAACGTAACAAGACGGTTAGCCGGATCCAATTTCAAAAGATCCAATAAAACCCCAACAGAAAGTCCGAAACAAGCAGTCATTGTTAATACAGAGATACTCGCCGATAAAACTTGAGAGCGTTTTGTGAAAATGGTAATCAAGACATAGGCGAGTGCCGGCATTGCCGGTATCAACCAAGAATATTGGATCATTCTTCCCCTCTTAATCCGCATAATTGAAAAACAAATAAAACGTTAAACGATTTAGCCACGCAAAAAATGAGCATCATCAACATTCGCCGTATGAAGATGTCTATAGATTGAAATAATAATGGCCAAAGCTACTGCCGCTTCAGCTGCCGCAATGGTAATGACAAAAACAACGAAAACAGGACCCGTTAAGCTGTTCCAATTCCAATAGCGTGCAAAAGCTAAGAAGTTTATATTGACCGCGTTTAGCATCAATTCAATTCCCATTAAAACCGAAATAGCGTTTTTTCGGGCCAAAACGCCAAACATTCCCACACCAAACAAGATCGCTGCTAAATAAAGAAAATGAACCAGCGGAATGTTGTTCACAACGGATCCTTTCGAGCAATCACAATCGCTCCCACCAAGGCGGATAATAAAAGAATCGAAACAAATTCAAATGCAAAAGCAAAACCATTCTCCGGTTTGAGAAGAGCGCCCGCCAAATAAGACACTCCGTTTTGAAAAAGATGACCCGACACTTCATAGCTGTTTGGTTGTTGAGCTTGATCACTTGAAACTGTCGAAAAAACGAGTGAAGCTGGATGTTCAGAACCAAAAAATGGCGATTCTTGAATTGCGGCAACAATAATCCCGGTCAAAAAAACCGCTACAACAACGGAAAGTAAAAATTGATGGTTCATCGCCTTTGAGCGCTCATTCATCATGTTTCTCGTAAGACTGATACCGAAAATAATAATAACTGTAACGGCTCCCACATAAATCAGAACTTGGACACTGGCTAAAAAGTCAGAATTTAAATAAAGAAACACACCTGAAATACCAAACATCGCCATGGCCAAAAAAAGGGCACAGTGAAATAAGTTACGAACTGTCAACGCCATAAGGGCAGCCGCCACTGTGATTCCAGCAATGATGTAAAAAATTGCATTTTCCATCATTACGCTCCCACAACGGCGGGTATTACCGTTTCTTTTTTTTGCTCTTCGGGTGCAATCGGTTGAGCCGGCCTAACCCACTTCATAGCGTGCTCGTCTTGTAATAAGCTTCCACGTTTGTAAACAGCATTTTCATATTCTTCGGATACAAAGGTCAAAGCATCAAAACCACAAGCTTCAACACAATAACCGCAAAAAATACAGGTTGAAAAGTCTAACTTAAATGTGGTCATTCTTCTCTTACCGTCAACTTGACGCACACCTTCCAATTTAATACAGCTATTAGGACAAGCCTTCGCGCACATAAGGCAAGCAACGCAATTAAACTGATCTTTTTCACCATCATAAATAAGTTTGATCATACTGCGACTTCTGGCTGGCAAAGGTAAGCGTTCTTCAGGATATTGCTGTGTCGTTACAGCTTTAAAATTCAAAAAATATTTAGACGTAACCGACAAACCGACCAATAGACTCCATAATCCGGAAAAAATATCTTTGAAATATTTAAAAATTCCCATTACTGCGCTCCCTTTCCATAAAGCAAAAGCCAAACAGAAGCCGTTATTAAAATATTAAGTATCGAAAGAGGAATCAAAACCTTCCAACCAAAATCCATTAATTGATCAACTCTTAGACGAGGAAAGGTCCAACGAAAAGCCATTACCAAATAAATCACAGATACTAATTTGATGAGAAACCATATAAAACCTGGCAAATGCAGAAAACCCAAAAAAGCTACCGGGAGCCAGCCACCCAAAAAAAGTGTAACTGCTACCGCCGAGGAAACCACAACCGCGATATATTCTCCCAAAAAAAACATTGCGAACTTAACACCCGAATATTCAGTGTGAAAACCGCCGATGAGCTCGGACTCTGCTTCAGGAATATCAAAAGGTGCCCGATTAGCCTCAGCGGTTGCAGACGTTATAAAAATGATAAAAGCAACAATTTGAGGGAATATAAACCAATAGCCAGCCTGCTGTTGATACTCAACTATACCGCTCAAACTTAAAGTTCCTGTAATCATAATGATGGGAACAACCGAAAGAACCAATGGAACTTCATAACTAATAATTTGTGCTGCGGATCTAAACCCACCTAATAAAGCAAACTTGTTATTAGAGCTCCAGCCAGCGGTAAGAATGGCGATAACCGTAAATCCCGTGATGGCGATGATATATAAAATTCCAACATTTAAATCTTGAACAACCATACCTTTGTCAAACGGAATAACAACCATTCCCATAAAAGTTGCCACAAAGGCGACTATGGGTGCAATGAAATAAGGAATTTTATCCCGATTTACCGGTTTAACATCTTCTTTGGTCGTTAACTTAATGGCGTCTGCAACTGTTTGTAACAAACCAAAAGGTCCAACACGGTTGGGACCAATACGACTTTGCATATGAGCTGAAACTTTTCGTTCCATCCAAACCAAAAACATGACAAATACCGAAATAAATCCAAACATCACAATCGCAGAAATTACCGGATCAATAGCACCCGCTAATGCAGAAATTCCTACCTGAGCATAAGCCCAGTGCAAAAAGCCGGATACAATTTGGATGATGTTTTCGCCTGTAAACATAGTTTCTTAGTCCTTAGAAAAATTAACGATCCACTTCAGGTACGATCATATCCAAACTTCCCAAAACGGCCATGATGTCAGCAACTTTCCAACCCTTTGTTAGTTGATCCAAAACATATAAATTACTAAATGAGGCGCATCTAAATTTTGCTTTCCAGGGTTTTGCCGTTCCATCACCGACCAAATAAACACCCATCTCACCGCGAGAAGATTCTATCCTAGAATATATTTCACTGTTCAACGGCGCCTTAAGAACCGGTGGCATCTTGGCTTCAATGGGCCCCGGCTCTAATCGTTCCAAAGATTGACGAATGATCGAGACACTTTCACGCATCTCCCTCATCCGAACCTTATAACGACTCCAACAATCCCCTGCCGTTTCTATGCATTCGGCAAACTTGACTTGATCGTAATAAAGATAGGGTTGTTGCTTTCGAACATCACAAGCAATTCCCGAACCTCGTAAAGAAGGACCACAAACGCCAGCATTAATTCCCATTTCGGGAGATATAACACCGACACCCTTGGTTCTTTCTAAAAAAATAGGGTTATAAGTGAGCAAATCTTCATATTCGTCAATTTTCGGCTCAAAATAATCCAAGAAAGCAATACACTTGGAAACAAAATCAGGCAAAATATCAATCATGACTCCGCCAATGCGAATGTAATTGTAAGTCAATCTTTGTCCGCAGGTCATTTCGAATAAATCCAAAATACGTTCTCGTTCTCTCAAGCCATACAAGAAAGGTGTTAAGGCACCAATATCTCCGGCAAACGCTCCCATCCATAACAAATGACTGGCTAATCGCTGAAGCTCAATAAAAATCATCCGCAACCATTGTGCACGAGCAGGCGCTTCAATATTCATCAGTTTTTCTGTTGCTAAAGCAAAAGCATAATTAACACTCATTGCAGAAACGTAATCAATGCGATCGGTATAGGTTATGCACTGTGGATAAGTACGATTTTCACAAATTTTCTCTATCGAACGATGCAAATAACCCAAAACCGGCACCGTTTCCTTTACCGTCTCTCCGTCTAATTTGACAATGAGACGCAAAACGCCATGCGTCGCGGGATGTTGAGGGCCTAAATTGACAACATATTCATCCGTCCCAAATTGAGACTCGCCGCCAACCTTAACTTGGCTTAACAATAAATCCGTCATCGGCAAAGTCCTTTCTCAGCGGGAATTTCTTGTAGTCATCCGGCATCATAATTCGACGCAGATCGGAGTGACCTTCAAAAACAACTCCGTAAAGGTCAAACACCTCGCGCTCAAACCAATTGGCACTTTTCCAAATATTCTCCAACGTCGCCACTTTCGGATTACTCCGATCAGCATCAACTTTAATCGTTAACTGGTGAAAATGTTTATATGACCATAAATGGCTAACAACCGTAATTTTGTTCTCTTTGGGAAAATCTACCGCCGTTAAGGAAGACAAGTGATTAAAAAAATATTCCTTTTCTTCACAAAGTTTTTGACACAATGCAACGTAATGTTCCGGAGAAACAGTGACTATCGCTTCTTTTTGTGCCGAAATAATAACGGTTTGAATATCGTTTTTAAAATCCACTTCAATTTTGGACTTCAGTTCTTCATTTGTCATGTAAAGATATTCCTCGAAAATAAAACATTTTTAAATCAAGAAGCTTTAAACGTCCCGGCGACGACGAAAAATTGGCTCGTCATCAATCTTTTTTTGAATTGCCATTAATCCGTGGATTAATGATTCGGGCCGTGGAGGGCACCCAGGCACGTAAACATCCACCGGAACAAAGGAATCAATCCCCTTTACCACTGTATAAGAATCGTAATAATAAGGACCGCCAGCGATCGTACAGCTTCCCATAGCAATAACCCAGCTTGGTTTTGGCATCTGTTCATAAAGTTTTTTTAAAGCGTAGCCCATCTTTTCGGTAATGGTTCCAGCAGCGATCAGTAAGTCCGCTTGACGCGGAGAGGGTCGAAAAACTTCCGCTCCAAATCTCGCGATATCATATCGGCCAGCAGCAGTTGCCATCATTTCAATTGCACAGCAAGCCGTTCCAAATTGAAGAGGCCACAAAGAGTTTTTTCGAGCCCACTTGAAAATAAACTCAACTGCTTTTTCCAAAGTCCAAAGACCCGGAATGTTACTTTCGCTTTCCATCAACTCAATTTCTTTGTGCGACAAGCCTTTTAAACCTACTCCCATTTCAAGGCCTCCTTTTTCCATGCGTAAGCCAAACCAATTAACAAAATGAAGATAAAAACAACCATTTCTCCAAACCCAAAAAGTCCTAATTGTTTAAAGGAAACCGCCCAAGGGTAAAGAAAAACTGTTTCAATATCGAAAATCACAAAAAGAAGGGCGTAAAGATAAAAGCTAACATTAAACCGAAACCACGACGTACCATAAGTTTCTACGCCACATTCATAGGTATCTTCTAAAATTTCTTTTTTGTATTTGTAGCGAAGACCTAAAAGCCCGTTCGGGCTAAATACCCAACCCGTTATAAAAGCCATTAGAATAAAAAAAATGCCCGCTAAAAGGAAAACAAGTACATAGCCGTATTGTTCTAGCATGAATGGCTCTTTCCGAAAGGCGATATAAAACAGCCACATCTATACACTTCCACAAAGGAAATTTCAAGGCATAACACACTGTTGAAGGAACTTTAAAAATCTCTATTGATTAAAAAATCAGCAAATTGCATAAACTCATTTTTATTGCCATTTAACGATTTCAAAGCCATCTTTGCATCGTCCGCATAATGCTTAGCTTTTTGAAGCGACCTGTTAATTGCATCGTATTTGTTTAATAAAAAATTCAAAAACTTTAAATCCGAATCCGTTTTAACTTTCCGAAGAATAATAGTTTTTAATTTTTTATTTTCAGCCTTTGTCGCCGATACTAGACAGTAAATAACCGGCAACGTTAATTTACCCTCGCGTAAATCACTCATCACTGGTTTGCCAACTTTAGTTTGTTTACCAACAAAATCCAAAGTGTCGTCAACAACCTGAAACGCCATACCAATATTCAAACCAAAATAATAAAGTTTTTTTACCGTTAAAGCGTCCGCACCCGCCAACATAGCGCCCGTTTGACAACTAGCTGCAAACAAAACCGCCGTTTTCTCTTTAATTACTTCCAAATATTGCTCTTCATTTAAATCAACATTAAATCGATTAAACGTTTCAGATATCTCGCCATGACAGATAATATTAGTAGTGTCCGCCAAACTGCTTACTATGTTTTTAGGAAGATCTTTTGCCATTAAATAAAAAGAGGACGCAAACACATAATCGCCCATCAAGACAGAAATTTCATTTCCCCATTTAAAATTCAGTGTTTTCTGTTTGCGTCGAACTGCAGAATTATCAATAATATCATCATGAATCAATGTTGCTACATGAAGCATTTCTAAAGCGGCGCCTAAGCTAATCAAATCTTCAGATAATTTCCCACAATACTTAGCGGAGAGAATCGCCAATGCAGGCCTAACCCGCTTCCCCGTCGAGTGAGATAGATAATCAACCATCTGCTGGATAAAAACATTATCTGTTTTTAAGGCTTTGGATATTTTCTCTTCAACGCGTCCTAAATCTTTTTTAATCGGCTTTGTTAGATCTGTCAGTATCACTTTTTTCTCTAGTTTTAAATTTCAACATGTGATTCTATTCTCCAAAAAGTTCTTTCATTTCCAAAAACTTAATGAACTTTTCAAGATTTTCCAAACTAGTTACAACTATAGCGTCACCCGACATTCTAATCACGTGGGCATGAGCCAATTTATCAACAAACTCTTGCGTTTTTCCTAACTCCAACCCACACATTTTACTCAAAAATGAAACTGTAAAGTTAACATCCATTTCAATTCCGTTAGGGCCTTCGTGTCCATGCTTATGAACAATCAAAAGAATTGTATTCGCCACCAACCGTTTGTCATTTTTAATCATCAAATCAGCAATTTGTTGATTTGCGTCTCTAAGTCTTGACGATAAAATTTTTAATATTTTTTTGACGATTTTCGGATTAGTCTGGATATGCGCTTCGAAAAGTTCTTCGTCCAGTGCGATTAATCTTGAAGATTCTATTGCAATCGCATTGGCCGATCGAACATCTTTATCAATAATAGCCATCTCGCCAAAAGAATCGCCCGGACCCAAAACAGCCAAAGTTTTCTCTTCGCCACTTTTCAATTGTTTGGTAATCATTATTTTCCCGGACTGAATAATGTACATTTCCGCACCGACATCACCTTCACGAAAAACCACATCATTTGGGTTATACAAACGTCCGTACTTTTCAAAAACCTCTTGTTCACTACTCATAAAACACCTCGGTTTTTCAATAAAATCTTACAGATCAAAAAAACAGCTTCATAAATTCAATTGAAGTATAAAGAAATTTAAAAGGAAGACAAGTTTTAGAAATACCAAGCCAAGGAAAAGTGATGATTTGAACCCAAAATCCCTTGGTCAGTCCAAGCATAATCAAAACTAAAATAAGTCTTAAACAAAGATACTTTGATCCCTGCACCCAAATAAAGCCCTGCTTCTCCACCAACTCCTAATTGATTTTGATCTATTGAACCTTGAAATTCGTACCCTAATCTGCCAACCAAGGTATTTTTGTACCAATACTCTCCGCCCAAACTGGTAGAAACAACATTATCATTTGGAAAATCAACATCCAAATCCATCGTGAAGTCGTCATCAAACATTTGGTATGCAGCACCAATTTTAAATATCATCGGCAATGGATCCGATACTTGAACAAATGTAATCCCAGGCCCAAGGTTTTGAAGATCTAAAGCTAATTTTAAATGCGGAATAGGTGTTTTGTACATAAGGCCAAGATCAACCGCAAAAGTTGATGCAGATGTCGTACCCAAAGTTTCAGTAATATATTTAGCTGTAATACCAATATCTAAAGAATAGCTCAGGCGATAAGCCGCAGCGATATCTATGTCGTAATAGGTTTCACCAAAGGTTCCCCCTGTCGCAGCACCCGAAGAATTAATGATATTTTCTAATCCCGATCCTAATAGTTTCAAACCAAAACCC
>Ga0302186_10002934_pt1 | contig 12783 bp, 14 predicted proteins | sample II_Bog_E1_2_FD_198782 | JGI IMG/M metagenome (GOLD analysis project Ga0302186, IMG submission 198782) | Peat permafrost microbial communities from Stordalen Mire near Abisko, Sweden - II_Bog_E1_1 | ecosystem: Environmental > Terrestrial > Soil > Wetlands > Peat | place: Sweden: Abisko... | reverse complement strand
AAAATTTTATTTTTTTTATTAATTTTATTTTTTTTTTTTTTTTTTTAAATTGGGGAGCGACCCCAATGAGACGCAAATTAAAAAAAAAAAAAATCAAATGGATAAACATGTTGGTTTTTCAAAAAAATTGCATTTAAAATAATAATTATTAACTGAAAAACACATTTATTTTTTATCTGTTTGCTTAAAATGGGAAATGCCAATGCTAATAATTCTTTCCCTGAATCGTCCTCGAATCAGGTAAGACCTTTTCCAAACCTTCTTTTATTTCCTTAAAAAGACATGCAATTTCATGCATAACAAATGTTTCCAAAACGGAGGCAGCCAATCTTCATTTCAAAGTAATGAAATTTCTGAAAACTACAATTCAGAGCCCAAAAATCCAGCCCCCGTCAATCCAGAGCATAATTTACCAAATTATTTCTATGTTCATCATAGCAAAAGTCAAGCATCCAAACAAAAGTTTGCAAAAAAGAAAAGAGATCAAGAAAAAAGTGCTCACCATCTCGATTCTGATAGCACTTTCAAAAACACTAACTTCTATGCTAACGCCAAACCGGAAACCCTTTACGAGCAATACCTTTTTAAGTTTTATGAGAATTCCTCTTTGGACAGAACCTCAAGCAAAGAAAATATGTTCGTTCCGAAAAACCTAGCCCCGATGAATGGAGAGACAGATTTCTCTAAGATGTATGCTGAGCCTTTCACATTAAAAGAATTCAATAGCAAAATTTCAGAAAATTTTGATGTTTCTCAAAATTTTGATGTTTACAAAACCAGAACCGAAAGCGAAAAAAAAAGTAATGCTAAACTATTTACCTTTGAGGATGAAATTCAGCCATCTCATCAAAAATATGAAAAATCTGGAATTCCATTTGAAGTTTCTGGAGGGTCATCATTTCAAAATTATAGCACAAAGCTGGAATCCCCTCCTGAAATTAAAGAAAAACTTTACACATTTGACGATTATAAGCCCTATTACCAAACCAGCTCGCCTTATAATTATTCTGATCAATCAAATTCCCAGCATAAGAATTTATATGAGCCTCAGAATTACACTGTGAAAGTTGAAGCCAGTTTTAGTTCTCCATATAAAGAAGGGACTCCAGTGAGTCTAGAAAAACCATCAATAGGTCTGTCACAATACACTTATGACAATAAACAAGAAAGCCAAAAAAAGAAGATTCTCCCTAATCCATTTCTCAAAGTAGAAACTTTAGACAATACAATGACAAAGGAATTGAAACAAGAGACCCCTCGTTGCTTATATATGAACAAAGGCAAAATGACCCCGAAAGCAAATGAAAACATGACTTTTTCGTTTAGACCAATGGAATCAACAAATACTTTTGAGGTGTCAAAGAAAGATTTCCTTTATGAAAAACCGAATGAAAAAGTGATCGCTAATGATAATTATCCTCCTAATGATAAATATCCTCAATATAATAACAATTTCTCATCATATTCCAACTATAAGCCATATGATTTTGAAAAAAACGAATTTCACAAGCCTAGTTCATCTTTAATGAATTCCGAAGTCATTGATCATAATATGTCTGATATTACGAAAAAAACATATGTCCCAATAAATAACACCATCATTGATGATAAACTTTATTCACCAATGGAAAATTACTCAATTTTTTCCCCTGATCATTTTAAACCTTTTGATTTTGAGAAAACTTCGATCGCTCCTCCAACTTTAGTCAATTCTCAATTTATTAACGACCATCATGAAAATGACAAAAACACATATATCCCGAAAAATTACAATGAACCATCATATCAACAGAAAAATGATTTCACTTATAAACCGATCCTTGATTTCAACAAAAATAGTCCATCCAAATTTTCTCCAGAAAAAAAAGTCAAGATCAATGTGCTTCCTCCTTTGTTTAAACATGAATCTCCCATTGAAATGGAGCTGGGAAATAACAATGACAACGATCATCTTTCCAATTTGCTCAAAAAAGCCTCTGACATCATCACTGAGGCGAATGAAGAAAAGATGAAGAGTGAATATACTTTAAAAAGCGAGAAATTATTTGCAGATGTCATTGATTTATTAAAAAAATCCAATTATGTCCAGACCTCCATTGAAAACAGCCCCATGCATGATGTCAATGCTATCTTAGGAGTCAGGCAAGTGGTTTCCATCCCTTTCAAACAACAGAAAATCTTGAAATCCAGCACCAGTATAAACGGTAAAAATTGGGATTTCCCATATACTCGGTCGATTTCTCTCAACGGCACTGAAAATGACTCTGTGATTTTTAAGGAAGATTTCCTTAAAGATATAAACAGAGGAAATAAAAATGATGAAAAAACATCAAAGCCTGAGAACTCTGAAAAGAAAAGTGAACCTTTAACAAAGGAACTCTCTATGCATGATCTACCATCAATTTTCTCTGATAATAATGAAAAACAAATGGTCGCATCACATCCAAATGCCAATATAGTAAAAATGATCTCCTCAGAAGAAAATGATATAGCGAAAAGAAAGAAATCCAAAAGTCTTGATAGTCCTCTTATCAACAATACTTTATTGAACTCAGAACATCACAATCTCGATCTTTCAAGCCAAAAACTCGAAAAGGTTCAATGCGAAATTGGCAGCCAATCAGAAATCAATGAAATACCTGAAAATCAACAGATTTTAAGCTTAGACGATGACTTTTTGAAAATGGCCAAATTAGAAGAAAAACAACAAGTCGAAATGAAAAAAATAAATAGAGTCAGTTGCCCAACCCGAAATTCAATGAATGCCTTCCGTGATTCCAATTCCAACCTGAATTTAGAGATCGAAAAAATCAATGATAGGGAAGAAAACAAACCCAAATCAAAGTCAGATTTTGTGAAAATTACAAGAATTTCAGTGGATTACGAAAACAATTCCGAGGGCTCAAAAGTTCAAAATTTCGATCCAAGAGCCTCCCAAAAACAGAGTTTTGATGAATCGAAGATCATAGTGTTCGAAGAGGCGAATTTGCCTCCTGTTTCGTGGCAAGGGGAAAGTTTGAGCGAAATAGAAGAAGAAAAAAATGAATTTAAGGGGAAGGAGTCTATTGATGTCGCAAGAAAAGCAAAGGGCATTAATTATTTTAAGAAATTAAGGAATCTCAGGAAACAAAGGAAAAATAAAGAATATCTTGAAGAAAAAACTTTGGAAGAGAAGAAAAATATGATGAAATGGATAAGTTTTGAGCCTTTGAAAAGAAAAGGCAAAAAACTTTATGCGAATATTCGAGAACAAAATAGGAAAAAACGAGCTGAATTACAAATAGAGGAAAAATGGGGAAATTTTTTGCATAGATATAAAAGGAAAAAAAAATATTTCAGCAAACTCAAAGGACAAAATAAAGCCAAAAATCATGAGAAGACAACTCATCAAGAAAAAGATGAAAGTTTTGAGGAAGAACCGAAAAATCATAACAAGAGGAATTATTTTTCATTGTTGAGACAAAAAAGAGCTGAAGAAAAAAGGATAAAAGTTGAAAAAGAGGAAGAAAATCATTTAGAAAAAAAACAGGAGAATTGGGACAAATTTTCTCCGATGATACGTAAGAAGAAAAACCAAATGAAAATGAGAATTTTTAAAGACGAAAAAAACCAGTCAAAATCGAATAAAAGTAAAAAACTTATAGAATAAAAAATAAAATTTTTTTAGAAGAAAAAAATCATGATGAAGGAAATTATGAAATTGGAACTTTGAGAGAAGAAGAAGAGAAATTAATAAATGAAGATAATAATGAACAATTCACAGTCAAAGAAGAACACATTGAAGAACTCAAGAAAAATGAAACTAAAAATGAACAAAATGAAGAGAATGTATCCCAAAAATCTCATTCTGATTCCAATGAGAATGAAAATCCTCTAGTTTTATTGGACTCACCCACGAAAAATACTCCCAAAAAGAATGAAGAGTCATCATCAAGAAGAGGAACTGAAGATTTTCCTGATTATATTTATGATTCCTTGGACCGAAGAAGCACTTTCCGATTTTCAAATGCCGACATAGTAAAAGTTCCATTGCCTTTTGAAGTTTCCCAGTTAACATCCCAAGAAAATCCACATATAGAGGGACAAACCACCTCATGCCTTGATTTTATAGCACCTATGCAACCTAAAATAGCAATGATTTCTCATGCTTCACAAAAGAAAATTGAAGTAAGTGATTCTGCTTATGAATCTACCCTGTCACAAAACATGCAAACTACTTATGAAAGTCTCGAAATCAAACAGAAAAGTCCAGACAAAAATAAAAAATTTAGTATTTTTTAATATTTTTTTGATATTTAAAACGAATAAAAGGCCGATTGGGAAAATATGCAGAAATCGCTCTTAATCTGGAAGAAGTCTTGGCCTTTAAAAAAGAACCGCCTATTCCAAAAATTGATAAATATAGTTCAGAATTTTGGCTTTTTTAAATTTCAAAAACATTAATATATTTTTAGGAAAATTAGGGAAATATGCTGAAGTCGCTTTTAATTTAGAGCGTCTCTTTTCCGGTCGACCTAGAAAATCAAGTTCTCAAGGTTCTGATGACAGCAAAGACCCAAGCAAAAAAAAAAGGATCTCTTTTGAAGACTTTTTAAGACAAAAAGTAAAAAAGCAAATTTTTTTTCCACGAATTTAAAATATTATTTAATGAAAGTCCACGGACCTTGATAAGAAGGAAAATTCCAATGAATTATATCATGTAAAAATGGATTCACCGGTGAATTTGCCTCAAAGGAGGAAAAAGCAGGAAAAACGAAATTATGAATTTGAAATTTAAAAAAAAAAACGAAAATCATATATAAATGCATAAATTTATTAATCGAGCCTAAATAAATTAAATCTTATCTTTTGAAATTATTTTAATTTCCTCATTTTAAAAAGCTTGTTTTCCTAAAGAAATTAAATCTTTTTTAATAAAAAGAAAACTAAATCTCACACCCTTCTCTCGAACTCTCCATGGCATCAAACAAATTTTGGAAGCGCAAAGATGTTTAACTACTTACTAAAAAAAACTCATTTCTAACCCCTTCTTTATCCCAATAGAAACCACTCAGCAAGATCGAAGAACAAGTGGGCACCATCCTATTGGATTTAGAAAACTCTTCCTCGGAGCTGAAAACCGATCTTAAAGAATTCAACCTGGATTCCGTCAAGGAAGTGGAAGTGACTCTCTCCAAGGGCAAGACCAAGACCATCTATTTGATTTTTGTGCCATTTGTGTGCTTAAAATTATTGCAAAAGGTGCACAAAAAAATCATCTTGGATGTGGAAAAGAAGCTCAAGACCAGCGTGCTCTTCATCGCCAAGAGAAACATCCAATCCAAATGGGTCAAAACTCACAAATCGCAGATGAAACCAAGAAGCAGAACCTTGACTGCAGTTCATGAAGGCATTTTGGATGATTTGGTCCTTCCTGGCACCATCATTGCGAAAAGAATCAGATGCAGAATCGATGGCAGCAAGTTTTACAAAGTGTAAGGCGAAAATATTTAAATTGTTGATTTTTAACTCATTTTTTTTGAATTTTTCTTCTTAAGCACCTTGGATGCCGCTGATAAGGAAATTCTAGAAGATAGAACAGAAATGATTTGCTCTGTTTATAAGAAACTCACCACCAAGGACATGCATTTGGACTTCAAACACGAACAAGTCTTTTATTCCATTAAGAAATAAATAAATTTCGGAGTTTCAGCGCACGCTTTAAATTAAAAAAATTGAAGCATCAAAGTCTTTTTTAAAAAGAAACAAAAAAAAATCTCATTTCTATATAAATATTTGTTAATTTTTTTCTCTAACCATCATGCAATTTCCTTATCGCCCAACTCGAGAGCCTGTTAAATGTAGATGATTTTTTGAATTTAAAAAAAAAAAAAATTTACATATCCTTCTCAAATTCTCGAATGTTGTTCTCATTTAATAACATTCTTCTAGGCTTTTCAACATTTTCCTCTCTTTCTTTAATCGTTTTTTTGGAAATTTGGGTTTCTTCTCTGATGTCGAATTTAATGTTTTTTTTCAAATTGTTGATTTCGTTTCTTAATGTTTTATTGTCGGAAGTGATATTGTCTGCTTTTTTAACTTAAAAAATACTTTGAAAATGAAAAAAATTTTCTCATTAAAAAAAAAACTCAAATTGTGCAAGGAATGCATTATTTCGGTGTTATCTCTTTTGATCAGTTTGTAGTCAGAATATATTTTCATATTGTCGGATTTCAAATTATTTAGTTCGCTTTCTTTCATTACACACACATTTTCCAAAATTCTTTAAATTATTAAATTACCATATTCATCATGAGTGTGGTTTTCCATTTTTTGTTTCAGTTCAATCATTAATTCCTTCAGGGAAATTAATTCCTTTTTAATGAACTCTTTGGCTTTTAAAAAGAAAATAAAATGATTAAAAATTAATTTGTAACTTTTATAATCAAGAGGAGGTTGAGGACGAAAGGGTTTTTGAATTTTTGTCTGTTGTTTTTCTTTCAAGGAATTATTTGATAAACTCCTTAAAGTGTTAGGAGTGTTTAAATTTGATTGTTTGAAGGTGTAATTTTTTGAATTGAAATTCCTTTCAGAGTTTTCTTTTTCCAGAAAATTGTTGTTTTCTTTTGCCATTGTATATTTTGATGCTTGTTGATCGGCCCTTTTAGGCAACTTGTTGCAAATTTCAGAAAATGTGGAATTGCTTGAAAAAATCTTTCTCAAAAAATTCCATTAGATTAAATAAATCAAAAAAACCTTTTCAATTTGCAACACCAGCTTGTTATATCTGATTTTGACAAAATCTATGTCACTTTTCTCATTTCTGCTGATCTATCACAGAAAATTCAAAAAAAGTTCAAAGGAATGAAACAAACAACTTTTTTTCGTTCTTCACGATAAAGAATGATTTCATTTTCAATTTTTTCAATAAGATTTTCTATCACAAATTCCAATTTCGTCTTGTTATCTTCCAGAATGCTATCTGAGCTATCTAGTAAATTTAATTATGAGTCTTTGGTTAATAAAAACTTAATGTACTCATGCTTTTTAGGCACAATTGCAAGGCTTCTAAATCGTTTTTCAAATTAAATTCATAGGTTAGAAGCAAATCCATAACATCTTGCTTGATAAAGTCTTTTTAAAAACACATATAATTTCTTTTAAGAAACAAAAAATAATAATATACTTGTTTCCATTTATTCCTGTTTTGTAGTTAATTTTTAAAAAATAGAAAAATCAAAAAAAAAAATTTAAATTAAAAGCTGTTTTTGGGAAAATAAAAAAAAAAAAAAATTTGAGGTTTTTATAATTAATTATTTTCAAATAAAGTTTCTGATAGCAAGCGATGTCCCACCCCTATCAAAATCCCTATAATTATCAATATGGTCAACAACAAGCAAACAAGGGGTATTATCCTCCTAATACCAACGTTGATATTTATGGGCAGCCTATAATGAATCCAAATCAATTGACTCAGGAAAAATTATTACTTTTAAAAGAAGTAGAACAAAATTTTAATGTCAAAACTTTGACAAATCAAATGATTAATAACGTCAAAGGCGACATCGTGAATATCACTTTGGTGATAAAAAAGGACTTATCACTGCCCTTGGAAATGTAAGCATTTAAAAAAAAAAATCCTAATTATCATATAAAAGTGCTTGTGATGATATGTTTCCCTACACTTGTCCTCGAATCATCATAAAACGCAAAATAAAACATGAGAAGGTTGATCAAAAAACGATGGAATTTGAGTGAGAAATGAATTTTTTAAACAAATATTAATTTTCTTCAAGATTTTACAAAGATTATCAATGGAATTATCAAAAAAGCAAAGCAGGATGCAACCTAATGAATTTGATCACTTTTATTCAATCAGTCTTCTTAAAAACACCTCCACAATCTGAGTACAGTTGATTTCTTTATCTCATTAATTTCTTTAAGTGTTATCTTCGAACAATGCCAAAAATATGAAGTAAAAATCATCAACGATATCAAAATTCTAGAAACAATGAATTGTTATTCTCTATTTCCCAATAAAAAGTTGGAATTTAATCTTTGTTATTTATTTTTTAACATTTAATAGTAACGAGGAACTAAGAACCATGGTCAACTATTCCCCAGCAATCTTAGATAATTTGATAGTTCAACATGATAACTACAAAAAAGCAGCTGAATCTCTCATTGAATTCATTGAGTTCAACCAAAAAATCAGCGGTAATTTTTTGAAATTATAACTATTTCAAATTATTTTTTATCCATAGGTCAGATGAGTGATAAGAAAAAAAATCTAGAAGATAAAAGAGCTGAATTGGAATCAATGGCTCAATTATTTGACATAAAAAAAGACACATTGGTTGCGAAATTCAATCAAACCAATATGATAAAAGAGGTAATGAATAATCAAAATTAAAGAAATAAAATTTATTTCGTTGAAAATTTTAAAGAGGTTTAACAAAACAAAAATCTTGAGTGTTTTAGAACAAGAGATAGGGAAACTTGATGATGAAGGCAGTGAAAACATCGAATTCAATTTTAAAAAATCCGTGCAGATTAACCAATTTGATGAGCAACTGTCACAATATTTCGAGAACAGAAAAAGATATCATCGACATGTAATAAAAAAACAGAAGATAGAACAAAATATCTAATCGGCATCCCAGTTAATTAAATATCATATCATAATTCAAGATGATAAATAATTTTCTTACTAGATGGAAAAACAAACCAAAATTTTTTTTTGATGAACCAAACAAAACAAAAATAAGTATGTAAATTAAAACTCATAAAATTCAAATTAAAAAAAATATAAAAGAAAAAAAATTCAAAAAAAAAACTCAGAAATAAAATATATCCTTTCACAGAAACTATTTAGCCAAATCTTAATTTTCGTTTTATAAATCAAATCTCTTAAATTTGATAACAAAATTTCTTAAAAAACATCTAAAAAATGGGAAAGGTCATCCGAGGTTTCTTCATCCCCCTTGTCTTCTTTCTAAAATATCATTCTTCTCTTAGCCCAAAGAAAGGGTAACGCAGGCAATGTCTTCAAGGCACATACTGCCAAAAGAATCGCTGCTCCAAGATTCAGACATTTGGATTATTCTGAAAGATATGGGTAAATCCAACTTTTTTATTCAATATTCTTAATTCTTATCATTTTCTAAGTTATGTAAAAGGAGTCATTAAAGAAATTGTTCATGATCCAGGCCGTGGAGCCCCATTGGCGAAAGTTACTTTTCGTGATCCTTATAAATATGGGCACAAGGACGAATATTTTATCTGCAGTGAAGGACTTCATTCAGGCCAATATATTTACTGTGGTGCTAAAGGTAATGCAGGATTTTTTTAAATTTCCTACCAAATTTGTTTTCTTCTCAAAATAAATAAAAATTTTAAAACACAGCCCAATTGGCCATCGGTAACGTCTTGCCAGTGAGAAGAATCCCCGAAGGTACGGCCGTTTGCAACGTGGAGGAAAGACCAGGTGACAAAGGATGTTTGTCCAGAGGTTCAGGCTGTTATGCTACCATCATTGGTCATTCTGATGATGGTGATAAAACTAGAGTCAGATTGCCTTCTGGTGCCAGAAAGACCCTCTCAGGAGATGCCCGAGCCATGGTTGGAATCGTTGCTGGTGGTGGTAGAGTCGAAAAACCAATCCTCAAGGCAGGAAATTGCTATCATTTGTTCAAAAGAAAAAGAAAGGTTTGGCCAAAGGTTAGAGGCGTGGCAATGAACCCTGTGGACCATCCTCATGGTGGTGGTAACCATCAACACATTGGTAAACCTTCAACTGTGAGCAGATACTCTGCTCCTGGACAAAAGGTCGGTCTGATTGCCGCTAGAAGATCCGGTAAGATTAGAGGAGGCAAGAAGGATAAGAAATTCGAGGCTATGGAATAAAGAAATAAATAAGGCTAGGCTATATTGGTTTATAAGACGAAAAAACGAACAAATTTCATTTTTAATTATTTCCAAAAAAATCAAATTTAATGGTTTTTTTATTTTTGAAATGTTCTGAAAAAGGATTATTTTTCCTAATACATTTCAATATGGAAAATGTCGATACCTTTAGCCACCATATCGATCATGATTTCTTCCATTTCCTTGAACCTTTCATCCAGCTTCCTTAAAATTTCATACTCATGGCCCAACATCTCACTATTCTCTATTTTCAATTCATCAATTAAATCTCTTCTAAATATTTCTTGAGCCACCTTGTGAAGAATCAACACTTTGAAATCCTCAATAATGGGTGGAAACAGAGTAAATTTCTCTTCAATTTCTGCGTCAGTCAAACTTTCAACTTTGTTTTCCTTTTCAACCGATTCTCCTAAAGAGAGAGCTGATTCATTTTGTTGCTTCCTCTCTGAGTCTTTGCTTCTGGATGTGTCTTTGCCAGCTTTTTCTTTTACTTTTTTATTCGAAAACGAAATATGAGATATTAATTAAAATTTTAAATAAATTACATTCCTTGTCTTTTTTCTCAAGAATTTCTTCCGCAAATGGCAATTCTTCCAATAATGGGAAAATATGGCAAAGTGCCTTCCTTTTTAAATTAGTAGGCTGTGCAATTTTAACAAATTTGATATTTTTCGCTTGAAATTTCAAAAAAAAACTAATTTTATAAATAATGGAATGTTTTTTACCATTGTCTTGTTCAAAAGCGAACTTGAAAAATATGGTCACCACTTCCTTTGTCAAAGCTTCATCCAAACCCAAAGATCCGAATTTCTCGATCATTTTTACCACAATCGATGAACTAATATTCATCATTAACAGTTCCTTCAACTCATCGAGTTTCTCAATTTGAATCATGAGAATATTCTCGAAATTGAGGGTCTCATCCAATTTTGGTAATTCAGGGATGATTTTCTCATTTATTCCGAATTCAATCACCCCGTTTTTCAAAATGAGATTGAGACAGTTGAAAATGTTCTTTTCTAATTTCTTGTTCGAGATGACATTTTCATATCCGATGTTTTTCAAAATGTTGAAAAAAAGTATCATTTCACCAATGGCTCCTCCGAAAAGACCAACTGCAAAGGGTAAAGTAATTAATTTGGCATTCAATCAAATCATAAATTATTTTAATTTCCAAATTTTTATAATTCATTTTACCGAAAGGAGTGTCTTTATCGCAACCATCAATATCACTCAACAGCTGATAGGACAACCGTTGTTCCTTTAATTCTCCCTTTGAAACTAATTTGTCGAGGATCTCATCTTTTTAAAAAATTCATTAGAAAATAAAATTCCATTTCGTTCAACTTTTCAAATCTTGTCGTCTTTTCAACTCGGCAAGTCTTGCCTTTTCTGCTCTTCTTTTTCTGATTCTTTCTTCCTTTTCTAATTGCAATCGGTGCATTTCCTTGCGTTTTTCTTCACGATCATTGAAGAATTTAGCCACTCTTTCTTTATTTCTAATGGCTTCGTCGTTTTGAACTTGAGCCAACCATTCTTCCACTTTATTTTCTATTTTGTTCTCTGAAACTAACTCATTTTGGATGGTGTGACAAATCCAAGGAGTGAAATCTTTGTAAAAAGAAGTTTCAAAAGGTTTTCTGAAAACCCCGAGATTTTCCAATTTTTCAAAAGTTTTTGGCTTGACGAGCTTCAGGAAATTCTTGCTGATCACTCTCGAAATGACTTTTTTATGACTGTTGATTTTTTGTTCAAGAATTTTTTTGTTTTCATATTTTTTCTTTTCCTACAAAAACAAATTATATTTATAAAAAAATTATGAAAAATCATTTTTACAAAATAAAATCAACTGAAAAAAAACAAAATAGACATTTTCCAAAAAAATAAAATAAATGAAAACATTTTTTTACAATTTCTTCCAAAAGCTTTCTTTCTTTCTCCTCCAACCTGTGTATTTCTTCAAATTCTTCTCGTTTTAATTTCGCATAATGCTCTTGTTGTTGTTTCATCACTCTTAATTCTTCCTCCTCCAGAACCTCCATTCTGCTATGTTCCAAAGTTTTTCCCAAAAGAACCTGTAATATCGGTTCAACTTCATAATCGAAATCAAATAAGTCTCCATCCCAAATTTGTGTTTCCTTGCTTATTCCAGTCTTTACTGGTAAATAATGTCTGAGAGCTGGTTTTTCAATGTTAAATTCCGTTTGGGCCTCTTTTTCATAGAAAGGAGGTTTATCTGTTAAGGTCTCAACAAATTCATCAGTTTCAACAGATACATGCTCTCTACCAGGGAGAGCCCTTGGAGTCCCAGGTTCTTGAATTATAATAGGTGCGGATTCTTGTTCTTTTGACTTAAGCAGATTGTTAAAGAAAAAAGGAAAAAAATGAAACTTTTTCAAGAGAAGCTTTTTGGATTTTGGAAAGATTTGGTTTACTTTCAATTGGATTATTTTCAGTAAGAACGGTTGCATAGGTGTTTCCTCTGAGGACCCGTTTATCCCACATTAAATTATAGTATTTGTTGGGGGGCCTTAAAAAATAATTCGTTAATTAAATTAAAAAAATGTTGGGTGGTATGGTGTTACAATTCCGTAAGTTCATCTTTTCCTTTAAATTCTTGCTCTCTAAACTTGCCTTTGGCTTTCATTACTTTAGGTTCGGCAGTGAAATCCCAGCGGTCTTGATCCATTTACAAGAAATTAGAAAATTTTAAGGCAGAATGTTTTTTTGTTGAAATCAAATGATAATAATAAAACTGTCTATCTGAAATAATTAATTCAAACAATCGATCTCATAAATCAATTTTTTTTTTCTTTCAAAATCATTATGTAATAAAAAAAATTCGCATATTTTTTTTGTATTTTTTTTTTTTTTGTT
>Ga0302186_10002929_pt1 | contig 12797 bp, 13 predicted proteins | sample II_Bog_E1_2_FD_198782 | JGI IMG/M metagenome (GOLD analysis project Ga0302186, IMG submission 198782) | Peat permafrost microbial communities from Stordalen Mire near Abisko, Sweden - II_Bog_E1_1 | ecosystem: Environmental > Terrestrial > Soil > Wetlands > Peat | place: Sweden: Abisko... | reverse complement strand
AATATTTCCCAATTTTTAAAATTTTTATTTTTCAAAACTGAAATTTTTTCTAATTTTTTTCTAAAAAAATACAAACTGCTTATTAAAAAAACTATTTAAAAATTAAATTTCGTTAAAATTTTTCCAAAAAAAAATTATAATTTGAAGGATTAATTAAGTATAAAACCCAAGAAGAGAAAATATGTTTAAAAAAGAATTTAAATAGTAAATTTCTCCAAAGGACTCTTAAGTTCCATGATTACATTGTCCTCATTGACCTCACAAGCTCCATCTATCTCATTTTTTAAAAATTCCAAAATCCTTGTAATTTCCTTATCAGATTCTTGAAATTCAGCGGGATTTTTCTGGAAATCCTCGAGGAGTCTCAGGACCTTCCTGGAAGTCATTTTATGTCTTTTCAGAAGACTTAACCCCACAGCAGCGAAATTCCAGACATCTTCAAAGAAAGGGTTGACCAACATCTCAAAGATGGGAGTTCTATATTGGAAATTGCCATGAGGACTGAGCATATATTGAATGTTCATTATATGTTTGGCCAAGCCAAAATCAATGATTTTGATATCTAGACTTTGAACATTTATGAGAATGTTATTGATGTTGAAATCTCGATGTAGGATTTTTTTTTCGTGCAAATATAAGAGGCCTCCATAGATTTGTGCGAAGATTATGGAGAAATCTTCATTTTTGTATTCATTTAGTAGAATGAATTCTTTCAAAGTTATTGCATCGAAATATTCGAAGATCAAAATATGATAGGAAAGGTCTGGGTCTTCAATGAACTCCTTAATTTGGATGATGTTTGGATGACTGAGGCTTTTCAAAATTGAAGCTTCTGTTCTGACCTTTTGAAAAATTTTTCATTCATTACAAAGAAAAAAAAAATTTAATTATAAATAATTGAAAATTTTAAAATTTAAAGGTTTTATCATCCATACCATATTTATGAGTTCATCCTCTCTGGTGTCATATATTTTCGCTGACCAGATGAGGCTAGTTGCTTTTTCAAGAACTTTTACCACAATTGCTTGATTGCCCTTTGAAATTTTAATTTATAAAGTCAAGAAATTATTATATATAAAATATATATACTTTTCCTATCATTTCTAGTAATTCATATTTGGAGGTGAATTCCTTGGGGTACATAAAAAGATTTGCGCTTAAATCCTCTAATTTACTGCTGGCACCTTAAATTAATAGAAAATTATAAATCATTTAGGCTTTCAAAAAAAAAAATACTGGTCAGTGGAGGTATGTGAGCTTCGCTTGAAATCAACCCACCTGAAATCAACCCACATGAGATAGAAAGACAAGAATTTGTAGGAATAGAAGAGAAAAATGAGAGTTTATCAGCCTGTTGCAAAAGAGAGAGGATGATTCTGGGTTTTTTCATGAGTTTTTTCTCCATTTTTGCAATATTATTTATAAAGTTTAGAAAATTAAAGTTAAATCTTAAATTTTGGATTCATATTATTTATATTTCGCCAAATAAAAATTTAACATATGACTCGAAAGTTTTTAATTAGTTCGTCCCTGTGTGTATATAAAAAATTCAAAGTGTTTTTGGATAATGAGTTAAAAAAAAAATAGGGATTTCATAAGAAAATTCAAATAAAGAATGTCTCATTTTAGAGTTAAAAATAAAATTAGAAGGAAAATGCTCAAAGCTATCTTGAATTATTGCTTAATCAGTTGCCCATATTTTTAGTTTATTAAAAGATGGCTTCAAAACTAACGATTTAAAGTTTCAAATTTTCTTAGGAAATGAATAAAATATCATATAATCTTCCCTCACTCTGTCTAATGGCAAAATGTGTGATTTTTTTTTATTTTCGTAAATAAAAAAAATTTATTTTTACTTTTCAACTATTCAAGAAAATTTAAAAGCTTAGAAATTTCAAAACAAAATAAGATTGTTCTTTGAAATTTTGCCTTATTAAAATTTTAAAATTTCCAAATTTTGACACCTTAATTTCTTAAAAACATGAATTAATCAAAAAAAATTGATTTTTATTTCAAGACTTTATGTTCATGGAATAATAACTGACTCTTCTTGAGTCCAATCTATAAATATTCCCAACTCATTAAGTCTAGATTTATAACTTTTTATAATATTTAAAAAATTGAGAAAAAGTCTCATTTTTTTTTTTTTACACCAATTCCTCTCTTTCTATCTCAACTAAATGGATTCAAAGTGAAGTTCCCATCACTTCATTGATAGCCAGTCTCCTAAGTCTTTTCAGATAAATTTTTTTAAGTGAGCGCCTTTGAATTTTAAATTTTTTTTTTTTATTTATTGTTTTCTTTATTTATAAATATTTTTACAACAGGTGAGAATGGAAGCTTCCATTTTTGAAAAGTCTCACCTTTCGTCCAATTCAAAGAGTTCATTGACGACTCAGATTTTCATAAATGTTTGAAGTTTATATATAAAAATCACGATTTTGGCTTGGCTATATACAATCGAAAGAAAAATCCTGCTAAATTTGAAGAATGTGAGAAAGAAATTCGAAGGATTTTGGAGTTTTTAAAGAAAGCCAATAATGAAGCTTGTGATAACAAAGAAAAATCTGAAATTATGGATCTGAAGAGTCCCGAAATACAAAATTATGTTTTAAATTATAACTTTTATATTTTGTGTATCTGCATATTCCATTCTTTTATACATCAATATTCAATATACTAAGGAGTTTTTACAAAAATTTCTTCTAATATATTTCCTCGTAAATGAGGAACTCTTAGTTCAGATCTTTTAAATTTTGGTTTTGAATAAATTATAGCAAAATTTGCTTTTAATCGTAAAATTTTTATTTTTGAATATTTTTTTTACGATATTTCGCATTGGATTTTTTATTTTTTTTTTGCTAAAATGAAATTATTTTTCGATTTAATTCCAAACTGAAATTTTTTATATTTTTTATTAAAAAAATACAAATTGCTTAAAAGATATTTAAAAATCAAATTTCGCTAAAATTTTTCAAAACAAAAATTATAATTTGAAGGATTAATTAAGTATAAATTGCCAAGAAGAGAAATATATAAGAAATATGTTTAAAAAACGAATTTAAATAGTAAATTTCTCCAAAGGACTCTTAAGATCCATGATTTCATAGTCCTCTTTGTCATCACAAGCTTCATTTATCTCATTTTTCAAAAATTCCAAAATCCTTGTAATTTCCTTCTCAGATTCTTCAAATTCAGCAGGATTTTTCTGGAAATCCTTGAGGAGTTTCTGCACCTTCCTGGAAGTCATTTTATGTCTTTTCAGAAGACTTAACCCCACAGCCGCGAAATTCCAGACATCTTCAAAGAAAGGGTTGACCAAAGTCTCAAAGATAGGAGTTCTATATTGGAAATTGCCTTGTGGAGGACTCATCATAAAGCAGTTGTATGTTATATATTTGGCCAAACCAAAATCGATGATTTTGATATCTAGACTGTGAACATTTATGAGAATGTTATTGATGTTGAAATCTCTATGCAAGATTTTTTTTTCGTGCAAATATAAAAGGCCTCGATAGATTTGTGCGAAGATGATGGAGAAATGTTCATTTTTGTATTCATTTTGTAGAATGAACTCTTTCAAAGTGATCGCATCGAAATATTCGAAGATCAGAATGTGATAAGGAAGGTCTGAGGCTTCAATGAACTCTTTGAATTGGATGATGTTGGGATGGGTGAGGCTTTTCAAAATTGAAACTTCTTTTCTGACCTTTTGAAAAATTTGTCATTACAAAGAAAAAAAATTAATTATAAATAATTAAAAATTTAAAAAATTTAAAGCTTTTATTATCCATACCATATTTATGAGTTCATCATCTCTGGTGTCATATATTTTTGCTGCCCAGATGTGGCTTGTGGTTTTTTCATGAACTTTTACCACAACTGCTTGATTACCCTTTGAAATTTTAATATATAAAGTCAATAATTATTATATATAAAATATATCTACTTTTCCTATGACTTCCACTAATTCATATTTGGAGGTAAATTCCTTGGGGTACATCAAAAGACTTGAGCTTAAATCCTCTAATTTAATGCTAGTACCTTAGATAATTATAAATCTTTTAGACTTTCGAAAAAAAAGACTGTCATCCATAGAAAGAAAAGAATATGATTGGGCTGTCAGTGGAAGTATGTGACCTTCGCTTGAAATCAATTCGCTTGAGAGAGAAAGACAGGAATTTGTAGGAACATAAGAGAAAAATGAGAGTTTATCAGCCTGTTGCAAAGCTGAGAGGATGATTCTGGGTTTTTTCATGAGCTTTTTCTCCATTTTTTGCAATATTATTTTAAAAGTTTTAGAAAGAAAAGTTTAAATCTTGTATTCTAGGTTCAGATTATTTATATTTTGCTAATAAAAATTTTTAACATATGACTCGAAAATTTTAATTAGTTCGTCCTTTTTAAAAATAAAGAAAAATTACAGCCATGTCAGTATAAAAAATTCAAAGTGTTTTTGGATAATGAGTTAAAAAAAAATAAGGATTTCATAAGAAAATTCAAATAAAGAATGTATAATTTTAGTGTTAAAAGTAAAATTAGAAGGAAAATGCTCAAAGCTATCTTGAATTATTGCTTAATAAAAAAAATTTAATTTTCCCTTTCAGTAAATAATTCAATAAAATTTAAAAGTTCAGAAATTTCAAAACAAAATAAGAAGTCTAGATTTATAACTTTTTATAATATTTAAAAAATGGAGAAAAGTCTCATTTTTTTTTTTACATCAACTAAATTGATTCAAAGTGAAGTTCCACTATATTGATAGCCAGTCATGTCTTATTGAAGAAAATTTAAGCTCAAGTTTTTTCAGATTGAATTTTAAATTTTTTTTTTTTAATTTATTGTTTTCTTTATTTATAAATATTTTTACAACAGGTCAGAATGGAAGCTTCAATTTTTGAAAAGTCTCACCCTTCATCCAATTCAAAGGGTTCATTGACGAACGACTCAGATTTTCACAAATGTTTGAAGTTTATATATAAAAATCACGATTTTGGCTTGGCTATTTACAATCGATAGAAAAATCCTGCTAAATTTGAAGAATATGAGAAGGAAATTCGAAGGATTTTGGAATTTTTAAAGAAAGACCCCTTAGTTCAGACTTTAAAATTTTTGTTTTGAATAAATTATAGCAAAATTTGCTTTTAATTGTGTTTTTTTTATTTAAAAAAAAAATATTTTTCTTATATATTTTTTTAAGTGATATTTTTCGCATTGGATTTTTTAATTTTTTTTGCTTAGTATTTTTTTAAAATGTTAGGATAAGTGTTAAAATGTTGGTTTGTCCATCGCAATTTATTCGCCTGAACTCAAAATTTTTTCATTTCAATAAAAATTCTGTCAAAATAAAATAAATTTTTCAATTTATATCAAAATGATTTTTTTTTTATAAAATTCAGAAAGAAAGAAAAAACGAAAACTAATTTAAATTTTTGATAGATAAAATTCCAATATTAACCCTTATCTATGGGATTTAAATATTGAAAATATAATAATACTCAATTACTCATATATAATGAAATTAATTCCCCTTAATAATAGGAAATTATATTTTCTAATCCTTCTGAAAAATCTTCAAAAGGAATTTCTTCTCAAAGCAAAATTTCGAATTTTCCTCTTCAGTCATTCTTTCCATCAATCTTTGAAACTCTTCTAAAGTCTGAAGTGTTGTCTGTTTTCCGCAAAAATTTTCTTTTGTTTCAATCATCTTCAAAAATTTCTTCGTAGACACCTTCTGATTTAAACACACGCTCAACGCCACAACTCCAGCTCCCCAGATATCATAAAGATATGAGTTTTTGGAAAACTCAAATAGGTCAGGCAATCTATATTTGAGATTTCCTTGAGGGCTGACAATGTTGTCCACATCACCTTCTTTTAGTGATCTCGCCAGGCCAAAATCAACGATTTTTACTAGGAGTGTTTCTGGGTTGATGATGATGTTGCTGATGTTGAAGTCTCTATGCAAAATGAGATTTTGATGCAAATAATCCAACCCATCAAATATTTGCTGAAGAATGTAATCTTTCTTATTGAAAGCGTTGGATTCATTCAAAAGGTATTTTTCCAAGCTTATTGATTGGAAATTTTCGGTGACTATCACATAAAATCCTTCAGATGAGTCTTTAAAGAAATCAAGGAAACTGATTATATTTGGATGTTTGAGTCTTGATAGGATTTCGACCTCATTTTCTATCTAATATATTAAAAAATTAATTAGTTACAGAGAAAAAGGCTTACTAAATCAAGTTTTTCCTGATCTTTTGATGTGTAAAATTTCGCAGCATAGCTCTGTGAACTATTTCTTTCAACTACCTCATAGACCACTCCTTGCACTCCCTTGAAAAGCAATGTAAATTTTATATTAATAAAGGAATAATTTACTTTGCCCAGAATGTTTTTGATCTCATATTTTTGATCAAATTCTTTAGGGGGCTTGATAAAGGCGCTTGTCGCTGATTTTTCAAAGTCAGGCTTAAGCTTGATCAGGTTTGTTTTTGGACCAAGTTTTAAAGAGACTAAAAACAAATTATTTTGATTGATTGTAATTATTGTACGTCTGTTTGATTTTGGAAAATCCTTCGATTTTGTCAACGTGAAGTTTTCTTTCGTTTGTTGTGATAAAGAAGACATTGGAAATGAAAAGAGAGTTTTGTAAAAGTAAATTCTCAAGGAAATAAAAAAGATTATAAGGATTATAATAGTACTGAACTTCTTCAGTTATTTTCAGGAAATTTCTGAAAAAGTAGAAGTACTTGCACTGCCGAAAATTTAAAAAAAAAAAAATTAAAAAAAAAAATATGACATCAGCTATTTAATTTTTTTCAAAAGTGAGATGTAATTTCTTTTGAAATTTATAAATAAACTAAAATACTCCAGTTCATTCTAATAAAATAAGAAAAAGAACATGATGAAAAATTTTCGACATCCTTAAAATGTCTGTTTTAGCTTTTTCAAAAAACTTCAAAGAAAGTTAGCATCTTTTATTTTGAACTTGCTTTCTGCATTTATTTTATTAAAAAAATTTGTTTCTGTATTATTTCAAATTACATAAATAATTGCAAAAAAAGTAAAATAAATAAAAAAATTAAATTTATTCAATATTGAATTCTTATTTAAAAAAGCTTTTTTCTTCGAATTTTGCGATAATATGGTTTTTTTTTTTCCTTCTTTCCAAATCCCTTTCTATAAATTCCTTCAAAACACTAATTTGCCACCCCACCATACATCTTAAATTTTCTCTTTAATAGATATTTTCATTCCTATATTTTTTGAAGAAAAAAAAAAATTGTAATTTTTATTTATAATTTCGGTTTTTTTTCGTCTCCATTCAAATTCTTTCCATTGAATTCCTTCAAGATGAAATAACAACATTCATCTCCCTTTTTAAATCCCAATTTCCCCCAATCCACCCCATCAAACACTTTCTTCGCTTTGTATTCGAATTCAACCAGATTAATTTTTTTAAAAAAATTCGGTCTGATCTTTTCCATCCAAGCTTTAATTCCAACAGGTGTAGTCAACTCTCCATAATACATTTTAAACCCTTTCTTAAGCATCATATCATTCCTAAACATACTAAGTTTATAATAGATCCCGCTTTGACTAAATCCTTCTTCCGCAGCAGCCATCAATTCATAGAAATAATGGTTTTTTCTCTCAGTGATAATACCATCCTTCATAAATTCTTCTAATGCCGTGATACAAAGAGCCTCCTCTCTCTGCATAAGGGGATGAAGATTATGAATATTGAGTTCTTTTGGGGGATCGCTGAATAAATCCATTGATAAGGCAACACAAACAAGCTTTTTTGTTTGAAGTTCATAGGCGCCAACTGAAATGTTTTCTTTTAGAAGGAAATCGATGAAGAATTTGCAATAGTTTTCGTAATAAAAGTCGGAATCGATTGATAGAGAAATAATCAAAGGGTTTTTCTTCACAGCGATGCGGGAATATAGTTTAAGAGCCGTTTCCATTTCTGACCGGGTTGAAATGAGTTTGATCAGGAATTGAGAGTCTTGGTAAGGGGGGATAATGGGATGGGTCATGAGGAAAGGATTGTAATTTATTTAAAAGTTTTTTAATCAAAATTCGAAAACACAACAAATTTGAAACAAAAGAGGAAATTTTTTAAGAAAGAAATCTAAATACAGAAAATACAATTTTTTCCTAAATAATCCAGAGAAATTTGAAATGCATTTTCAAGAAAGAAAATTTTTATTATAAATTTTTGCACATACACTTTTATTCATTTTTCTCTAAATTTTGCTTTAAAGTTTCCCCTTATATTATATATAAACCTTTTATAATAAACTATCCTTTTTTTATTCAATCCAAGCATCTCTGGTGACCTCACTAAACTGATATTTCTTATGACAATTATGGAATTCTGTGTCATCTCTGTACCCTGGGCAATTATAAGCTCCTGATTTATAATCAAATCTCAACCTCCCCCCAAAACAATGCGGACATCTTGGAATCTTCCCCAACACTTTTCCATCCGCGATCTTTTCAATCAACTCATCTTTCGTCCCAGTGCAAGTTTGATCATTTTTCTTCAACATCTCCTTTAATTCAGCATTCGAATTTTTCCCTAATTTCTGTTTAAATTCTTTATATTTCTGCAATTGGTCCTCATCATAAGCTACTTTAATCACTGCTTTCTTGGCCTTTGCCTCACGTTTTGGTTGTTTCTTAGGTTGATCAGCTTCTGTGGGTTTTGCTTTGGCTTGTTTTTCCTTCTTCATGACCTTTTTGACTGCTTTTACTGCTGGCTTTTTAGCTGCTTTGGCTGGCTTTTTTATTTTCTTCTTGGTCTGTTTGACCTTCCTTTTGATTACTTTTGGCATTTGGAGCGTGTTTTTTGATGAAATTTTATTGTTTTTGGAATTTTAAATATTCGAAAAACTTATACTAGTTTTGTTTGAAATTAAAAAAATTAAGGTTTTTATTGGCTTTTTTTGACAGGTTTGGATTTTGATAAATTTATGAACTTGTTTTGAATTTAATCTCAAAATTCAATTTTTTAAAAGTTTTTAAACTCTTGATTCGATTTTTTGTTCTGATTCATCGAGAATCATGATATTTTCCAATTCCACCGGGAAATTTAAAAAGGTCTTGACTTTCACAAACTAAAATCCTTTAAATTTTCGAATAAATTTTAATTGAAACCTTTTGCTTGATTTTAAATTTGCTTGAACTTTCTAAGATTTCCAAAGCTTTTTCTTCTGTGAAATAGAGGATCAATTTATAATGGATGGTATGATTGGCGAAATCATTATGACCCCTTTTAACGATCTCCACACTGATCAAATTTGTGATTTTGCGCGATTTAATTTTCGATTTGCAGAAGAAATTCTTCTTCAAAACTTCTATTTTGTCGGTCTTTCAGAAAAAATAAAATTTTAGAGAGAAAAAAGTTAAAAGGAAACTCGTTTGTTGATAATTACAGCTTCGCTTCTGAGAAAAACTAAGAAAAGCACTCCCAACAAGAAAATTAGGCAACTGATAAAATATTGCCACCAAAAACTTAGGGAAAAAATTTAATATTATAAAAAAAAAGAGAGAAATATATAAAATGAAGACTGTCTGATAAATTGATAAAATCTTAAAGAAAAAATGAAAAAAGAAATGGAGAAAATAAAAAAACAAATGAAGAAAATCAAAAAAATAAGAAAATGAATAAAAATGCAAAAAAAATAAAAAAAAAATTATCTATTGTTTTTACCCTTGGCGAAATTCGCTGAACAAAGAGCCATATTTTCCTAAGGATATATGATAAATAAGGTATAACCCGCTAATTACCATCAATATTCCCATACCCCAGCCGATAGTCGGGTAATTGACAAACGAAATTTTGTTGTTATCTAGTCCTTTTGTTTCTATTTTCAATTCTTCCAATTTATTCATTTGGGTTTGGCTTTTTCTGCTCATTATTTTTTGTGAGATGGGCTGGTTTTTCGGATCTCTGAGCCTTTTTCTTTCTTTTTTCAAAGCGGCAATTGTCCCCATGCCTCCAATATTCATTTTTATTTAAATAGAAAAAAACCTTTTTTTTTTGAGAAAAAAAATTTATTATTTGATTTTTTTGAATTTATTAAACTCCCAACTATTTTAAATTCTTATAATTGACATCCTGACTGAATCCAACATGCAGATTCTTGAATACAACCCGCTTTTTTCCGCAGAAATTGAACATTTCTCCCATAAACCAAAAAACCATTCCACTCCCGATGATTTCAAGGCCTTTAATATAAACGAGGTCATTTTGGAGCATCATTTGGAGGAAAAAATCAAAAGGGATTATCTTACTGAATTTCTCTCTTTCCGTGAGTTTTACTTCATTTCATTTCCAGATAATATCTATATTTTGGGTCTAAATCTGCTCATTGATTCATCAATTAGGCTAAATGTTGAGGATTTTATTGAGTTATTGTCTAATAATTTGAAAGAGCTCTTGAGAAATGAATCAAATGATGGGTCAAGTGAGTTTTTTGACAGTTTATGCTATAAATTTCTCGGGACTCCTTACACTATGCTTGTTATTCAGGAAATGCAGACTTTATTAGAAAGAATTAGAGGGGTGGAGGAATTTCGATTATTTATCATGGACCCGATGAATTTTAAAGAGAGGAAACTTTGTGAGATCTTGATGAAGATTCTCAGTTATGAGAAAATCTCGAATAATTTCAAAAAAGATGTTGAATTGAGAAAGAGCAAAGCCAAAATTGAAGATTATTTATTGAGTGAATATAAAAGCCTCCTAGATTTTGAAAGCAAATTTATAAGGGAAGCTTTTTGCGAAAGTTTTTCAATTTATATGCAAATTTTACTTCTAGACAATGATTCAGAGTTCAAATTCATCGAAAGCTCGCCCGAAAATCTCGATTTTGATCGGAAACTCGAGAAAAACCTGGTAATTTTCAACGATTCGCATTTCAAAATCTACTACCTTGAGAAAATCAAAGGCAAAATCCCTACCCAGGCCCTTAATTTCGAACCCATTCCCGAACACCTTTCAAATAATAAAGAACCCATCAGAAACCATAATAAACAAGACAATATGAGTTTATCTATGCATACAGAGCCTATAATCAAAGAAAAAGACACCCTCTTCCATAAACAAAAGGCTCCATCTCTTCAAATTCCAACCGAAATCCCACACCCCCCCTTGAAAACACTTTGCATAAAATGTGCAGGACAAGTGATAATCGACGATTATAACCGCTTTTCTATATATTTTCTAGAGGATTGCGAGACGTGCAAAAAGAAAATTTGCTCAGTGCATAAAGATCATTTCAAGAAATGCGCCTGTTTTTGCAAAAAATGCATGAGCCGCATGGAAAAACGCTACCATTTCAAAAGATCCGCTGATTTTGGCTTTGGCGACGAATGTTATGAAATCATCGAATGTAAGAAATGCAAAACGATGAAATGTTTGTATTGTGCGAAAAAAATGAATAATTATGAAGATTTTTGCGATTGTCAATGCACCGTCTGTGCCAAGAAAATCCTTAATAAATTTGAAACTGGCCAAATAAGCCTTAAAAAATGCAAAGAATGCCAAATGGTATGCAAAAAATGCATGGTGAAGACTTTATATGGGAGAAAATGTGACAATTGTGGAGAAAATTATTGCCGGGTGTGTTTTAATGAGATTATGGTGGCTGGGAAGATGAAAAAGGAGGAGGAAGGGAAGAAAAATGGCAAAATTAAAGGAAAAGAAGAAGGGGGGAGGGTAGTTTGTGGGTTTTGCGAGGAGAATAAGAGGAATGTGGGTAAACCGCAAAAAGAAAAGAGTTTTTTTGATAAGATTTTTAATTGAAGGAGATTTTTTTTTTGTTTATATAAATAAGACATTTCGGGTTTGAATATTTTCTAATAATTTTTTTTGTTTGAAATAATAAATTTTCATCATTAATATTTTTTTAACTTTTTGAAAAAACAAGAGCAATAAAAAAATTTATTTGCTGAATTATTATAATAATTTACTAAATACTTTCTAAATGTCTTTAAATGAAAATGAACAGGTGCTCGATTCGGAATCCCCCAATCATATAAATGATTTATCAGTCCAGAAATCTGAAAATTTAGAGAATATTGATCTGAAAGAATCTGAAAAAGAGAACAAAGGTCCTCCCAAAGCTCAAATAATTCATCGAACGATTGTGATTGGCAAGAGGGTGTTTGAATACACTGGTCCTGTTAATCAGGAAATAGTGGATCTATTAGATTTGATAGAGGCAAATTCGTTAACTGATAATGAGGGTGCCTTTCGATGGTTTAGGCGAATGATAATAAAAATTAATGATTTGAATGAAAAAGTGGAAAATAAATTGGTTTGCATGCGAGGGCTCATCAGAATTAATTTAAATGATATTTTATTGATTTTTGTTTGGCTCGTACCTATTTACATGCAAGCTTGTCTTCGACTGAGAGTTTTTAATACTAATAAATATGAAAACTAAAATTATTATTATTGAAAGGATTTTGATGATCATTTCGTTGGTGATAAAAGTAGCACTTTCGGATCATTTATCACAGGGGGAACCGTCTTCTTGCTTTCATGGATTCTCACAGCTTACACGTACATAATTATCCATATCCCAAAGATGAGAATAATTTTCCTCGTGTTTTTGATACAAGTTCTTGTTCCTGCATTTATTTTGCTGTATGATTTCAATGTAAATTTCACAATTTTTTTGTTTTTGTTAAACTTTCTTTAATGAAAAAAATTTTATTCTTTTACCATCTATTACTGAAAAAAAAATTTAATTATTCACGAATTTTCAAAATTT
>Ga0302186_10002927_pt1 | contig 12802 bp, 20 predicted proteins | sample II_Bog_E1_2_FD_198782 | JGI IMG/M metagenome (GOLD analysis project Ga0302186, IMG submission 198782) | Peat permafrost microbial communities from Stordalen Mire near Abisko, Sweden - II_Bog_E1_1 | ecosystem: Environmental > Terrestrial > Soil > Wetlands > Peat | place: Sweden: Abisko... | reverse complement strand
TGATAGAGGTCTTATTCATCTTTTTCTTGATTTTTATATTATTATTTATGCTATAATTTAAAAATTTAAGAATAATATATTTCAAAATTTTGTAGAAATTGAAATAAGTTTATATTATTTTTTTAAAGATAAAAATTATGAAGAGTTTTTTTTAAAGAAGAATTTTTTAATACAAATTTTAAAGGATTTTCTCAAAAAATTAGATGAGTTTTCTAATAATTTAAAAAATAAAGAATCTATGATCACCATTTTGTAGAAATTGAAATTTGTTTATATTTTTAAGTGAGCTCAAATTTTTAAGTGATTATTTGTTTGGCTGATAGCCATTTATGTAATCCGGTTTATTATTATATTGCTGATTATTTGGAATTTGTTGACCAGCCATTTCCATTTTTACAAAGGAGTCAATCGCTAAATAATGATAAACAATTTTTATATTACTTTATAGAAAAAAAATTTACGGGTTCTGCAGATTGGGCATTTTTTATTCTTGGATCTAAAGTCCACACAACACGTGTAACAAAGACACATATGACTGCAGGGTAAAACAATGACATCGATTTTTTCCGACATACAAATAATGCAATCAGCAGATTCTCTAAATGATCTTTGAAAATTTGACTTTATTTAGTGAAGTACTTATTCGTGTTCTCTGTTAGTTTACTGGTTCCCAAACCGAAAACTTCATCTGCAACAGTCGCTATACCATTCATCTTTTTTATTTTTATGTGATATAAAATCCAAAGTAAATTAGTTGAGTACTTCATATTTTTGTCTCAAAACTTGAACAGAGTATTTTTCATTTGTTTCCTTTACAAATTTGCAGTATGCATAAATAATTTTTTTATCTTGTGGATATGGAGTCGATTTTTCCTAGAGCAAAAGTTATATTTTCAAGAAATTTGTTGGCTTTACTAATTTAATGATTAATGGGAATTGAGTAGGAGTGACTTTTCCCAAATCTCTCATTTTTTCTTCTGAGAGCCATATAAGGCTTTTGTCTTCAGGAAAGTCAGCATTTTTCGAGGGTGAAAATTTGTAAGTCATGATGTTCTTCTCATGAATAGACATTATGCTTTTTCATATTGTTCAATTAATATATATTTTAAAAATCAAATACTTTTCGGTGATTGATGTTTTCAAGTTTGTTTGTTCTAAAGCGAAGAAATATAATGTGATTAAAATTTCGACATCACAATTAAATTTGAACTTCAAAACCCAATTCTTATTGTCTTTATATCTCTAAAACATTTTTTTTTAAAAAGAAATTTAATAAATCTCTCACCAATTCGATGGATTTTTTATCGATAGACATTTCCAATTTAACAGCCACAGTTTTTTTAACTTCAATTGGAATAGGTTGACTCGGTTCATTTTGGTAGGTTTCATTATTATATTCATTATGTTGAAATCTTTCTCCATGAAGTGGGTTGGAAGTGGCTCCAGAATAAACTTGATTATACATCGCTTGATATTGCGCGCTATTTAGATAATTCATGGCATTTGGAATATCGGGTTGCTTTTGTTCTTCATGCTAACAAAAATTTTATATTTTAATATCAAAGAACATATACTGTATTTTTTCCTCCCATTTTTTTGATTAAAGCTATAGAAACTAATTCTGATATGCAATTCTGCTGAAATACGAATAAATTCCTATAAAAACATTGAATTTTTTCAGAACATATTTATTAATATTTCAAAAATACGTTTCTTGGATGGATAACAACTTCCTCTCTTATGACTACAAGGACTCTATTATTCAAGAAGAAACCAATAAAATAAACGTATTTCCTGAAGAAATAACCCAAACAAGAATAATTTTTTTATATTTAGATCAACAAAATCGATGTTCTTATCGAGAACGAAACAGAAGATAAATCAGAAGACAATTACCCAGAATTGATTCCTGATGTCCCAATACAGATCGGTAAGAACAACGAGCTCAATTTCAGCCAAATGATTTCAGAAATCAAAAAATTAGGCTTTGATTTAGACAATAACCTGATTTTTTATTGGTCCAATAGTTCTGAAATGTATGTTTTCTGCGGAAAAGATCCCATCTCCAAAAATATCACAATGATACATGAAGATTATCGAGATTCCAAATTGGTGAATTTTTTATTATTTTAACTTTTTTTTCATTCAAACTAACGAAAATATTATTAGATCAAACTCAAATGCACGAAAATAAAGAAAAATCTTCTCCATCAGTTGATGAATTATGATGAAGAAATACAACTAGTTGAAAACAACAAATCCAATCGTTCCCGTTCATCCAGTCCTGAGGCAGATGATAATGAATTGTCTTCTCAGAAAAATAGCAAAGTTCCAACAAAATGCAGAAGAACCAAGGAACGAAAAATTGGATATATCATTAAAAAGGTATTAAAATGGAGACAATATTATAACGGAATACCCAACGCAGCTGGCGCTCCAGTACGATGCTCTTTAGAAGAATCGGCTCAAAAAGTTGGAATTTCTAAAAAATCCCTTGATGATTATTTGCTACAAATACGGTTTGATCATGACTTTTTTAAAAATATGATTTTTTAATAAATAATATTGATTTTTGTTTTTAAAAAAAAAAATGAAGTTTTTTGCAAATATTAATACTTTTTTTTTTAGATTCGGAAAAAAGTTCGGATTCAACTTTAATGAACATCACCGAGATAAAGTAGGAGTCTTAAGAGCTTTTGTGAAGAAAAAGAAAAAGGAATCTGAATCACAGAAGAGGGAAATCAGTAATGTAATTATCTCGCTTTTTTTTATTTTCTTTTAAATGATAGAGAGTGAGGATAAAAAGAAAAAAATAAAAAAAAATAAATAACAATTGGGCTAAGCTAAGGAATCCCAAAAATTTCTATTAATAATGAATATCCTCAAAGATTAGATTTTTTTGGAAATCAGAAAATCGTTTACGGATTTTATTTTATTGGACAAAATCTTATTTAAAGTTTGTTGTTCCTTTTCCTCTTTGAGGGAAACTTTTTTTTTATCTTTTTCTATTTCCAAATTAAGTAAATTAAAAATTTTTCGAGTTTTTAATAAACCATCATCTATTTTCGCCATTTTTATCATAGCTTGAAGATTTTGTGCAGAGATTCTCAATTTGGGTTGGTATGGATCATTCTGATTCGGATCAAAGTGACGATACTGATTTTGTTGAGACTTTATTCTATTTAAGCAATAACATTGATATATAAATAGCGAAATACTCTAATCGCTTCAATTCACCTGGCATTAGAGATGTTTTAATAATTCCTTCAATCTAAAAAATGGTTATATTAAAATTGTCTTATTTTCACCTTTTCTTTTTGTGTTCTTTTGATTTCGCTATCAGTGCTTTCCACAAATTTCTTGAAATCAAAAATGTCCTTTTCCCCCATAAATTCATTATGGTTCCCTTTTACATCTTCTAAGCATATGGGCGGTTTTTTAATTTTTCCTGTTTTTTGAGGTTGTTTTTCTTCCTGAGGTTTCACTATAACGGGAGGCGGTTCTGCTTCATAAATTATTTCTTTGGGAGGCTTTCTTTCTCTTAATTCTTGGTAATCTTCATCCCCTTCCATTGTTTCTTTGTGTAATTGAAAAAGTTCCTAAAAGTTGAGTTATCATGAAGGGTAATGGAAAATATTATGTTACATTAGCTCGAGATGATTGATATTCTATTGGATATATTTTTTTGGAATCTTTTTCCGTAATTTCCTCAAAAGAGTCTTCACCTTTAAATTCTTTTGATTTAGTTTCCACTTTTTTCGTTTCTTCATTAGAAGTTGGATTCTGAACCGTTACATTTTCAACGGCATTTTTTATGCCTTGGAAATTTTTTTTAAGTTCTTTGATTTGTTGCAAGTTTTTGGCGAACATTTCTGAAATATTGAATTTCGTTTTAAAGTGCTGAAAAACCTCAGCCGCGGTTTTTCCCTCCAAATTCTTTGCTTCATATTCCCTGTACTTTATTTCGATTTTATTATCAAACAACTTTTTTGATGGAAGTTGAAAGGGATGTTTTTCCAAACCTGCATTTTCAAAATTTTTCACAAATAACTCAACAGAAGATGAAAGCTTTTCGATTTTTATAGACTTGTCTTTTTTGTTGTTTTCTTTGACATCGATCTCATCAGATTCCATGAATTTATTGAAAATTGAATTAAAATCGACTTCCTTTTCATTTTTCTGGTTTTCCTTCAGTAGAGAATCGTCATCAAAGTTTGAAAAATTCAGAGTTTTTGGTGTTTTTTCATTTTTTTGTAAGTTTTTTTCATCATTATTAATTTTTTGAGGTATTTTTTCTTTTATGATGCATCTTTCCTGCAAGGCCTTGATCTGTTCCTGACGAGAAGCCGATTCAGGCTTCTTTGTTAGTTTTTTTAATGTGGGGATCAATTTGCGAACATCAGTGAAATTTGTCGATTCAGATTGAAAATTAATATTATTGATTGTCATTGCCATATTGCTTTTGATCAGTTTGTTTGAATCATTGTTTTCTTTTTCAAATTTAAAGAAGTTCTTCTTGGTAGTTTTGGAGTTAGCAGAGGATGGTCTTTTCAGGGGAACATTTTTTCTTTCGACTTTGGCTTTGGGGTTGAACTCGAAGAGCACAGTAGGCAAAACGTTTTTCTGTTCTTTTTCTTTTAAAAAAGTCGATTTCATTTAATTTTTCAAAAAGTATTTGTTTCATTTTAAAAATCCGAAAAAAATTAAATTAAGAGTTTAAGTATTTCAAACAAATAATTCTTTAGAAGAAAAAGCTAAAATTTGAGCCTTCTTTATTGTAATCCATAAAACAACAAGTATCCTTAGGTAATTTTGACAAAAAACTGATCAATTGTTTCAAAAAGATCCCATTGGATTCATAATAAAAGAGCTGGAATTATCTATATTACGAATTCGGAAATCCCATAATGAAAAAAAAAAAATTAATTAAAGTTTTTTTTCACTTAATATGCGTTATTTATTAAAAATCAAATTATTTAATATCAGAATTTATAAAAATTTTGAGGGAAAAAGAAAAATAATTAAATAATTTTTATCTGTTTGTAACTTTTAAAATTTACAATTTTTTTCTTAAAAAAAGATTTCTATTTTAAAATCAGAAAGAAAAAAAAAAAATCAAAAAACCCAAAATTTTAGTTTTTTTGAAAAAAGAAATTCTTTGCTAAAAAGAAGATTTATGTCTGAAAGATCTAATTTATTGACTTTAAAGCGGAAAACAGAAAAATCCTCTTCCCCCACTCCTCCAAAAGTTATTACCCTCATAAAATCTAAAACATCAAAAAATGAAGAGGAAAAAGCAATTGAAGAAATATCAGAAGAAATCTATAAAAAAAACAAAAAAATTATTGCACCAGCTTCAGGCGCCCTCGATTTCAGTAATATGATGTTCCAACTGAGCAAGTTAGACACCATTTTCAAAATACCCAAAATGAAGCCTGAGAAGATTTTTTCGATAGATTTTTCCAACAATCAAATAAAATCCATTGAAATATTGAATGCATTTCCGTATTTGAAAACTATTAATGCCGCAAGCAATCTTCTACAAGAGGTTAATTTGAAACTCAATTATCTGGAGGATCTAAACTTATCTTTCAACAAACTAGATGCAGTAATTATTTTTTTTTTTTTTTCATTTTCATTAATAGCTAATAATCTAAAAAAGATCCCAAATCTTCAAGAATTGCCAAAATTAAAGAACATAAATTTAGCAGGGAATTTTATAAAATCCGTGGATCTTGAATTCATGTGCGCCAAAAAGAGATTATATTCGATAGATATTTCAAGAAATCAAATTGCTTTTGGATCTGGAAATGAGCTTCAGAAATTCATAGATCATATGAAAACGATGGATAGTCTGAAAATCTTAAATGTGGAGCACAATCCGTTTTTTACAGATTTTCAAAGAACCAAAGTTATTGAAAAAATCTTCAAGTTTTTAATAAGTCTTTTTTAGGATCATTTTCTCACAAATTTAGGGAATAAACTTGAAAAATTGAACTGGGTGCTATGTGAGAAAGATTATCAGGAATTAAAAGACAAAAATGAAAGTCTCCCTGCCTTGAAACTGGTACAAGACGACCTTGCAAACAAAGAGGAGGGTGATCAAAATGCTGATAAGTTTTTAATGATCATCTCTTTAAATTTTATTAAAATTTTGCTTATTTTAAACAAGGGAAAATTCTCTGGATCAATTAAACACCTTGATCGAACAATGTTCAAGCAACCCAATCAAATGCATGATTCACATTACAAAATTGGCAAAGATTGTGAATTCCATCTTAAATGATAGAAGTAGTTGGGAGTACATTTTCTTATCCAAGGATGCAGAAGACCAAATGGAACTAGTAATGATAAAAATAACTAATTTTTAAAATTAAAAAAAAAAAAAAAGAATGATCAAATGGATAGCTTTTTGCAAAATTCTCTCATTCTTATTGAAAATCAACAAAACATTCAAGGAACCTTGACTAATATAATAGCTAACCTATCTGTGATTCCTTTGGCTAACTTTGGAGATAAATGTTTGAGAACTTTGAATGATTTAATTGGTTCTGGAGAAAAAATGAAGGAACTTGTGATGGAAGTATTGGAAAAGTCTATTGCCTCATGGTTATGTGCAAACGTCAACTCTATCTCCAGATCAATTTTGAATGGTTTGGTTCTCATTACAACTGAAAAAGAAATTTCAGAAGTCTTCAAAGATTCAATAAAAAATATGAGTGAATGGATAAAGCAAGTATGATGAAATTAAATTATATTCATTTTTTTAATTGATTTTTTTTTTAGATCTTAAAATTCACTAAAAATAATCCAATGCCTGATCGGGAAATTTTGGCCCTTCATGACAACGCTTTAGAGTATTTTATTTAAATGAAATTTCATAATAAAAATCGTTATATCAGATTGATCGCTGCTGCTTCAGGACAAGAAACAAACGCACAAACCTTAAGAAATTGCCATATAGAGGCTGAAATTTGCCAGTTGTTCAAAATTTCAAAGGACACTTATTTTTCAAATCGATACATATCAATATTGAAAATTATTGAAAAGACTTCCAGGGCAGACAAAGAGACGTCTCTTAATTATTTAAAAACCAGGGAGGCAAAGGATTCTCTGTTAAAAGACATTCAAAACGAAATTTTGGTAAATTTCTAAAAACAAATTCAAAACATTTTCTGGTTTTAGAATTTTATTCAAGAGTTCAAAAAAAACAACAATGATTTGAGAGATGAGGTCGCAAAAGATACCGATTCTATCATCAAGCTAAAATTCAATAAATTTGCTTCTCTCATCAATGCCTTAAGCGCAATTAATCTCCACGAGGTTTATAAATTCGAGGATTTGAAAGCGAATATAATAATCTCAGAATTACTAATAATTTCTACTCTGAACAAAGTGAACCCAGTGCTTCTATCATCCCTTTGCGATTTTATCTATGACCTTCTGAATAATAAATCGATTCTCGCAAGTGAGGAACAAACGAAATACGTTGCATTTGAAATGCAAAAATTGAACCCTCTTATGCCCTATATGGGAGGCAAAAAATACAATTCCATTTGTGAAATGGGAGAAATGTATCAAACCAACACTTTTTTCGGTAAAGAAGCAGTCGCTAGAAACCATCTAAGCAACAAAGTCATTCATCAAACGTTTATAGCCATTATTAGACTTATCACCTTTTTCACTGAAAAAGCATATATTGATAATACAGGCCAAAATATCTGGACCCAAGTTTCCAAATCCTTAAATACCAATCGAAGAGAAGCATTTTTATTCAATTGCTTGGATGTTCCTTCAGATGAAGTGAAACTCAGAGTTGTTCGTTGTCTTTTAGTCATTAAGAATGAGGAATGGGATACTGATGAAATTGGACATTTGGTGACCATGTTAGGCTCATATAAGAATTTAGGAGCCGGAGACACGGAAGAGGTCCTTTCTTCAATTTTCATTATTTTGAGCAAATTGGCAATGGAAACAAATTGCAAAGTCGGTAAAGAATTCGCGAGTTTATTCGCTGAAAATGCCATTACAAATTGTTTCGATATGTAAAAAAAAGGAAGATTTCCCTTTAATAAAAAATTATACAGTTTAGCGAGAAATATGGAAAGAAACGTGAAGGAAAGCGAGGAAGAAAACAAACAAAAACTTGATTTGTCAATCGCCTGCATATATTTTCTGAAAGTAGTTTCGAACATCACATCACTTCGAGGCATTCTGCGAGGAAATCAAGTGCTCAATGCAATGCGACGTTCATTAATCGCAGAACAAAAAACTAATTTCGAAACATTGATTCCTGTGGAAATTGAATGCACTTGGTCAGGCCGATTTCTTGAAAATTTGTTGCTTTGTACTACAGGAAATGATGCTTTGCCTGCATATCATATGGTTTCTTATAGGATAATATCACGCATTGCTGATGTTCTACAGGCGAAAGTAAAAGAAGGAATATTGGATTTGGGTGTGTGTTATGATAAAAATAACTTGAGAAAAAAAACACAAGAGGAATTCACTGAAAAAATCAAGAAAGAGTTTTCTATTTGGGAAGATGATGTCACAGATGAATCATTGAATAGAATGATTAAAAATATGGATGAGCGTGAACAAGAGACCTTTTTCAAACAACATAATTATTTCTCAAGTCAAAACGGATTAGAGAGAATTTTGATGTTTTTGTTGGGGAAAACCGCATCAACACAAGCTGCTCTTTTAGAAAAGCAGCTTGTAAAAGAGTTCGATCCCAAATTTAGCGAAAATAAGGTCAAGGATGAAATAGAGAAAAAAGTGGAGGAATTCGTCGAAGAAGAAATCAATATGATCAATGAGGAAGAAAAAAATAAAAAAGTGATGAAAACCCAACAAAGAGATTCTTTTGCTAAGAAAACCAAGTCCATATTGGAAAATGTAACTATTTTCAAAAATTTTAAACATCATTTATATTAGGCATTTAAAGAATTACATAGTGCGGCTAGCAATTTTGATGAACGAACAATGGACAAATTTATCTTAACGCCTCCAATAACGTTGCTCTATACAAAGAATAAGGAGATTACTAAAAAACAGATGAATTCCCTGACAAAAATGAAAGGTTATGATGTGGATTTTATCGAAACGGATGAAAATGTGGACATCCATCCAAAAATCAAGAAAAATAAAAGAGCGTTACTTGTGAGTGCCATGCTTAGATGCATGTATGCAGCCATTGAATATGCTCCGGATGAGAACAGCAGAAGAAATTCGATTAATCAGATAAAACAGAAGAAAATCATAAAAATGTTAACACAATTATGCGATTGCACTGGATGGACTTTGGGAAATCTTGGTTCCAAATACCTCAAAATAATTTATTATGGGCTCAGATTATCTGATCGAGAATTAAACGAATCAAAGGAAAACTTTGAAATTTATGACTTAGTGAGCAAAGCTATATGTGATATGCTTCAAATAATTAGGAAAAAAATATTCCAAGAAGATAAGATCCCTTTGTCAAAAGAAGATAAAATGCTAATTTATGATTTGGCAAAAACAACTAGTGTGTTGATCAGTCAAGTGCCGAACATTCATTGGGTTGAAAACAAGATTCATGCAGTTGAAAAACATGGAAGTTTATATAAAACACCGCAGGAGAGATGTGTGGAGTTAAGTTTGATAAAGATTTTCCCTAAGAATATTCTCAAAACTTTCATTGATATGGTTTTAAATGAAATGAAGCATTCTCAAGATTTATCAAGGTTTTATAATTTTTTGGATTTAAATGATTTGAAGTTAACACGATTCAAGCGAACCTGTGAAAGATTTGAAAGAGATGAAAATCAGAGATACTATTAGATTATATATCCTCAACATCATTGGCACCTACATGAGTAAATGCAAAGATCAGAAATATGAAATGCTTGAACATTTCACTAAGGTAATTTCTAAAAAAATTATTATTTTATTAATTTCTATCTATTTAGGCTCAAATTTTCGATAAAAAAGTCATCAGACAATCATTCGTTCAAGAAATTCTTAAAGAAATGACTCGAAGCAATTATCTAACGAGATTGGTTTTTTCCTCTAATTTATTATGAGATTATCATGAATATTAATGAAGGAATCCTACATGAGTGAGAATGAGATCTTATTTTCCAAACAACAAGAAAGAATCCTATTTCTAGATTTCTGTTTCTTAAGAAGGGAAACCTCGAGATCCTGGTGTAAAAGAATGATGGTTTTAAGCAACAAAGGGATATATTTTTTGACTCCCCCAGCAAAACCCTGTTCAGTCTGTCCTGCAGAGAACTTCTGTCCAGTTGGCCCTAGTTTAGACTTTAAATTTGAATATGAAATTGTAATTAATTATTATTATTCATAAATACTGTCTCTAGATAAAATTCGTGCTCAATTTGGAAGGAAGCCAACGTCTGGCCTTCCAATCATTAAAGCCATTTGGCAAAAGCTTCCTCTCATCAGGGTCGAGATGTTGTGTAGTGTTTTTCCCGAAACTCCACTCCAAGAACTCGGTTTTGCAAGTTCTGCACAAATTCGATGCTATTCATAAAAATATCGATAATGATGAATTGACCATCAAAGCTTTAGAAAAATTGGTATGTTATAAACAGTTTAAGTCTTTTTCTATTAGAAATTAGACACAAAACAATGTCTTGTGTGTATGGGCAGTCTTTAACCCTCCACATAAGATCTTGGTTTCTGAAGCCGATGTTTCTATTTATGATTTCGAAAATTATCGCCTTTTCGTGATCAGCGATGAGAAACTATATATTTTGAAAGAAAAAAGCAATGAATGGTTCTTCTTTTTCCAAAGAGAGGGGATCATCAAAAGTCAGTTCTTCAATGAAGAGAATGAATCATCTGATGAAGATGCCGAAGATGTCGATATTTCTGAAAAAAAGAAGCAAAATAAAGAGGATGAAATGAGGGAGGCAGAAGCCCAAATGATCTTTCAAAAGGAGGCCGCTAAAAAAGCTCAAAATGTCATTTTTAATGAAAATGAAGTCTTTGATCTGAAAAATGTCAAAAGCATATCTTTCGATCAAGGACCCATCCCTTTTATAACATTAAAAGCCGGCACGTCAGAAAATACATAATATACCAAGAAAATGTTTAATTGTTTTTATAATTTAGAACTATGAATATAGAGTTTGGATGTGATTTTGGAAGGGAAAGTTTCAGAATGGCATTATTGAGAACTATAGTTAAAAAAATTCTTTTATTTGTTTTTAAAGAAATCGTTTAGAATCCGGAAACGGGATGGAAGAAGAAACATGAAAGGCCTGGAGAGAAAAAAAATTAATTTGTATTTATTGAATATCAATATATGAGTTTTTGGGAAATAAATATTTAAAAAAATCTGAATCCAATGTTTAAAAATAATTTTTTCGGCAATGTGAGGAGACTCTTCTTCAAAAAATCTTTCTTTTTTAATCAGAAGGATCCCAATAAAGCCAATCCTTTCACTGAAAAGATGAAAAAAATCATGAACAATACAAAAAGCAAATCTTCCACAAAAAATTTATTGATTCCTGGCATTTTGATTTTCGGTTCTCTCATTATTTATCAAGGATGGAGATCTCTTCCTTATTCTCAAATGTTTCCACATTTCACAATTTCAGAATATGTTAATCAGAAATACCACTTACATGCGGTATTTTTGGCCCCCTTGTCTTTTCAAACAACTGGGCATGTGTTTGTTTATTTTCCTTTAATGGCTTATGGAATTATTAGAAATGCTACGTTATTTTCTCCCGGATCTTTGCTACTTTTTTATTGCTTAAACTCAATGATATCTACCATGGTTGTGTACGCTTATGAAAAAAAGTATAAACAACAAAAAATGATAGTCCCAAAATGTTTAGGGGCTTGTACGGCACTTTCAAATATATTTTGCTTTTTCGCAATGAAGCCACAATATCTGATTTTTGGTTCCAGAATAACTCCCTTTTTTTTGATTCCAGTTATTATGGGAATGTATGAAATCAATGAATTTAATGCGGGATATGTCAACGAAATAACAAGGCCTGCGCATCTGAGTTCAATGGCTTTTGGATTAATTTTTGGGATTGTGGCAAAGAAATATATATTATAAATAACATTTCATATTTAAATTATATAAAAAATTCAAATTCAAATACAAGAAAAAAAAAGAGAAAGAATTCAAAACACACAATAAAAACCTTCTTAAAAAGTATTATAGAAGTACCTTATAAAAACATTTTTTCAGTTAAGTTTGAGCTAAATTATTTATGAAATTAATAGCATAATCAAGAAATCAATTCAATATCAGATTATTTTCTTTTTTAAACAATGGCAATTAAAAAAATTGTTTTTCTTTGATCCAATTTGAGAAATAAGAAAAAGCAAAAACAAATGTGTAATAAAATCCTTTTTCCTCATTTTTATATATTATTAATTTTAAATAAAGAGGACATTGGCTAAATCTTCATCAATTTCTCCAATGATTGCTCCAGGAGTCACCCCTAAATTGTTGCCGATGTTGGAGTTTAAAGAAATTTTCTTATAAGCTTCGGCCAATATCAAAAGAAAGGAGGCATTTAATTTAGTTGGCTCATCTAGATATACGCAAAAAACATAATATTTTCATTAAATTTATCAAATCTGAGCAATAATTCTTTATCATTTATTAAAGGTATTATGTCTACTTTGTTGTCAAACAGTTTTTTGATCAATTAAAAACTATCAAATAGTGGCATTTTTTTAATCTTTTCTTTCATATCCACTTTTTCATTGCCAATTTTTGGCTGATTTCCATTTTTCAAAGGAAGTTCTGTTGAAAATTTGAGATTCA
>Ga0302186_10002926_pt1 | contig 12802 bp, 6 predicted proteins | sample II_Bog_E1_2_FD_198782 | JGI IMG/M metagenome (GOLD analysis project Ga0302186, IMG submission 198782) | Peat permafrost microbial communities from Stordalen Mire near Abisko, Sweden - II_Bog_E1_1 | ecosystem: Environmental > Terrestrial > Soil > Wetlands > Peat | place: Sweden: Abisko, Stordalen... | reverse complement strand
AATAAATGAATGAATGAATGAATGAATGAATGAATGAATGAATGAATGAATGAATGAATGAATGAATGAATGAATGAAGAATGAATGAATGAATGAATGAATGTCCAATGAATGTCCAATGAATGTTCAATGAATGTCCAATGAATGTCCAATGAAAGAATCTCCAATGAATCTCCAATGAATGAACCAATGAATGTCCAATGAATGTCAATGAATGTCCAATGAATGAATCACCAATGAATGAACCAATGAATGAACCAATGAATGAATCTCTAATGATGAATATTCAATAAATGAATCATGAATGAATGAAACCTTCGTTGTTTCTCTTGTGAACATTCGAACTTGTCTTTCTTGAGCAGGAATAACAATGGATGAAGATCAAGTCCAGGATCTATAAAAGAAAAGGCTGCCTCGTTTCCTTACCACCTGTCAAATGATTGTTCTTGACATTGATGTAACATCCTTATGGAACTGACTATGTCATATTCTTGACTCTCACAAGCTCACTTCCTTCCTCATATGCTCTGGTTTTTGCAAAGTCTTCTCGTCTCGTCGGTGAAGTTGAATCATTATCTATAAAACAAAGACTGGCCTGGAGCTCCTTACCGAAAATGCTCATTCATAGGTGAAGCAAAATTGAAAGGAATATTCATCAGATAGTCTTTTTGATCCATCTTCATTGTGGTAAGTTTATATAAAAGAAAATTAAGGCAAAATACATTGTAGAACGTCAATAGCTTAGCTCAAAAAAGCAAGAATGGTAAAATGGTAAAACTCAGTCAATTATCTCATATGAACCTTCTTCTCTGCAACATTTCATCTCAAAGTTTATAATAAAAGGGAAGACTTACTGCATAATGACCAGTCTGATCCCTGAACAAAAATATCTGAAGAATGATTGGATTGTGAACTCAATGTGAAGGCTCTGATATCGGGCTGCTTTGAAGGCCTTTGTTATGTTCTAACAAGGAATTTGATCAAAAGGGAAATTATTTGATGTGAAATGAGACATCCCAATCTAAAGCAGAGCAAAGAATAACTTTAAAAAATACCTGAGACATTCTACAAGAAATGTTGTTGATAGGCTTTTCTCTGAAGTTTATTGATCATAAGAGCATTGATGATTTGTTCAAAAGCACACACTTTTTTAAAAATGAATAAAACTTACCTTTTCATTATGTTTGAATTTCATTCTTTTCATTAAATTAAAAGTCATATAAGTCATTAAAAAAGCTGATTATCAAGAAAAAAGCACCATTTATTGAATTATTCTCAATTATTATCATTATAGTTTACTTAAAAGTTGAAAAAATGAAATGAGAATCAAAATTTAAGGAAAACCCAAATATTTGATGATGATTCGAAAAAGCAATAATAAAAAATAAAGGAAATTCATAGGAAATTGAATAATCAAGAAGGATTGTAATGATTTAAGGTAATGAAAAAAATTCCGAAAATAATAGCAAAACTGAAAAAAATAAAGTAGAAAATTGGTGAGAGTTGCCATCGAACAAAAGGAAAAGAATTATTAAAGGAGTTATCAAGTAAAAATTATCCCGGTGGAAAAATAATTGAGCAAAAAAAATCATTTATTAAATTGCGTTTTAAAATGATGATCATCCATAAAAATATTTTTTTTAGAAGTTTTGGAATCTTAATTTTGAACCATAGATAATTTATTTCTTAGAATATTTTGTTTTAATTTGTTTATCATCTATGCATCCGTCTTTCTTTATTTGGTTCATTTTTGAATTGATGTTGCGGTTGCTGATTCCTTATTTGATTTTTTGGTTTTTGGGTTTTTTGCATAGTTTTATCTTTTTGATTTTTGATTTTGTTTTTTTTGTTTAGTTTTTTCTCATTTTGTTTTTCTTGTTTTTGGTTAATTTTTTTTTTTTTTTCTTTTTTAAAAAAAATTCGTTTACATCTGATATAAAAAAATCCTAGATTGGCGATGAATATATACCCCCCTCTTTTAATTTTGTTATGGGTGCGAATTTTTTAATCTATTATTAATATTATAATTATTTTTTAATTTCGATCAAAACTCCAAATTTTCTAGAAAATTCTGGGAAAAAGGCCAGTTCGGGCTTTAAGAAGGTTCTGGTGGGGCTGAAAGCCCATTAAATAACTATTAAACCTACATTAAACTCAATAAACATAATATTTACTTTAAAACTTCATCATTCATTTTTTTTTTATGATTTTCTGCTCCATTACGAAATTTTAAAGATCTTTTTCTTTTTGATCATTTTTTGAGGGTATATATTGTTTTATAATAGTATATATCAACTAAAATGGGAGAGTTAAGCCTGAAAATAAGGAAAATATGGCTTCAGAATGGAAAATAATAAAAAAAGAAGAACACACATGTATTATTTAAAATATTGGAGGTTAGACTTTATTAAGTTTGTTTGAATTTCATGGGAATGAATGATGAGAAAAATGTCAGAAACAAGTGAGTTAATATCAAATGAAGGAAAACGGTTGAAAGCCACTTTCTTCTTTTTTAAGGAATTTTTAAAAAAAATAAAAATTGCAAATTATGCCATTATGATGGAAATTTTATTGTTTTAATTTAATGGAATTAACTCAGAAGATGAAAATAAATTAAAGAAAATCTCAGTTTTTGAAGGAAATTCTTGCCACTACATAGATCAAACAAGAAAGTAAGAAGCAGATAATTTTTTTATATATTTATTTTTCATAAAGCAGCTCTTTAAATTTCGTTTTTTTGCTCGAAATGCAAATAAAGCTGAAAAAAAAAAATTTTAAAAAAACCTCTTTTTAACAGCAAGAAAAAACATTCGCAAGAAAGGAAATTCAATTTTTTTTTATGGCATAAACATTATTTAGTCTGGCCAAACTTTTTTTCATTTCTTGAAAGAAAAATTTAAAAAGTTTCATAACATTTTCTTGAAATTTTATACTAGAAAGGAAAAAATTAGCAAGAAGGGACATTCATGAGAAGCATTTATTGATTTTTTTTATTATATAAACATTATGAGTCCCGCCAAGCTTTTTTTTTCATTTTTAAAAAAGTTTCATAGTATTTTATTGAAAATTTTATACTAGAAAACAAGCTATTTTATCAACAAAATCGAATTAAAGAACATTCTTATTTTTTAATAAGGAACATTATGTTTACCAAATTAAGCAAATAAAACTTCCAACTCAAATCAAATTTTTTTTTTTTCTTCGATTAAACGTTAAAATCTTTTGAATTTTCATGGCTCATAACTATCAATATTTCTCTGACGATAAGCTAAATTCCCGGAACGTCGTCAATAATTCTTTTCCCTCTCCTGGACTTGACCCATACCGTGAAAACTCTCGAAACTTTTTCGAGCAAAACCAACCTGACGTTTCAGTTGAGGACCTAATGAATTTCTTTGATAACGATGGCATCAAAGATGGGGTGAGTTCCAGGACTTTAGCCAGTTGGGGGGGCATCTATGCATTGGCTCGTAGTTTAAAGATCGATTTTCGCACTGGATTAATAACAACGGGGAATTCAGTAGATTTACAGAAAAGAGCACAATTATATGGTTCAAACTATTACCTACCCCAGGAGCCAAAGTCTTTATGGTCTTTTATAGTCGAATCCTTTGAGGATACTATGTTAAGGATCTTGATTGTTGTAGCACTGGTGTCATTAATAGTGCAGATGATTGAGGATTATACGACTGGATGGATGGATGGGGTCACGATCTTTATGTCTGTGATCATTATTGTGTCAGTGAGTTCGATTAATAACTATATGAAGGAAAAGCAGTTCGAGAAATTGTACGCTTCTCAAGAGAAATCAAATGTCAATGTTTTTAGAAACAATAGGACTGAAACCATATGTGTCTTTGATCTCGTGATTGGAGATCTTCTCTTCATTCAGCAAGGAGATATCATTCCAGTCGATGGGATTTTGATCAAGGGAGCAAATATTAGAATGGATGAAGCTTCAGTCACGGGTGAATCTGAACTTGTTGTGAAAATCCCTGCACAGGACATTTTTCTACCAAATCAAGAAGGGACACCATTCATCATTTCTGATTCAAAGATAATGGAGGGCACTGGTATCATGTTGGTTTGCACTGTGGGTATGAACACTTGCATTAATAAAATCAGGAATAGGCTGACTGAAGAACAACCCACTCCTTTGCAAGTAAAACTTGAAGATGTTGCGAATGCCATTGGAAAAATTGGTACTGCATCTGCAGCGATAACTTTCTTGGCATTGCTTATTCATTTGATTGTAACTGTTGCTGAGGGAGACCAGGAATTGTTCAGTATGACAACTTTGCAAGATTTGATCGATTATTTACTTTTGGCGGTGACGATTATAGTTGTGGCGGTACCTGAAGGTTTGCCTTTGGCGGTGACGTTATCTTTGGCTTATTCAGTGAATAAAATGAAAGATGAGAATAACTTTGTGAGACATTTGGAGGCATGTGAAACTATGGGGGGCGCAAATAACATATGTAGTGACAAGACAGGAACTTTGACTCAAAATATAATGACTGTCACCAATATGTTCATCGAAGACAAGGAGTTCTATTATAAATCTTTCGACCCAAAATTGATTGATTCTTCGACTTTCCAATATATTGTTGAAGGCATTGCCATAAATTCAGAAGCTACACCCATAAGAACTGAACAAGGTTCGATGGAACATCGTGGAGATAGGACAGAATGTGCTTTATTGGAATTTATAGATAGACTAGGCTACGACTATCGTGATTATCGGCCCAGCAATCGAATTATTAAGAGCATTCCATTTTCAAGTGATAGAAAAAGAATGAGTTCAATCTATCATGATCCTCAGAGAGGAAGATATATCCTTTATTGCAAAGGGGCTCCAGAATTTCTCTTCGAAAGATGTGCTTCCATAATGAGAGCCGGTAGAAAAATAGTGACATTGGGTCCTTATGATAAGCATGATCTTAATTATAAAGTCATCATGAAATTCGCAGAACAAAGTCTTAGGACGTTAGCTTTGGCCTACAGAGAATTCAAGGAAGACCCTTCGGCATTATCAGATGAAGAACTGGAGAAAAATTTGATTTTATTAGGAGTTATGGGAATGCAGGACCCTTTGCGACCGGAAGTGAAAGAAGCTGTGAGGAAATGCATTTCTGCTGGAATTACCGTTCGGATGGTAACTGGAGATAATATAATTACAGCTTGTTCAATTGCTAAACAATGTGGCATCTTAGAACCGAATTTTGACCTAAATGAAGTGATGTCACCAGGGAGAAAAACAGAAAATTATAAGATCTTAGAGGGACATACATTTAGGGAGCTCGTTGGAGGTATAGTTTATGAGAAAAATGATCAGGAAAATGGAGAAGGGAAACAAGGTGTAGGAAAAGTGGCCAATTTTGAAAAATTTAAAGAAATTGCTAAAGATTTAAAGGTTTTGGCTAGATCTTCAAGTAGGGACAAATACATGCTTGTGGCTGGATTGATTCAAATGGATAATGTGGTCGCTGTGACTGGGGATGGCACGAATGATGTTGAGGCTTTGAAGAAGGCGGATATTGGATTTGCCATGGGGATCACTGGGAAGAAGGTGACGAAATGGGCAGCGGACATTATTTTACTTGATGATAATTTCAGAAGTATAGTGACTGCTTGCAAATGGGGACGGAATATATATGATTCAATTAAAAAGTTTATTCAATTCCAATTAACAGTGAATGTTGTTGCTTTGTTTTTGGCATTTATAGGGGCAGTTGTTGTGACGAAATCACCTTTGAATGCCATTCAAATGCTTTGGGTGAATTTAATCATGGATTCTTTTGCGTCATTAGCCCTTGCGACTGAAAAACCGACTGATGATCTGTTGACTAGACCCCCACATAAACGTAACGAATTTATCATATCACCGAATATGTGGAGAAATATAATATGCCATAGCATTTTTCAGATCGTTGTGCTTTGCATATTGATGTTTTATGGTCCAGAACTTTTCAATATTCCGAGTTCCTTCAATATGAGCACGTGGAATCAAGCAGAAGGGGTGCATTTCACGATAGTTTTCCATTGTTTTGTGTTTATGCAGATATTCAACGAGATAAATTGTCGGAAACTCAGGAAAAATGAATTCAACGTCTTCTCAGGCATATGTTCCAATTGGATATTCATAAGCATTGAAGTGTTGACTGTAATAGCGCAAGTTTTAATTGTACAATATGGGGGCAGTTATGTCGAATGCTCAACATTGACATTGGATCAACATTTGATTTGTGTGGGATTGGGATCATTTACTTTGGTGGTGTCTATGATTATTAAATGCATTCCTGAATGCCTCTTTAATAAAATAAAATTGTTTAGAGAGTCGAAATTGTTTGATTTGGATCATAGCTTTCCTAGCGTGTTAAGACAGAGAGCCTCTATTAGAATCAATAAGGCGAATTCGAGGAGCATGATATGGCTCAGGACGATATAAATTTTTTTATTCGGATTTTAAATTTATTGATTTGTTGTTAAAAAAATTTGGATATTATTTAATATTTTGGATTTTGGAAAAAAACAATTTAATGATCAAAAGAATCGAGAAGAGGCTTAAAAATATTGATCAGGAGAATGAATTTTCTGGTTATTTGGAACATTATGAGGTGATTAATCAGAAAGATGAGCTAGAAGAGTTGGAAAAAGGAGGGGATACACCTATGAAAAAAGGAAAGGAAAATTATTTTTGCACCATTTGCAAGATAAATTTCCTGAAAAATAAAGAGAGTTTATGCAGCCATTTAGATTCTAAGGTTTTTTCGTTTTGAATTTTCATTAAAAGGATTAACTAAATTTCCTCTGTTTTTATATAGAAACATCGAAGAGCTTTGAAGGTGTTTAAAGTCCGCTATTTCACATTTTTGAGATTTCTGAAAAAAAAGATATTTAAAAGGAAAATAAACCCGAACAAAAATTTAAAAAAACTGGCGTTTTTCAAAGCAGCTTACGATTACGAATAAAATCATTCATTTATCTTAATTTTAAGCTATAATATTATCCCTAATTTTTCCATTAAATAAAATGGAAGTATATACTATTTATTACAAGGTTTCTTATTAAATCTCAAAAGATTCCTTATTCTTTATATAATTTATTAAACGCCACCGTAGCAACCGTTCCAATTCCAGCCAAAAGACTCTGAACAGTTGCGGAAGTTGCTGGTATCCCCAGAACCTTAAAAGGTCTATTCAGCTTTTCCAAAGTCAATTGACTTGTCACGAACTTATTAATTGAAAGTAAAGTTTTGAAGTAACTCTCCCTGAGTTCCGGGGGGGTTCTAATATCATCCTTTTTATAATAAATATTTAAAATATGGTCTATCCTGTTTTTGCCTAACAAATAAACCTCATTATTTGGAGTATAGAATTCATTTTGGAAATATAACTTATCAAAAGAAATAAAATCGACTATTATTTGCTTTAATTGGGTCAAAAGGGATTCATGAATCAGATAATGGTCATTGATGACAACTCCCTTGAAAAGCACAATAAAAACAATAGCAAAATAGACCAACATCTCGAACCCCAACTCTATATAATAAATAGTTGGAAATCTAATAATCAGATCGAAAATCGATATAATGCAAATAAACCCCACGACCAAATAATAAAGTAGAAAAACTGCTAAATACATATCCACTCTTTTCTGATATTTTTTCCCATAATCTCTCACCATAATATTCAGACTAAACCAAGACCTGAAACTCAAGATACAAAAAATGTTTATTGTGGGGAAAATTTTTTTTGTGTGGTAAGTTTCCACATTTTTAGTCGCTAAAAAGTTTGACAATTGAGATAATAGATGTACTAGCCTTTGATATTCAAAAACTCCTATCATAATGAACAGAAAGTTGAAAAAATAGAAAAAAATGGTCCCTAGAAATACACATACTCCAATAATTTTATCAGTGTGGTTCGTTCCAAACAAAGTCGAATTGACTCCTACCCGATAAACAAGAGGGATGATCGCATGAAGAACCGAAAGCAAAAAGCTCACATAATAAATTGTTTTTGCAGTCATCCTTTTTGAATTTTCGTTTATCAAAAACCGCAAGATATTATACCCATAAATCGCACCCTCACTTCCGAAAAGCTGAGTTGCCTTCGATCTTTCTCTATCTTTTCTATAATTCTGTTCCCAAACCGTTGTTTTTTTCAAGGCTTCCTTTAGCTCTGGCTTCAAAGGTCTTAGAAAAAAGAACATGAACAAATCTTCATCTATATTATTCCGCATCATTGTACTCATTAATTCTTGCTCAACCATCTGATCTTCTTGATTCAACCATTTCAGAAGAAACTCGCTTCCAATTTCATCGTTTGTCAATAACCTATATTTGACATAATTCATCTTCTTTTTCGGAAATAGGGCGTATTTTATGGCGATCACAAAAGATCTGCATACACAACCACCAAATAACATAAAAATCTCAAGAGGAGATATTATCTGAACTTTAAAGTAGGCATAACCGAAAATTCCAATGAAATTAACAAAAAAAATAAAAGTTTGAAACATCAAATTGCCAGATATTCCCCAAAAACCCAAATTTCTCGCTAAAATCAAATTCTTGTATTTTAGATAAATCAAGAACGATGCTAAAGGACCCAAAATTGTGAAGAAAAGTATGTGATAAAATGAGATTTCCAAGAAAATATTCAAATTGAATTCAGTGGTGTTGTCTAAAATTTCACCAAAGGATTCATCGAAGTATTTTTCATCAGATATAGAAAGTTCTGCGGAAAATAAGTCCTGATGCATTTTTGAATGTTTGGAATTTTCCCCTTTCTGATTTCGCTGAATTATGATACTCTCGAGTTCCGAAGAAGGAGATTCAGTGGCTGAATAGCGACCTGAAATGGATTCGATTTTTTGCGACGGAACCTTTGCAGACATTGAAAGAAAAAAAAAATCAAGAATTTGCAAAAGTGTGAAAAAAATAACAATTTGTAAATTTCTTTATTAACAAAACAGATTAATATTAAAACTTTTATTTTTTTATAAAATATTAATCAAAAATGTTTTTTTATACAAAATTTTCCAAAAAAATTTAAATTTTTTATTTAATTCCAAAACAATTTCACATTAAGACTTTCCAGTCGAATTTAAATAAAGTTTAAAAACCGTTTTTATTAAATTATTAGAAATTAAAAAAAAAAAATTAGAAATTCGTTCGTTTGTTTTAAAATTTATTGGTTTACATTAACTTCAAAAGCAAAATTCAAACACTCCAAATCAACATGTAATACAAGATAATAGCTATAAATGGAATAAAAGCGATAAGCCATTTCTTGTGCATCAATTGCTTTTTATTATTATATCTGTTTGAATTTTTTTCACAAATGTAATCGTGCCTCAATATTTTCAAATCTTTTGTTTGACATTGTGTTGAACAATATCGAGCATTTTTGCAAGCAATGCATAATATAATTGAATTTTCCTTCCCACAAAATCTGCAAATTTTCTCTTTTTTGTCAATTACTATTACATTTTTTTGGTTTTCAACCCTAATAAAAGGTTTTCCATCGACCCCAACTCTTAGAAAAGGATTGATGATTTGCAATATGGATCCAATTTGAAAAATGTTTTGAATTGAAAGATAATTACTCCCCAAATTATACAAACAAGCTCTTAGCACATTCTTCTTTTCATCTTCAAGTATCATATGAACAGAAGGAAAGACTCCGGTTAAAATTTCATCCATTATTACTCCTGTTAGAACACAACCTTTATTTTCGTTATCTTGTGACATATCCATCTCTTTAAAATAAATCGGTTTTAATCCAATAAGTGACAATTTTTCATTATTTTGGCTGAATGGTGCTGAAAATTGAATAGTTTTTATATTGTTACTTTTAATTTTGGAAGCAAGATCAAAGAAAGTTTTTCTATAAGTAACAAATAATTCCAATCTCATAGGATCAATCATTTCTAGCTTAACTTTTGCTTTTTCGACATCTTCTTTGGGTATTATTGATCCTTGCAATTTTTTTTTGTTTTTAAACAATTTTGCTAATTTTTCTTTTTCTTTGGATTTGTAAGGCAAGAATATCGGAAGTTGATAAGTCTCAGCTTCCAATCCCAATTTATAATATTTCATTCCTTCATTCACATCATTTGAATAAAGCCCACCCAATGTGTAATAGGCTTCAGGGACACTTTCATGATCTTTATGGGCTTTATTAGCAAACAATAACATATTATTAATTGCTTTTTCCATAATATTTTTCTCTTTTTGTATTTTCGCTATTCTAAAAATAATATCAATTTTAGTTGAATCAAGCTTTTCAGTTGCAAGACTTTCAAATAATTCCAATGATTCATCTATTTTTTTAAATTCAAGAAGTCTGGTGGCACCTAAATATTTTAAAGTTGTATTGGAGGGATATTTTTGAAGGCTTTTTTGAACAAATTCCAGAATATTTTTCCTATTGTAGTCATAAAAAATATAGGCTATTCTCGCATTTTCATCAACAGAACTATTTGACTTCCCACATTTTTTTAAAACATTATCTATAATTTTAGTGATCCTTGGAATTTGCTCAAAATGATAAGCACAAATTGAAGGATAAATCGCACACGCCTTGGCCAAATTATCTATAAAATCGATATCTGTCAAACATTTATCTCCATAAAGATAGTCTAAAGTCTTTAAAAAGTGGTTTCCTGCCTTTAACATTAATTCTGCTGTAATTGATCCTTCCTGTTTAAAACTTTCTAGCATTTTAGGATTAAAAGATCGAAACATATCGAAAAAGCATAATTTATCAATCGACCCTTTGCTTTTCTTGTAATAGATATCAATTAAATCATTCGGCATTTCCAGATTATTTATCATTAATTCAGTATAGTAGTTAAATTCTCTCATTAAATGGTTTGAAGGAGAAGGAGGTTCAGAATTAAGATTAAGATTTGTTTGGTTCATTATGTTTTCCCATTTGTTTTCAAATTCAGGAACCTTCTTGAACTGTTTCAATTCTTCTATTCTGGATCTAATGTTTTTATCTTGTTTTATTGCGAGCAAATTGTTATTTTTAAGCGCTCTTTCATGCCAAATTATTGCTTGATTGGGATCGCATAAACTTATATAAACTTCTATCAAGTTATATTCAGCCAAAGGTTCTTTCCTTGAATGGGCGAGCAGAAAAAAATTCTCAGCTTTCTTGAAATCTATTTTCACTCCATTTCCCTTATAATATATAACCCCCAAATTATTGGCAGCTGTTTTATGACCATTTTCATTTGATTTTTGATACCAGTAAAGAGCATTTTTAATATCCTTATTCACATAAATACCGTTTTCGTAATAATCTCCGAGGGCGAATTGGGATTCTGCTACTCCAATGACCGGAATATCATCTTTGTCGAAAGGAGCCATATTTGCTGCTTTTTCAAGAAGGGCGAATCCTGCTTGAGGATCTTTGTTGATCCCAGCTCCTTCGATAAAACCAAGGGCCAAATTATACATTCCTTCTGCATTTCCCTTGTGAGCTGCTTTAGCGAAATATTGATTCGCTTGTTCTAAATTTGGTTTGGAGTTTTTGAATCCATGCATACATTCAAAAGCTTTATAAATGTCTTCAGAGACATGCGATTTGATTAACCGATTCATTTCTGTTTCACTTAAGGATAAACCTGTACTTTTTTTCAAGTAATTTTGAAGCTTTTCTTGTTCCTCTTCGAAACTTGAGAGGAAGGAATTGGGGTTTATACTCTCGACATTCTTTTTCATATACTCTATTTTCAAACTTGAAATGTGGTCCTCCACCATTTTATTCATTGGATCCAATTCAAGAGCTTTTTCATAAATGATTAAAGCTTTCTTCCATTTATTCTTGGCTTCATATGCATCTCCGAGTCTAATATATCCTTTAGGCCAATAAGGCCAAAAAGTTATTGCTTGCTTGGCATCAGAAATGGATTGCATTAAAAACAAGGAGTCTTTTACTGATGTATATAAATTTAAATAAGAACAAGACCGATTGGAAAATAACACTGCTCTATCTTTACTTGTGATTTCAGGAAGAGCTATTGCTTTGGAATATATTTCGTTGGCTTTTTTATAATTTTTCTTATTAAAAAATGTATTAGCTTCTTCTTTTAAAGCAGCGAATTCACGATTGGGTTTTTCTAAAATTTGGTCATCTTCTTGACTTGTGACAATTTTTTCATTTTGAATGTCGGACATAACTTTTTCGTCGATTTTAAAATATTTGGACACCAATAAAAGAGAAGTCCAATAATCTTTGAATTTTGGTTCTGAGATGCTGATTGAGGAGTTATGAGCGATATTATTTCGAATTTTTATGATTTGAGCCAAATTTTGAGAGAGTTGCTTTTCATAAAACATGGTATTAAAAATCTCAGAAAACATTGGGATGTCCCATTCGTTTGTGTTACCGTTTGATAATTTGACTTGTTGGATTTTCTTAAATTTTTTGTAGATTTTGCTCCCAAGACCGATTATAAATTGGTTGCCAGAAATATTATTATCAACCCATTTTTGGCTGGTTTTGCTTTCGTATTTCTGAAGAAATAGGGTTCTTAAACTTTGACTGAACTTGCTCAAAGCTATTTGAATTTGGAAATATCTTTTGGATTCCATTAAGAAGACAAAAATTAAAATTTTGCTTAAAAATAATCAAAATAATTAAAAAATTATTTCAAGCATATCCAAAATTTTTTTTTTGACTTATAAATTAAAAAGAAATTTTAATTATTTTTTAGAATCAAACAAAATGTCATTTTTATATTTTTTTTTTTTAATTTGGGTCATCCCAAATTTTTAATTAAAAAT
>Ga0302186_10002923_pt1 | contig 12807 bp, 18 predicted proteins | sample II_Bog_E1_2_FD_198782 | JGI IMG/M metagenome (GOLD analysis project Ga0302186, IMG submission 198782) | Peat permafrost microbial communities from Stordalen Mire near Abisko, Sweden - II_Bog_E1_1 | ecosystem: Environmental > Terrestrial > Soil > Wetlands > Peat | place: Sweden: Abisko... | reverse complement strand
CATGCCCGGAACTATGTTCAGCAGGGACTGAAAGCTGTTGCCGCTGCTGAGCGGAAGATCAGTGATCTGTTTCTGCTCGATCGTCGTTGAGATGTCAGCGCGATCCGTCTGCAACTCGGGCGGAGCCGAGGTGACCACTACCGACTCCATGACGCTGCCTGTAACCAGGCTGACATCAACGCGCGCCGTGGTGTTTGTGGCGAGCAAGATGTTCTCGCGGGTCTCTTTTTTGAAGCCGGGCGAGACGACCGTCACGGAATACAGCCCGGAAGGAAGATCCGGCGCGGTGTAGTTGCCGCTCTCGTTGGTGACAAACGAATACACGGTGCTCTGCCCGGTCAGGATAATCGTGACCTTGGCGTTGACGACGACGCCCCCGTTGGTGTCAGTGACTGTGCCGACAATTGTTCCCGTAACAGCCTGCGAGAAAATGGTTTGCGACAAGCTCAGGAAGAGCAGAGCGATGAGAAGTACTGACAGCTTTCGTACCATTTGTGAAGCCTCCTTAGAATCGACAAGTTGCGCAAAGCCCCACCGAAGCTCTCTTCTCTGAGTTTATGAACCCCGGGGCACACTTATCCTCGATACGGCAGCAACTCTCCGCCGCCGATAGAAGATTCGACAAGGTGAATACCGCTGGCAATCTGTAATGTTACGCGTATATTACGTCTATATCCTACTGCAAGTGAACCACTTACGCGCCCAAGGCAAACTGGCATTTCGGGGACGTGGTGGTCGCATTGTAAGTGACACTTACGGATGTGGTGACGTACACTACGACTGATTCGGGAGATGAATCCTTTCTCATGTCGAGCGCCACGCATGAAACCGCCCACTGGACACCAGAGACCCCGGCAGATCGGGATCTGATCGCCAGGGAACTGAATGCGATTCTCTCGAGCGGCCATTTCAGTGGCAGCAAGCGCTATCCTGCGCTGCTGAAATACGTAGTCAGCAAGGCCCTGGACGGCCACTCGGAAGGGTTGAAAGAGCGCACGCTTGGTATCGAGGTCTTCGATCGCCCGCCGGATTACGATACCAACGCCGATCCTGTCGTCCGTTTCAGCGCAAGCGAGGTCAGGAAGCGGCTCGCGCAATACTACAGCGAAGATGGCGAGAGTTCGGTGCTTCAGATTCACCTGCCGCTGGGCTGCTATGTGCCGGAGTTCAAGCCGAAGGGCGCCGCGCCAGCCGTTTCTGCTCTGCGGCGCAGCCATTTTCTGTGGTGGGCAGCCGCTGTCCTTCTGCTCGCTCTGGCTGTCTTCAGCGCATATTCCTACCGCAAAGCAACCGCGCCCAGAACCACGGACAAGCTGTGGGGTCAACTCCTGCATTCGCCTGCCCCCGTTCTCATAGTCGTCGGCACCAGCGATTTTAATTGGCCGAATACGAAGCCTGCGGCGGTCGACCCGACGGATCACTTGAGAGGGCCATACCACCATATCACGATGTCCAGCGCGCTCGCGCTCGCGCGTGTGGCCGGCTTTCTGCAGGCGAGCGGAAAAGCCTATGTGATCAAGGATGACCGTGAAGTCAGTCTGACGGACTTTCGTTTGCGTCCTGTCATTCTGATCGGCGCCAGTAATAATCCCTGGACGTTGCGCCTGACCGACCCTCTGCGCTTTCGTTTCGATTTTGGTTCATTGTCGAGGATACAGGACAGAGAGAATCCCAATAGCACTGAGTGGAGCGATCCCCGTAATGCGGCGTCGAGTAATCCCCATAATCCTGAGTTGAGCGCCGACAACAAAACCAGCGATTACGCGTTGATTACGCGTTACCATGACACAACCACCAACGGCACCGTCATGGTGATTGCAGGACTTGGCTCATATGGCACAGAGGCCGCAAGCGAGTTTGTGGTCTCACCGCAGTATATCGATCAGCTTCTCAGCAAGGTGCCAGCCGATTGGGGAGATAAGAATCTGGAGATCGTGATCAGAGCAGATAAAATCAATGGCGAGGCCGGTCCACCCTTCCTTGTGTCCTCTAGGTACTGGTAACTGCACTCTCACGTCATTTCGAAGCGGATACTCAGCAAGCTATCTCCAGGCGCGAGCCTCCGATGTCATAGACATACAATGCGATACCTGGTATTGATGAAGGACGATATTTTGAGGCGTGTTCGCACATCGGCAGAAAATCGGGAAATCTGACCGGGGGACTGCAACGGCATTCCGTAGATTCCAAGGGGCTTTTCCGGTTTTGCAAGTCACTGCGCCTGGGGGAATCCACGGCTGAGTTTTCTCCACTTTTGTCCAGCCACTGAACAGGTAAAGAACGCGGAGATCCCCTTCCATGCCATAGCCCCTATTAAATGTACTTTCAACAACTTACAGGCCGATGGGGACTGCCAAACAACGCGGAAATACGCCAATGGCGGATATTTAACAGGTGATTTTGCAGGCGAAGAATGAGCAGGACTCCTTGGCGTCAGATACGGCGGCAAGGTTGCACTCTTGCCGGGCCAATCCGCGCCGCAACGGTTCTTGATGCTCGTGCATGAACTCTCGCACAATGTTGCAAAAAGCCAACCGTCGCGCAGCGGCGGAGAAAACCGTCCACAAAATAGAGGCCGGGGCGATAGCCTTCGTCGTGGCCAAACCATCGGCCTCAGCACAGGCCGGTCACACACCTCCTCAGATAGAATCGTTCAGTGCGAGATCGGAGCGTATTTAGTGGCCCGCCTTGTGCTTCGCAGAGAAGAAGGGAAGGTTTTCAAATGAGCGAGATGGCCCTTTTCGAAGAACGGCCGGTGCGCCGGGTCTTTCACAATGAGGAGTGGTGGTTTGTTCTCACCGACATTGTCAGCGCCCTGACGGACTCGCCCGCTCCCTCCGATTACCTGAAGAAGCTGCGCCGCCGCGATCCCTCTCTGGCCGAGGCCTTCAAAGGGGGGGACAATTTGTCCCCCCCTTGCGCTTCCCTTTGAAACGGAGGGGGGAATGCAAAGGCTCCAGTGCTGGAATGTCCCTGGAGTTCTCCGGCTGATCCAGTCCATTCCTTCCCCCAAGGCGGAGCCGTTTAAGCGTTGGCTTGCGAAGGTGGGCTACGAACGCTTGCAGGAGATCGCCGATCCGGCTTTGGCGCTGGAGCGGACCAGAGAGAATTGGAGCAGGCTGGGCCGCAGCGAAAAGTGGATAACCCAGCGCATGACCGGGCAGGAGACGCGCAACAAACTGGCCGACTGCTGGGCCAGTCACGAGATAAAGCAGGGGGAGGAGTTCGCCATCCTCACCAATATCATTCACGAAGAATGGTCCGGCGTCTCGGTCAAACAGCATAAAGACCTGAAAGGACTGGAAAGCTAGAATCTTCGCGATCACATGAGCGAGGCCGAACTTATCTTCACGGCCCTGGCCGAGCTTTCCACGCGTCAGATTGCGGAGACGGCGGCGGCGTTGGGGCTGCCCGCCAATAAACGGGCCGCAAAGACCGGCGGCGGGATTGCCCATCGCGCCCGAGTCGAACTGGAACGCAAGACCGGTCGAAAGGTGGTTACCGGCGAGAACTACCTGCCGCCGTCCAAATCGAAAAAGAGTCTCAAGCCTTGAGCCACTAGCGGTGGGGCTGCCGGCCAGCGGAGCGGAGACCGAACGGTCTCGGTTTTCCACCCATCGCTGGAAAAATGCAAAGGATGGAGCACTCGGCTCGTGCATGAACTCTCGCATTTGTGTGGCAAAAGGCCAACCGTCCCGCAGCGGCGGAGAAAACCGTGCGCAAGATAGAGGCAGAGGCGATAGCCTTTGTAGTGGTCCAAACCATCGGCCTCAGCACAGACCGGGCAGGGCAGGCTGTCCTGCGGACACCCAGCTTTCTAAATCGAGAGACGGTCACACACCTTATGGCACGGTGCTAAAATCCATCCAACAATCTAGGAGGAAAACTTGCGAGACTTGATGCGAGGCTCTTTGGGACAAAAGGCACGAATGGTCAGATAGGCACGGCTATTTCGTTGACGGTTCTTGCTATTGCTGTGGCTCAACGTCAGGGCCAAACACTTCCAGTACCTCATGTCAACGCGCTCATCCACCTCACCGTGGCGCATGCCGCACGCTATACGGACTCGCTCCGTGCCGGTGGTTCTCTGCGCTCAGACAAGGGAAGATTTTCACTGGATTCGCTTCTCAACGTGCGACGGATTGAAGATTTGTTGGCTCAACCGCGCAGCGCCCATTCCCCGGCACCGAGCGACGTTTGGGAAGGATTGCGCATAGAGTGGGTTGAGTGGCCGCCGCTCTTGTCGATGAAGTTTCCGCATTTGCAGCATTGGGACGAAAAAATCATACGGCTCGCGGAGGGCTGCAACATCAGCGGTCTTGATCCCTCGATTCGGCCCGGCTCGTGTGTGCTGCTTGAAAAGGCTCCTGCGATTCCCGGCAAGCGCAGTGAGGTCACAAAGACCGGATGGTCACGGCCGCTCTACATGCTTCGCAAGGGGATGAAGCATTTCTGCGGTTACGTCGAGAGAGAGGGCAATCAGTATGTCGCAGCAAAGCTTCATAAAGGACTATATCCGTACCAATTTCACTTTGGCCATCCGTTTGTTCGAGTAACGCTTCTGAGGTACGCAATCAAAATGCCCGTTCTACTCCGAGCCACGTTCTTTTGATATTGATATTGCCTGCCCAACTCCGGGAAGCAGTCGGCATCACGCGTTACGACGCGGTAGAGGGCTAATTTCAACCGAGGGTCTCCCGACGCCTTGGCCTTTGTTCTCATAACGAGAACTATTGCACTCCAGTTGAAAACAATGGCAACTGCGAAACAGGCTAAAGTGATTTCACCAGGAGTTTCGTTCCTCCGAATCTCTAAACCTGATCTCTCGCGGTATTCCTCCCGCCAATAGCCTTCTTGCTGCTCCATGGCGTAAAAAACGTCTTCTTGGAGCGAAAAACCGCCTTGAGAAGCCGTCACTGTGCCATGCATAACCTCAACGAGCACTATCGGTTGCAGCAAAGACAGGGACCAGACCGATAATTCCCATTTATCGGGTGATACATGAAAAGTATTGGACGGCGTAGGCGAATTGCCTGCAAGCTGGGCACATCGCGGCATCGTTGGAAGATGCGAACTTAGCGTCTGGAGAAACTGGATGACACATACACGAGTTTCCTCAATCTCTGCACTTCTCAATAGGCACATGGAGGTTGACGACGCAGAATTCAGACCTGGAATGTCATTGGCGGAGCCACTGATTGATTCAGTGAAAGCAGCAGCCATTGTAGGTATCCATCCCAAGACACTTCAGAGATATGCTCGCTGCAGTGTGATACCGGGTATTCAGATTGGCGGCCGGTGGCGATTTCGCGCTTCTGCGATCGATGCGTGGATCTCCGGGAAATACTCGAATTGACACAGATTGTGCGTCTCGTAGAGCAGAGAAGCTGTCGAAACAACTGCGTGAAATGCAGCATTTGCGAGACCTCCTGACAATGCCACTATCGCATGGACTGGCCATTCACAGTGAGGTATTCTCCAGACAGCCAATCGCTCCCGTGAACGGAGGATTCATGAAGTTCACGAGAGATCATTATCAGCATGGTTCTCTGCGTCGGGTTCCGCGTGCGAAGGGGCCGGATGCTTGGGAATTTCGATTCAGTATGTACGAGAATGGCGCGCGTCAGCAGCGCCAGATAACCCTCAGCACAAGAAAGTATCCCACTGAGGCTGCAGTGAGAAGGAAGGTTGAGGCCCTGCTTCTGAAGCTAAACGAGGATAATGCACCGCAAGCGCTCGCAGAACCGACCTTGGGGGCAGTGATCGATGTCTATCTTCGCGAGGAGATGCCGGAACGACCGAAGAGTCAGCAAAACTACCGGTTGTTGATGGAACGGCACATTCGCCCCAATTGGGGAGAGACGGTGCTTTCGGACGTTCAGCCGTATGGTGTTGAAATCTGGCTTCGGGAGTTACCGTATTCTCCTGAGACCAAACGTCACATCAAGAGCATGCTATACAGGTTGTTCGAATTAGCCATGAAGCGGAGCTGGATTGAAGTCCAGAGGAATCCCATGAGCCTGGTGCATGTGAAAGGCAGGAAACGAGTGGTCGAGAAGGTAGTACTCACGCCGGATCAGATGCAGATCGTTCGAGAGAACCTCAAAGACCCCTATCTGCTGATGGCCGAGCTTGCTTGCTATCTCGGACTGCGAATCTGCGAAGTGCTGGGGCTAAAGTGGGAGGACTATGACCCGGTTGCAAAGACTCTGTCGATTCAGCGCTCTGCCGTAGACGGGGTGGTTGGAGATGTGAAAAGTGAGGCGTCGAGGGATGTGATTCCTCTCTCGGATAACTTCGCCGTCTTGCTGAATCGCTGGCAAAAGGATGCACCCGCCTCAGAGGATGGTTGGATGTTTCCCAGCGTTGTCACCGGGCGCCCCTACCATGCCGGCGCACTCCTTCGCCGTCATCTTCGACCGCTGGCGAAGAAGGTCGGGGTTCCGCGGCTGGGTTGGCATACCTTCCGGCACACGTTTCGTAGTTGGCTCGATGCCGTTGGAACTGCGGTCGGCGTGCAGCAGAGAATGATGCGGCACGCTGATGTGGCGACAACCATGAACGTGTACGGAAAAGCAATGATGGACAGTAAGCTCGAAGCCCATACAAAACTGCTGAAATATGCACATGTGGGGTTTTGTGGGGTTGCAAACTAACCGACCGATAGATAAGCTGTTGATTCTATTGGTCGGGGCGGAGGGATTCGAACCCCCGACCCTCTGCTCCCAAAGCAGATGCGCTACCAGGCTGCGCTACGCCCCGACACTCTTCGATTGTAGCGCGGATTCCTCTCCGTTTCGACTTGAGCAGACGAGCCCAATGGCCGAGGAGTCAGGCTAGATACTCGACAGCCCCTGAAGTGGATACCCCGGCAGGAAATGACAATGGTCACGTCCAACAATATCTCCAGCCGGGAGCGGGATTCGGCAAAGATGGTTTCCCTTCGGCCTGCCGGGCTCGAGGGGCTGATTCGATGCTACAATCAAATGGATACATGGCGGCAGTAGTTCAGTGGCAGAACGCCTGACTGTGGCTCAGGATGTCGTGGGTTCGATCCCCACCCGCCGCCCCAATTTTTCACGGACCGCACAGGTAGCAAGCCCTTGTTCCCCGAGTTCCCGTGAGCCTAGAAATTAAAGTAAACGCTTTGGTTGATGCTCCACCCTCCGGGCTGCCGGCGGGTTTCCCTTCCTTTGAGCCGTGCCGCGGCATCCGCAACGGCCACTTGCAGACCATTGTCGGTAATTTTCTTCCCCGTCCAGCTTTTCGGCTTGCAGCTGTATCGGAAACGGTCGAGGTGGACCCAGCCGATGGCAGCCGCGTGCTCTGCCATTGTCACTGGCAGCCGGAGGCTGTTCGCGCCGAACGGCTGACCGTGGTACTCATTCACGGCCTCGAAGGCTCATCGGATTCCCGCTACATTCAAGGAATTGCCGCCCGCGCCTGGGACGCCGGCTGGAATGCAATCCGGATGAACATGCGCACCTGCGGCGGCTCGGAAACCCTGACGCCCACGCTCTATCACTCCGGACTTTCCGGCGACGTGGGCATGGTGGTTCGCCATTATGCCGAGCGATTAGGCCTGGAACGAGTGGCGCTGGTGGGCTACTCGATGGGCGGCAACTTGGTGCTGAAGCTGGCTGGAGAGTGGGGCAATCGACCTCCCGTGTGCGCCGTGGCCGCAGTCTGTCCGGCCATCGACCTGGCTCCGGGCGCCGACGCCTTGCACGAGCCGCTCAACCGCGGCTATGAATGGAGATTCCTGCTCAGCCTCATGGCGCGCTACGAGCGGAAGGCAAAACTGTTTCCCAGCATTTACGCGTCCCCGAAGGCTATCGGTCCGGTGCGCTCCATTCGTGACTTCGACAACAAGATTGTGGCCCGATATTGGGGATTTCGCGATGCCGACGACTACTACCATCGCGCCGCCAGTGCCCGCGTGGTAGACAGGATCGCGGTTCCCACGCTCGTGCTGCACGCCCAGGACGACCCCTTCATTCGCCTGCTTCCGGAAACCCGCGCCAAGCTCGAGGCCAATCCGCATTTGACGTTTGCCGAAACCCGTCACGGTGGCCACTGCGCTTACCTTTCCCGCGATCCCGGCAACGAAATTCACTGGGCAGAGGCCACGGTGATGCGCTTCCTGCAAGTAGCATCCGCCAAATCTGATGGAAGCTGACTGGGAGTTCGAGGTAGGCGCCGATGCCGCGACGGGCCTTGCCGCGCCTGTAATCGAAGCTCATTGGCCGGGATTCGTCGATCTGCGCCTGGCGCCAGAGAATGCCTGGGATTTGCCTGAGACCATCCAGTTTCCGGCATTGGGCGAGGCGCTGGCAAAGCTCAACTCCGCTGACTCTGCGGTATGGACCTCGAAGTGCGATATCTGGGAACATCTGGAACCGGATGAATTCGACCCCGATGAGCTGGATGCGCCGCCCGGCTGCGCCGCTCACGCCATGGGCTGTTACATCGACCTGCTGCCCAAGAAGAATTGGCCCTCTCCGGACATGGCCGCTACAGATTGCAAACGCGTGTGCAGCCTCTTGCGCGCGGTCCCGCTCCGTTGTTGCCGCGCCGATCTCGTAATCCGCCGCGCTTTCATCACGCCGGAGCTCATGGAACTGGGAGTGACCGTATACATTACCTCTTGCGGCGAATCCCTGGCGGAGGCGTCGGGGACGTTTCAGACTGCATTAACGGTATTTACAGATGTACTCTGCGCTCACTCAACGCTAGAATAGGAAAGTGCACGGGCGAGTAGCTCAATTGGATAGAGCACCGGCCTTCTAAGCCGGGGGTTTCGGGTTCGATCCCCGACTCGCCTACCACCTAGAATCAATGTTTTAGATTTGCCCTGCACTCGCTTCTTGATTCTGGCATAGGAGAAATTCGGGGTAGCCTCCCTGAATTGTCCCCACATTCAGAGCCTCTAAGACCCGACAGCATCAATCCGCGCCCAGAGCTCCTTCACGCCGTAGCCGGTTTTGGCCGAGACAGGCAGAATCTCCTCCAGTTCCAGTCCTTGCCGCAGCGCCAGCAGATTGCGCGTGCGCTGGTTTCCGCTGAGCCGGTCAATCTTGGTGGCCACCACAACTAACTCGCGCCCCGCGGCCCGCAGCCAATCGATCAACTGCCGATCGCTCTCCTGCGCGGGCACGTTTGAATCCACCAGGCACACGCAGAGCTTCAGCGCGGAGCGAATCGCCAGATAAGGTTCGATAAACTCGGGCCAGCCAGCCGAAATCGATTTCGATATCTTCGCATAGCCGTAGCCCGGCAGGTCAGCGAAGACCAGCTTCTGCCGCTTGCTTTCGTCTAACAAAGCAAAAAAATTGATGGCGCGCGTCCGGCCCGGCGTCTGCGAAACTTTGGCCGTCTTCTCGCCCACGAGCGTGTTCAGCAAGCTCGATTTGCCCACATTTGAGCGGCCGAGAAACGCGATCTCCGGCGCATCCGGCGCGGGAAACTGCGCCGCCGCCAGGGCCGAAAGCAGAAATTGTGTCGTATAGCGCATAGTGTGGGCAAAGAAAAGCGAACTGTATTGAGCATACAGCCTAAGGCCATCGCACTGCGCGCGACTCCTGTGCGTCCGCTCATCGTAGCCGGCGCGTCCTTGCATTATGCTTTAAATAAAACCCTGCTGCTTATGCGGCTTCATCTGGAGGACTCTTCGTGGCTCCGCTGCCATTCAATTTAGGTCTCGTGCAATTCCTGGCGGACCATAGGAATGTTTATCTCACCAAACTTGCACATGTCGCCGCTTTCGCTGGTGGAGTTGAAGGGTACATTCTTTTGGCAGCGCTGATTTATGTGGTTTGGAACAAGCGCCTAGCCATCCAGCTTTCGGTCGTCATGCTAGCGGCCTCGTCGATCAACGATCTATTGAAGCTGCTCGTACGCAATCCTCGCCCTTTCATCGTTCAGGGAACATATCTGCAGAAATGGGCGGTGTCGGCGAAAAGCGCGCGCAACCTGGCTATGGAGTTTTCCACCCCTTCGGGCCACGCCACGGCGGCGGCCGCGTTCTACACCTATCTTTACGGCAAGGTCTGTAGCCGGGTCGTGCGCATCGTCGCGGTCGCCGCCATTTTGATTATTGGCATCTCACGCCCCTATCTTGGAGTGCATTACTTTGAGGATGTTTTCCTCGGCTGGGCTCTCGGATTAGCTGTTGCGGCAGTTGGCCTGCGCTACGCTGAAGCCATCGCCGCCGCGTGGAACCGCATCTCTCATTGGCTGCAAATTGCCATCGTCGCGCCCGGCGGACTGGCTCTCTGGCTGACTGCTGTTCTCCTCAACGGACACAGCACAACAGGCCAGCCTTACGCTTACCTTTGCTACGGCGGGTTCCTTACTGGCGTCGTCATCGCCCGCCCACTGGAGTTGAGCAAGGTAAACTTCGATCCCCGAAGCTCGACGTTATTGGTCAAGGTTCTGCGCTACTTTCTTTCGGTCGGTTTGCTCTTCATCACCTTGTTCGCTCTCGAAATGATTTTCTTGCTCATCACGAGTCGCTATTCGGTGCTCTGGAACCTGCTGGAATATCTTCGCTTCATCGCCGCCGGCTTCGTCACAGTGTTTCTGGCTCCGTGGGTCTTCACCAGGATCGGCTGGGCCAAGACGCTGACGAATGGTGCAAGCAGTTTCGCAGATTGACAGTTTGCGTTTCTACGTCGCAACCCAAAGGCGCCGTTATACACTTTGTACTTATGGAGACGACGGGTTGCGGAACAGCGATTGTAACGCCCTTCCGGGCTGATGGGGCAATTGACGAAGAGGCGCTCAAAGCGCTGGTGAACTGGCAGATCGCCTCGGGAATCGACTTCCTGGTGGCCTGCGGATCAACCGGCGAGGCAGCCACGCTGGACGAAGAAGAGTGGCTGAGGGCGGTCAGCATCGTGGTGGAGACGGCTGCCGGGCGCGTTCCAGTGTGGGCCGGCTGCACCCATAATTCGACTCGCACTCTGGTTCGCCAGGCCGCCAAACTCAAGCAGATACGCGGTCTGGACGCGGTGCTCTCGGCCAACCCGTACTACAACAAACCTTCGCAGGAGGGGCAGTTTCAGCACTTCCTGGCATTGGCGCGAGCGGTTGACCCGCTGCCGGTGACGCTCTACAACGTGCCCGGGCGCACGGCTGTAAACCTCGACCCCGAGACCGTCGTTCGGCTGGCCGCGGCCGCGCCTAACATCCAGGCCATCAAAGAGGCTAGCGGCAAGCTGTCGCAGTTCACGGAGCTGGTTCATAAGCTGCCTCGCAGTTTCAAGATTTTTTCAGGCGACGACAATATGGCGCTGGCTGCTGTCGCAGTGGGCGCACACGGACTGATCAGTGTGGCCTCGAATGAGATTCCAGCAGAGACCGCCCGCATGGTGCACGCCGCGCTGAATAATGACTGGGCTGAGGCTCGCGAACTGGAGCGCATCTGGGGGCCGCTCTTCGAGGCAAATTTCTGGGAGTCGAATCCCGCGCCGGTGAAAGCAGTGCTCGCCATGATGGGCCGGTGCAGCGACCACTTGCGCCTGCCGCTGGTTCCTCCCATGGCCGCGACACGCGCCCGCCTGGAGCGGCTGGCCGGCGAACTAGGGCTGCTCAAGAAGTGAGTGGATTATGTAAGGAGGGGTGTGCAGATGTTTGCGAATCGAGATGAACTAAGGTCTTATGTGGCTGAGAATTATCCAGAGGTCACGGATTCAAGAATTGATGACAGCCATTGGGATTTGCTGTGTAGTTTCTGCAAAGTGACACGCGGCTTTCAGTTGATAAAGCGAGAAATTGCTGGCGAGACAACCAATTATGGCCATTTTGATCAGGATTACGATGCGCCAAAAACTTATCTGTTTCGGTGCCCTGTATGTCATGCATTCAAACAGTGGATCGTTTACGAGTGGCAGATTAAAGATGATGCAGGAAAGTGGCGCAGTTGCTATTTCCGAGTGACCTCTGTACCGAGCGAGGGGTTGGAGGAGATTGTCGAGTTGCCTGAAAACCCTTCTTCGTTGCGCACTGCCTACAGACAGGCCATTCGAGCTATGGATGCGAATGCGAATATTGCTGCAGCATCCATGTTTCGTCGCGCGCTGCAAGTCATTACTCGCGATTTGCTTGGAGCAAAGCCTGGCAATCTAGCAAACGAGCTGCACGCGGTGGTCGGCAAGCCGTTTAACGGTGGTGTAGTCACGACCAACTTTGCAAATATCGGCTACATCATTAAGGAAGTGGGCAACCAGGGAGCCCATCCTGACAAGGACACTGATCTGTTGGAATTCACGGCAGAAGATGCTAACGATTTGCAGCAGATTTTCATGGAAGTCGTTAGCGAGCTATTCATTATCCCTGCTGCCAAGGAAAAGGCAAAGCAGGACTTTATGGCGCGCAGGAAAGTAGTGCCGTGATACAAAGCCGGGGATTTTCAGCAGACTGTAATGCCAGGTTGATTTTGACTTGCTTTATGCGGGGGTTGAAACCCCCGCCCCCTCCGGATCGAGTCTTCTGCATGGTTTAGGGCGATTCCACAATTGCTCTGCCCTGGGATCGCAACCGATACAAGCGTTTTCCTGACCGTTGCGGAAGTCGCGGCCGATTTGCAGAAAATTATCCCCCTCCGGCGCACAATCAACGGATGAACAACGACCAGAGGACCGGGTTTTTACTATTCCCTATTCCCTGTTCCCTGTTTTTCCGGCAAAGCCCTACCCCCTCCCCCCCATTTCCTGTGAAACTGTGAGACTGTGGATTTTATCGTATCGTCTGGTCGATATAACTGTCCCCATTGTTAGGCCAATCCAGGAAATGCCCGGAGCTGCT
>Ga0302186_10002922_pt1 | contig 12809 bp, 11 predicted proteins | sample II_Bog_E1_2_FD_198782 | JGI IMG/M metagenome (GOLD analysis project Ga0302186, IMG submission 198782) | Peat permafrost microbial communities from Stordalen Mire near Abisko, Sweden - II_Bog_E1_1 | ecosystem: Environmental > Terrestrial > Soil > Wetlands > Peat | place: Sweden: Abisko... | reverse complement strand
TTCAAAAATTAAAATACATTTCTTCATAATTATTCTTTTTGTATAAATATTCATAAAAAAACTAATGATCATATCAGATCAAAAAATATTTTAATAATTGTTTTTTCAATCAGAAAAATTTATGAAAATTTTTTAAAAATTCTTAATCAAATCAAACTCATAAATTAAGTCCTTTGTTCCGCTATTTCATAAATTTAGTGTTTTGATATTCCGCTATTTCATAAAGTTAGCGTTTTCCTGATTCTATATAAATACACTAAACAAAAACAAAAATTCATCATTTTAAATTAAAAACCTTTGAAAATGGAACCAAATATCGAAAAAGATCCCGAACAAATTGCCAAAAATAAACCCTATCTCGCCAGAGTAATTCTCAATGGCTACACTTATGTTTTAAAAGTAATTCCAATCGTTAATTTGCCTCCCTAATTGAACTTATTTAGGAGAAAAATCCAAATCTTACGAATATAGGTGCTCTCAAAGGGATAAAAGTTCTTGCAAAGCAATAATCAATATTCAAAAAAAAGACAACCAAACTTCTGACTCAATGGCTGATGACATAACGAAAAAGAAAATCGAGATTGCTGAAAAAAATTCTCATAATTGCCATAAACCATCTCCCAATGTGGTCAATGTGGTGAATACTCATGAAACTAGCAATAACATTGCTAATCCAGAAATTCAGGATCTAGAAGCTAAAGAGAATGCCGGTTTTTTTCAAGGACAGAGTGAAACTCATGAAGTTCAAGTTATGGTAACCAATTCCTTAGACCAACTTAAAGAAAATGATGCTTTGGTTAAGGATTTCATATATAAAAACCCCCTTTTTGGAATTAACAAAGTTTATGAATATTCATTCAAAAACAAGGTGAGTATCACCATTTATGCTATCTCATCTAAAAAATCATAAATGGTTTATGGATGGAACCTTTAAGATAGTCCCGAAAGAGTTTTATCAAATTATAACTATCCTCGTTTATTCAGAGCTTCATTCCGTTGAAATTCCTGCAGCATATATTTTAACAAGTTGCAAATCAGAGTGCCTTTATCGCTTAGCTTTTTCAACTTTAACTTTGATTTGTGAGACTTTGAATATAAAAATCCAACCAACAACAATAATGTCTGATTTTGAAAAGGGTCTAAGAAAAGCTCTTCTCCAAGTTTTTCCACAGTGTAAATTATTAGGTTGTTTCTTCCATTATTCAAAAGCTCTTTGGCAAAAAGCTTCCAAATTGGGGTTAAGAACATTAAGCCACCTAGAAGGAGCTAAAATATTAATAGGATTCATGAAGATTCTTGTTCACCTGCCCTTCGAAAAAAGAAATGAATTGTTTCAGATCTTAACTAATCATTATAACAACGACCCAAAGTTTAAGAGTTTTCTGGGCTATTACAAGAAAAATTGGCTATTTACTTATTACATTTCCCCAAATGAATTTTCAGTTGATAATAATTTTACGAGGACGAATAATTCTTGTGAACGATATAATTATCGGCTTCATGTAGGTATGGAACATCCGCGATTATCAATTTTAGTGACTGTTTTGTTGGAGGAAGAAGCGTTCTTTAAAAAAGTTGGACTTAATAATTATTGTTCGATTCAGAAAATCGAATTAAGCAAAGTCTATAATAACGTGAAAAATATATCTGACAAACTTCCTTTTAAACAATTATCATTTGCGATACAGGAAATGATTAATGATCACGGAAAGATAAATGAGATTTTTAATAAGAAAGAATTCGTTCCTCAAATTATTTCGTTATTTGACGAGTGCGAAAAGCTATTTTTTTTTAATTTTAGCTTGTCAAATGAGAAACTCAGAGAAGAAAAGAAAAAAATTGAGAATGTGGTTGAACAAAATCAACTATCACACTTAGAAAATTCTCATGTTGCTTTTGAAGAAAAAGTGAACGATTTTATGGATAAAGTAATAATTCAGAAATGTTAATTTTTATTATAAATGACTTTTTAGGATTTGAAAAAAATCCAATTCCAAGAAAGTTCAATTAATAACACTATTAATAACAATGAGAATCAAACTGAAAAAAAAAATCACAGATCAAAAATGTAAAGGTTATAATTAATTTCTCAGCAAAAATATACATTTTTTCTTTAGGATAGGAAGAGGAGAGTTCAAAATGCAAATGAAATTGGACGAATATGAGATGTTTAAACCCATTATCAAGAAAATTAAAATTCACATTGATGATTGAAGCGAATTTTATACATCATAAAAATTTAAAAAAAATAAAAATTCAATGAAAAAGATGAATTGATTTTTATTTAATATAATTTTTTTTTTTCATTATAAATTAAATATTTATTTATTTTTGAGATCTTTGTTTTTTTGCTAATTTATAATTATTTTTTAAAATATTTGCTGTTCATTCCATTATAAATTTAAATATTCTTATTTATGTTAATGCTATAAATGAAACAAAGGAAAACTGTCGTTTATATTATTATTAAATGCTCTATGTGAAAGTATCCTTACATCAGTTCCTTAAGCATTTTATCAGGTAAATACTGATAAATTTCTCTTGGTATCAATTTCTCCATAAATTCTCTTTTCTTCACCTTTTTATGAATTTCCATCTTCCTCAAAACATCAGTATCTCCAAGAATATTCATCCCTTTTTTCGAATGAATTTCCAGATTTTTACTCTTGTCCCTCAGAATTGCGACCTTTTTCAAAAAAAAAATAAAGATTTTTTAAAGAAAATTTACATCGTTTGGGTCTTTCAATTCTATCATAATGAAAGGAAAATCAATTGTTTCTTCTTTTTTACGGGCAGTGAAGATTTCTTCGAGATATTGTGGCTTTTTCCGAGTTTCTTTCTCTGAAAAGAAGACATTTCCAGCCGATTTTTCAAGAGCCTCATTGTTGCGTTGCATGAGCATGTGAACTGATAAGAATTGGGAAAAAATTTCTTCGAATTGCTCCCGTTTAGTTTCCAAATCATGTTTTTTCTCATGCTTTTTTCAAATAATTAATAATATATGTAAATTTAAATGAACATAAATATGTAAATATGCAATATTGTGTATATTATGGGCAAATTATATTATGTATTATGTATGGAAAGACATATGCGTACATAAATACATATAATGTGTACATAAATATGTATAATATCTGTAAAAATACATATTTTCCATGACTTATATATTAGTATATGTAGAGATATGAAGAAAAATTAATTCAACATATAGATAAATACAGATATGTATTTACAATGCTGATTTCAAGAGTAGTTTTATATTTAAAAGAATCTTTGTTCTTGAAGTGATTGGCTTTTTTTGTTTTCTCTTATAATCCTTAAAGAAAATATGAGTTATTTTACGTCTCAGATGCGACAAATGTCTGGAATTCACAGTGATTTCCTTGCCTTTCTTCTGCAGAACCTCAGTTGCAATGAGCACATTCAACGCATCATATACTCTTCTCTTAATATTTTGTTTTTCTTTGAACTATCATAAAAATTGTTAAATAAATCTTTCTTATTGAAATAAAATAAACATCATTATCTCTACTGAAAGGCAATCTTGAAATCAACAGCTCAGCAACCTCTGAAAATGAAGTCTTTTTCAAATTAATCACAATTTCTTTGGCTCTTTTACTTATGAACTTCAAGCCTTTTTACATTAAAATTATTCCTTAATTTTTTTCATAGAAATCTAATTAAAAAGAAACCCCTTTCGCCAGACCTAATAAAGGCCTCCTCCTCAATAAGGTCCCTGTTATTTGCGATAAAAAGCCCTTCCTTGTCAGAGAAAAAATCGTTATTATGAGAGAAAAGACCCCTTTCATTATAAATTCTATAGGTATTATTTTTGTAAGTTTCAGAGATTTTCGATTTATCAAGTACTTTTCCTGGACTTGGGTCCTTTCGGCCGAAAAATAGAGAATTTTCGAAGGCCGAAATCGATTTGTTATTAAGAAAGTTATTGTCATTAGAGGAATTTTTGAATTTGATTGGAGAAATGCTGATATTATTTGTGTTCTTATTCATAGGCTTATGGAGTTTTGGGGTTGGCTCATTCGTTGCCAGCGACTTGTTATTAATGTGGGTTTCTTGCGAGTTTTCAAGGAAAATCGTCTCACAGTTATCTGAGAAAATATTAAATTTTTAATCGAAAAATCCAATAAATTCAATAAAATTTAAAGAACTAAAGGGACCTGAACCTTTGCTCAGCGATTTCTTCGGATTTAGAGGAAAAAATTTAGGTTTTGCAGGGGAAGATGCATGGTTTGAAGAAAAATTGGCTTGTTTTCGAGAGGTGTGAGAGGGGGGGTTGGTGAGGGAACGAGAGAAACTCATTAAAAAGACGCTTGATGGTGGTTAATCTTTGAATTTTGAAGGGAATTTGAAAAAACTCAAGTGATTAAAAAAAAACTATAAATTTCAAGTTTCTAGAAAAATTATTAATATAGACGCGGTGGGGTTTTAAGATATTTATTCTTAATATTTCAGATTTTCTTATTTAAGGAAACAACGCCATGATTGGGTCGCAAAAATGTCCTTTTTTCGAGGCTAGTTTATAAAAAGCTTTCTAATGAAAGTCCCTAGGAAAGAGAGTTAGTTGTGTTAATGATAAATGAATATTAAAGTAATTAACAATTAGAATGATTAAGGTAGGCAAGGCTATAAAAGTCTAGGGTAGGGGTTATGAAAAGATTGTTGTTTGATTAATGATTAAGTATAGGACTAAATAAAAGTTTACCATGAGTACTTGAAAACAAATTAGAGTTTTCCTAGTATATTTGTATATTTTATAGGTGAAAAAAAACACAAAAACTCTTCTTTTTTTTTTTCTATGACACATATATAATATCGCAATAAAAATCTCTCTACTTAATTTCAAACAAATGAAGCTCATGTTTTATCTCTTAACTTTATTACTCACCCTTCCGAATCTGCGATCTTTCAGTTATGTCTCCCGCAATCTCTGTCAAAAAACCTCCAAATTAATCACGAATTGGCCTAGCAGTTCGCATTTCCCCTCTAAATTCCTAAAATCCTTTTGCTTTTCCTAGCATTAGCTGAGAAAATCCGTCGTTTTTCCTATGAAAAATCCTGCGAAACGAATCTCCATTGCCGGAACTATCAAGAGATCCTTGACCTCACGGCCTGTAAAGCCAATAGGATGGCAAATCTACTGCCCTTAGATAAAGACCTCTATTATTTAATGACTGACTTCAAGCCGAAAGGGATTCTAGAATTCGCAAAATTCATCTATGCCATCATAGATAACAAATTCCCTATTACTCCAACTTATAAAGGGGAAATACAATTTGTGAAGTATGGATTTTTATAAACAAATTTTTAAGTTTTGCTAGAATTTGTGTGCCTGTGAACGCGGAAAAAAAAATCTTCATCGATGTGGCATGTCCTTTGGATGAATGTGAAGAGAAATGTAATGTGTTTTTCTTTGAAAAAAAAATTAATTTCAGCATAGGCTCGGCTAAAAAACCATGTAAAATCCAACAAAACCCAGAAAATGTGAAACGAACCTTCCAGCAATTGCTGAACAGTTCATCAAAGGCCGCTTTTTTCTAATAAAAATCTAAAAAATTCTCAATTTCTCGCTTAATTAATTTCCAAGCCTATTTATTTCTTCGCTTTATAAGACCGTTCTTTCATGATCGGATGATCCAAGAAAATCTTATGGCTTTCTTTCGACAAAAGCCAGTTTTTATCTTCCGAGAGTGTCGCTTCTATTAAAAAAAAGTTTTTTTTAATAAGATTTTAACGAATTACCAGTTTCCTCCAAAAAGTTCACACAATGCAAGGGGTCGTTAAATGCCAGGAGGTTGGTAAGGTAGTTTATATTGACTTTTTCTCCGAAACTAGATGAGGAAAATAATAAGAAAATTAAGAGAATTTACCCTTTGGTGAGGATTTGAAGACCCCAAATGCGCAGCTTATTAATGAAGAGGTCGATGAGGTATTGGCTGAGGTTTGGTGCAGACTTGTAGAATTCGAAAACCTTCTTAACATTGCCCATCTCCATCGAGGTTTGTAATCTAATTTAGATAGAAACTTAAGGGGAAACGCAAGTTATCAACTCAAAAGAGATTTGGATGTTGGTTTGTTTCAGGTCTTCATCAGTTAATTCGTTTAGGAGTCGATTGGTTTCATATTTTTGGTTGTTTAGAATTAAGTAGATCATTCGATAACAAAGAAATTCCTAAGTCAATTATTAGTTATTAGAGGTGGTAGTAAGATATACGTATTTGTTCCCTTTGATGCCATCTTTATATAATTCATATAATTTGCCTTGACATTGGTTGAATTGGTTGATATCATGGCATTCCAGACAAATCCTAGCGTTGTTCTCATAAACCTTCACTGTGAAATCATTACGGATGTGTTGAATTATCAGATCCTTTTAGAGAAAACATCAATTTTTCAATAATTTTTTTTTTTTAGAACTTGTCTAATACTGCGGAATTGTTCACTTATGTAATTGTATTTAGCAGTGCCTTCCTTCCATTTTGTCAAAAGCATCTTCAAGGAATTCTTGAGGACCTTCTCGGGACGCACTTGAGAGGGATCCGGCTCCGAGGTCAAACGCAGGTAGGATTTTTCGAGATCAGTACAGATACCCTGGGTTTTAGAAGAGATTTATTTTCAGAGAAAAGAAAGGGACGCTTTATTTACCTTGATTTTCCATTTTTCACAGAAAATTTCGAAATCAAAATCTTCTTCATCTATTTTAGATTAAGAAAAAATTATGATCGAAAATAAGGTTTAGGAGGGAGGGTGCGGTTGGGTTTTTTGTGGGTGGGGAGGGGGGGTTAGCAATTTTTTTTTTTATTATTAAAGATAAAAACGAAAAATTATCAACCTTGATGAGTAATATGAGTGCCAGGACCAACCGGTTTCTTAATGGTGAAGGTCGGTGCAGCCAATTCCTTATGAAATCTGGCTCTTCGTTGGTTTCTTTTATCCTCTTCTTCTTGTGAAACTTCATCCATGTCTTGCGCGTTAGCAAAATTGTTATTGTTTTTCTTAATTTTCTGGATGATTTTCATATTCTTCGCCAATTTCAAAGACATATTTTTATTTCCAGCTATCATGGGCCTATTAATTCTATTTAAAATCTTCCCCTTATATCCTTTCTCGCCATTATTCAAAATCGCTTTATTTTCATTAAAATAATTGAAAAAAATACATGGTATTTTAAGTTTTACTTATAGCTTCATTAGGATCTATTGCAGTGTTTTTAGACGTCCCTTCCTCGATGGAGAAAACATTGCCTGTGTTCATTTCCTTATTAAATTCTAATCTTTCCCTGGGAAGTGTTGGCAATGGATGCGATTTCCAATCCTTTGCATGGATGTCATTGTGTATTTTGCTGAGGTTGATGATTTTTTTCAGAAATTTGTCCATTTGGTTCTTTTCAGCAAGACTGAGGCATTTTTGATATGCTCTGTTGATATAATCCTTTAAGGAATCTGGAGGACTCATGACCCCTTCGATTATCAACCTGATTCTATCTTCATTAGAATTTATAGTGATTGTATTATTGTTCATTAGATTATTATTGGGGAAGCCACTGTTTAAAGTATTAAACCTCTGTGCGAAAGAGGCTGTGTTATTATTATTGTATCTTTGACCATGATAGAAACTGTTGTTGTTATTGTTGAAAGGCATATTATTATTAACAGTGGAAAATTTCATGCCAATGGGCTTGTTTTGTAAAGGGTTGAAAATCGGAAGATTCATGATATTTTTCGGTGCCAAAGAAGCCATCAGATTCGCATTATTGAACTGAGCACCAAAAGGCATCTTCAATCCCTGTTGGGCCATTAAAGTGTTGTTATTATTTGCGTTCTGTCCTGCATACGGGTTCTGGTTTATGTTAATATTGGTGTTATTGTTGATGTTCAGAGTGAGGTTGTTAATCTTAGTGCCAATGGGGGTAGGGTTGCTGGGTCCCCATCTGGTTTTTTTCTTTCTAATTATAAAGAAATTTTTACTCATAATTTCTTCTTATCAAATTACCCTTGATGAGCTGTGTTTTCTGAAGGGTTATTATTGATGTTTGTGGGCTCTTGGTTGTTTTCCATAGGATTTTTCTCATTGGCTGCTCTTTGGAAAATTTTATACATATTCGATGCCACATTTTCGGGATTTTGGTTATTATTGCTAATTATGGGCGGGTTATAGGCCATCATATTCATAGGGACAGTTGTATAATAGTTCTGGTATTTGAGACTTTCATTCATATTATAAAGTCTATTGTTATTTTCAAAGGATTGGGCTGATTGAGCGGAGCTGTATTCACCTACTTTTACCATAAATTTATTAAAAACAACGAAGGTACCTAAATTCGCAGCGATCAAGGCGTCATTTATGGTGGACCGCTTGACTTTTTTCTCGATTTTCTCGAAATCACTCATAAAAAAAGAAAATTTCCTAATCTTTTATATTTCGTTTAAATTCCTAAAACTCCGATTAAATTATAAATTAATCAACAAAACATAATTTTATTTTTTTAACAACAAATCAAATGAACCCCCAAAACAACATCCTCACAATCGACAAATATATGATTTTCCTCAACCAACGTATCGGCAAAGGGATGTTCGGTGAGGTCTTCAAAGGGTCATATCTTCCAGGTCATGCTCCTGATGAAAAGAACAGCTTTCTCGCAGTGAAACTAATTGAATTACCAAGTTATGGCAGTGATAAAATCGCGGAGGAATTAGAAAGCATTAAACAAGAAATCCGTATTCTCCGATGTCTGAAACATCCCAATATTGTGAGACTTCATGATGTGAAGCGTTTGGATCGAAAAATCTGGATTTTTATGGAATTTTGCAACCAAGGCGATCTGAAGACGTTTATCAATGACAACGACCTTTCTGAGGATGAAATTTTCTATTATTTCAACCAAATCTTGAATGGGTTCAGATGCATTCGCAAAAAAAACATCGTCCATAGAGACATCAAGCCAGAAAACATTTTGTTGAACAATCATATCGTCAAGATAGCAGATTTTGGTTTTGCGAAGAAAGTTAATAGTTTAGGCCAACAATATAGTTCGCTCAAAGGTACTCCTGTGACCATGGCTCCACAGATATTAGAGGGTGACCTTTGCACTGATAAAGTGGATATATATTCATTGGGGGCCACGCTTTATTTCATGTTATTCAAGACATTTCCTTATAATGCAGATAATCTCATCCATTTGGTCAATAGGATAAAATCAGGAGAATTGCCATCATTTACCAATAACAAAGGAACCACGGTTACCAAGGAGGTGAAAGATCTGTTGCTATCTATGTTGAAGTATGAGGAGAAGGATAGAATCGATTGGGAAGATCTATTTAAGCATCCAAAGTTGCAATTGACTCAAAACAGGGGGTTAGAAGGGTTGAATATAATAGGAGTTGGGGGTGATGACGCTTTGTTGGAACAGATTGAGGAGGAATATCCTGACTTAGAGTTTGATTTCTCCCCAAAGGCGAAAATGGGTCTTGACCAGAAGAAAATCGAGGAGGTGGGGATGAAAATCATCGATGAATGGAATTTGAAGCAAAGGATGGATGAAATAACATTCAGATTCAATAGCAGAATCACTTTCGAACGAGGGATCGCATGGTTTGTGAGAAAAGTCTTCAAGAGATATGAGGATTTCTGTAATAAAAAGAACCAGATGAACTTAGAAGCGATTCCTTTTGAATTATTGAATATGTTGAAATTCTGTCTTTCGAAATATGAGCTAATTCTATTACAAAACCTAAAAGATAATCTGGAAAACCGTGATAATATCTGTAAGTTTGATAGTGAAGATTGGAACAATTTCGTGATGACTCCAGAATTCGAACGGTTATTGAAATATTTGAAGCTGGACTTCCAGACTTTTTCCATTCAGGTCTTACATAATTACACAGAATACATTGAACCTTTAAGGACTGTGAGCATAAAATCTTATAATCCAGAAACCACGAAGATTTTCAATTCAAGCATCTTTGATAAGGACCTGACTGGACTGGATCTTGAAGAATTTAACAATTCGTTCACAAATTTGATTTTGGCTGTGTTGATTCATTTTAAGAAGACGAAAATAGAGAAAATTAAGGTGAATGATTATGGGACCTATGCAAATCAGGAATATAAGGATATCATTTTCCTGATTGATGATTTTCTGATTATGTTGAGCTATAGGAACATTTTTATCTGGGATGAGAAGAAACCCATAAATTTTAATAAGTTTTTCCAGGACAGGTTGAGTTATTTCGAAAATAATGAGAGTTTTAATATTATAAAGGATCGGGTCCTGCTCACGTATGAGCATCTCATTTAATAATTATAATTATTATTTTATAATTATGGAAACGAATTATTTGAGATACAAAATAAAGACAATTATTATGGAAAAAAAGTGAAATAAATTTAGAAAATTCCTGAGTTTTCTTTTGAAGAACTCGAAAATCGAACACTTTGAGTTTTCCGAGATATAATATTTATATTTTTTAATTTTTGCTTTATAATATGATTTTTTCAATTTTTTAGTTTTTTTCCTTTTTAATTAAAATGACTTCGATTCAAATCATTATTTTCTCTTAATTAAGTTTTTTATAGAATGAATTCTTTGAGAAATTTCTATCGTAAATAAATATAGAAAACAATGGGGATAAATACCAACCCCAAATGAAGTCATTTAATACTTCCCGAAGAACATCATAATCAAATTTTCATCAATGTTGAGCATTGATAATAGTAAAGAAAGAACCAAAATTAAGGGGTTTTTTGACAAAGGTGACCTCAAGTTCAAGAATGGCTTAAGTTTATCAGAGAAGCAAGAAGGTGTCAATTTGACTCTTCAGGGCCTCCGACTCTTAAAAAATCTTTATGAATACCGTATTGTTTTTTCCTCTAAACTCTTTTATAATTTATATTCAAGGAAAAATAATTTTGATTGGCGAGACCTCATCTGGAAAAACCACTCTTATCAACAGAATCTTGTCCTATGACATTAGTCGTGATTCATTTAATGAAAACTTTTATAATTTATTGCCTTCAAAAGCAGAGGAAAATACAGCATTTTTATGGATAATTGAGGTCAGCAATGATGAATTCATTTGGGTCGAGACATCCTTAAAGGAAAACTTAAAAGAAAAAACATGCAAGAAATTTCGAGTTTCTGAAAGCAATTCCTTAAAGGACTATCTCATTAATATTGATTCGCAACAAACTCAATTAATCGAATTAATGAAATCAGCAAACAAAGAAAATTTTCTAAAAAAGAGATTAAGTTTGACGATTCGATTGCCATGGCTTAATCCCAAACTAAAAATTATTGATTTTCCAGGTCTTTCATCTGACACTGTTTTGACGGAACTTGAACAATTAATCCAAAACAGCATAGCTTATTTTGTTTATGTCAAAGATTTATGCACTGCTCAAACTTTGATTGAAAATTTCATCAAACTGCTTGAAAATTTTTCTAAGAAAAACAATGACAATCAACTTGAGCCAAAATATTTTTCCTTGGTTTTCACAAAAAAAGATCAATTTTTCGTTCAAACGAATGCTGATAGGGTAACTTTTAATAATTCAGCAGAAGTTTATCAATTTAAAATTAGGCGGTTAATCAATATTTTAAATAAAACTGAGAGTTTTTTGAAAGATGGCAACATCAAAATTCAAAGAGTAGACTTTCTGAACCTTTTATTTATAAATAAAGATTATGAGGAAAGACAATTTTTTAAGCAATTTATCCTTCATCTTCGTTCAATGGAAAAAAACATCCTTTATTCTAAAAGACCATTATTCTTTCTTTCCTCTCTTATTGAAATGGTGGATGCCCATTTTCAGGAAAGACTGAAAAACAAAAGAGCATTGATTGATAACTCAACTGCTCTCAAAATAGAAAGTCTAATGAAGAAACAACTCGAAGAGTTTGAAACCAAATTAAAGAAATTTTTTTTGCATATTCAAAATTTAGAAAACTGGAAAGAAAAAGAAAATGATGTTTATGAAGAGATCATCACTTTGATTAAAGACAGAATAAAAGTTGAAGAAAAAAAAGAAATGAAATGGAGTAAAAAGAACTTTATAGAATTGATAGTTAAACTTTGCATTGAAGACATAAATAAAATACTTTTGAAACATTTTCAATCTATTTTGATTCCTTTGTTTAGACAATATATATTTGAAATTCAAACATACATAGGGGATGAAAAATTTGAAGAAATTCATGTTATTAAAGGCTCCTTAACCGTTGCTTCCGGAGTCTTGATGCTCGAACTATTGATCCCACGAGTTCGAAGGGGACTTGCTGGTGCCACACTTCTTGCTTTAGGGATCTATTCAATTAGAAATTATGTAGGTTTATTTTCAAATGCTGATTGTTGGGAAGACATTATGAAATGTTTAATTCAATTACTCGATCAGAAAAAAAAAGAGTTGACAGAAAATTTGTTGATACAATCAAATCCTCTTTTTCGTAATTTATATGATAAAATTATTTCATATAAAGAACTACCCAAACAAATATTGGAATATAAGAAGACCATCAGAGATGCTAGAGATATGTTCATAGAGCAAAACAATGAGTTATCTATCGATATAGACAGCTTGGACATCTGGAAAAAGGTTAAAATTGAACAATTTTTCTTTGATTCCTATCTTCAAGAAACTTTGCCAAAATATTCGCAGTTTTCTTTTTGAAACCACAAAGATTTTCAATGATAAACATAATATAAAAATTCATGAAAATTTAAATGAAAAATTAATTTTTTAATTTTTTTTTTAGACATGTCCCTTTAAATTTTAAAAAAAATTAAAAT
>Ga0302186_10002921_pt1 | contig 12813 bp, 8 predicted proteins | sample II_Bog_E1_2_FD_198782 | JGI IMG/M metagenome (GOLD analysis project Ga0302186, IMG submission 198782) | Peat permafrost microbial communities from Stordalen Mire near Abisko, Sweden - II_Bog_E1_1 | ecosystem: Environmental > Terrestrial > Soil > Wetlands > Peat | place: Sweden: Abisko, Stordalen... | reverse complement strand
TCTTTTATTTATTTTCTATAGTGTTCACAAAGAAAAACAATATATGATTTAAAATTTTTCCCTACATTTTTCACAAATAGAAAAAAAATTTTGAGAGACTCCATTTTTTTTTTATGTAGATAATTTTAATTTCCCCAAGTAGCCATTAAGTTCACAAAATCAAAAATGACGGCATCTCACTTCAAAAAAATTTATATATTATACAGTGAATCTATCCACATCTAAGATCGCCTCGAAAATTATTTAGCCATCCAGGTCTTAATAGTAATTAAGAGAAAAAAAACAAATTTTACTTCATAATAAGCACGCGATTTTATAAAATCCGTTTAATCAAATAATTGCTCTATATATCGATGGGAAATTGCACATTGGCGTGTAAGAAATTCGAATCAAACTCCGATTATGAGGAAATAAAATGTTCTTCCGATAAAGATTCTATTGAAAATTCCCAGAAGCTCCATGTAAAAGCTTCCACAAATTCTCCTCATTGTTGCAATATTTTTCCAGCCTCTCATGAAGCTAAATCCACCATTACCCCTTTTGATTTGCAAGAGAAATTTCGAAATAATAAGGACGTTTCTTTAAAAAATAAATCAAAATCTTCTGCTGTGACCTTAATCACTCTTGAACTTCAATCCCAGCTAAATCCCAGTGTGAAAGCAATGTACGATTCTTTGGGTCCTTTTCAATATCCCAACAAAGACAGTTTTGAAAGTGGCAAATATGAGCCTTTGACAGAATCAGCAGATTTATCTTTATATGAGGGAGAATGGTTAAATAATCAACGACATGGAAAAGGGAAACTTTTATGGAATGATGGTTCTTTTTTTGAGGGCATATGGAAAAATGATAAAGCGAATGGTTACGGTCGTTTGATCCATTACGATGGCGATGTTTACGAAGGAGATTGGAAAGATGATAAGGCGAACGGTTATGGGACATATACCCATAATGGTGGGGGCAGATATGAAGGCGAATGGATAGATGACAAACAAAATGGGATGGGCAAAGAAATCTGGCCTGATGGGACAGAATATAAAGGAATGTTCAAAAATGGAATTAAAGAAGGGAAAGGAGTATTTATTTGGAATAATGGATGCTCTTATGATGGAAACTTTATTGAGAATAAGATCGATGGATATGGGATTCATAAATGGAAAGATGGAAGACAATTTAAAGGAGAATGGAAAAATAATAAAATGAATGGAAGGGGAGTTTTCACTTGGCCTGATGGAAGAATTTATGAAGGGAATTATAAAGATGATAAGAAATGGGGGTTTGGAGTGTTTGTTTGGGCAGATGGGAAAAAATTTTCAGGTGAATGGGTGAATGGAAAACAAAGCGGGTTTGGAATTTTGTTTTTGGAAAATGGGGAAAAGTTCGAAGGAATGTGGAAAAATGGAAGACCTGTGCAAAATATTGAAGGGGATTTAAGAGATGACAAGGTTGATGAGTGATAATAAAATTATTTTTTTTAAATGTATTTTCTGGGGAGGGGGAGCAATATTTGGTAAAACTAAAAATGCTTAGGAATTATTAAATATTAATTGGAGTCAGAAATATTTTGTTTGTTTTAAATTTTAGAAGAAAAAAAGAACTAACCATTTCAATCCAAAAAATACTAAAAAAATTAAATAAAATATTGTGATTTATTTTTTTCGAGGAAATTTTTAACTACATAAACTTAAATTTATTCTTGGATACTATCTATCTCCTTAAATTCCACCTCTCAATCTCAACACCAAGTGAAGAGTAGACTCCTTTTGGATGTTGTAGTCACTCAAGGTTCTTCCATCTTCCAATTGCTTTCCTGCGAAGATGAGTCTTTGCTGATCCGGAGGGATACCTTCCTTGTCTTGGATCTTGGCCTTGACATTCTCAATGGAGTCGCTTGGTTCAACGTCTAAAGTGATGGTCTTTCCTGTCAAAGTCTTAACGAATATTTGCATTCCTCCTCTTAATCTGAGCACCAAGTGAAGAGTAGACTCCTTTTGGATGTTGTAGTCGCTCAAAGTTCTACCATCTTCCAATTGCTTTCCGGCGAAGATGAGTCTTTGTTGATCTGGAGGGATACCTTCCTTGTCTTGGATCTTGGTCTTGACATTCTCAATTGAGTCGCTTGGTTCAACGTCCAAAGTGATGGTCTTTCCCGTCAAAGTCTTCACGAAAATTTGCATACCACCTCTAAGTCTGAGCACCAAATGAAGAGTCGATTCCTTTTGGATGTTGTAGTCGCTCAATGTTCTACCATCTTCCAATTGCTTTCCGGCGAAGATAAGTCTTTGTTGATCTGGAGGGATACCTTCTTTGTCTTGGATCTTGGCCTTGACATTCTCAATTGAGTCGCTTGGTTCAACGTCTAGAGTGATGGTCTTTCCGGTTAAAGTCTTAACGAAGATTTGCATACCACCTCTCAATCTGAGCACCAAATGAAGAGTTGATTCTTTTTGGATGTTGTAGTCGCTTAAGGTTCTTCCGTCTTCCAATTGCTTTCCAGCGAAGATGAGTCTTTGTTGATCCGGAGGGATACCTTCTTTGTCTTGGATCTTGGCCTTGACATTTTCAATTGAGTCACTTGGCTCAACGTCCAAAGTGATGGTCTTTCCAGTCAAAGTCTTCACAAAAATTTGCATACCACCTCTAAGTCTGAGCACCAAATGGAGTGTTGATTCTTTTTGAATGTTGTAGTCGCTCAAGGTTCTACCATCTTCCAATTGCTTTCCTGCGAAGATAAGTCTTTGCTGATCCGGAGGGATACCTTCCTTATCTTGGATCTTGGCTTTCACATTTTCAATGGAATCACTTGGTTCGACGTCCAAAGTGATGGTCTTTCCAGTCAATGTCTTGACGAATATTTGCATTTTGCTTAAATATGATTTTGTTGTTCGAGGATGAGATGTTTGAAATAAATTATAAATATTGAAATTATCTATGGAATTTAAAGCTTACCCCTTTTTAGATTTTTTATTTCTTTAAAAATAATCTAGTCAAAACCCTATGAAATTTCAAAAACTAATAAATTCTGATTAGGGTTTATTTTCTTATAGTTTTCTAATCAATGAATTCTGACCTATATTTTCAATTCCATTTAATATAAACCCCACCCTGCATACCCATTAGAACTTTTCTATTTTTACCAAAATTCCTCATGAATCCATTTTTTTAATTATTTCATTTGTTTTACTATACATTACAAAAACAAAACAACAAAATGATCGTTTTATCTTTATATGCTTATATTCATTCCATATTTACAAACAAACATTCTACATAATATCAAAAAATAACAAAAATCATTTGTTTTCATAAAACAAATTAAAGCCAAAGCCATATTTACCTCAAAAAACCATGAAATCTTTACATTATTATATATAATAGGGGAGAGTTTGACTCAAAAACTATATAATAAGAGTGTTTATTTAACAAATAAAAAAAAATAAAAATATTTTAATTAATTTTTTCTTTGTTTCTAATCCGTGATCCTAACTTCATTCTATTTTTCATGTCCTGCATCATCATAGCAATGTCTTTCTTCATTTGTTGGAAAGTGTCTTTCATCCTATTTTTGAAAGCAACTATTGGCTCCATAAATTTATCTTTTTTAGCTTTTAAATCGACCCTTATCAAATTAAATTTTTTTCTGAGATCTTCTTTTATTTCATTGCAACTTTTTTTGATACTTAAAAACTTTTCATGAAATTCTTCTCTTTTTTTGCTCATCTTTTCTCTGATCTGTACCTTTTTCTCATTGAAGGTTTCCCTAAAAACCTTGAATTTGCTCCTGATAACACCGAAAAATCTCTTTAAATCATCCTTCATGACAATCAACCAAACCTTAATTTCATTCTTTGTCTTCGTTAAATATTCTTTAAGATCTTTTGTGAATTTTGCTTTCATTACGAGGAATTTTTCTTTTATTATTTTCGAATTTGTCACGATTAATTCTTTAAGTTGCAATGCTTTTTCTTTCATTTGAACCAAAATGATTTTAATTTTGGTCCGAATCAAGGTGAAATTAGCACGTAGATTATCAAAAATCTCCTTTCGTTTTTGAGAAACATATTCTTTGAATTGATGGAACTTCGGAATGAACCAAATTTTAAATTTTTCCTTTTGATCACAAACAAAATCTTTGAATTTTCTCAGATTGTCTTTAATATTATTCCAGATAGATAGAAGTTTAGGCTTCACAGTCTCTTGCAAGAAAACCTTAATTTGGAAAGAATAATATTTGATTAGATCAGAAAACTTTTTCAATTGAACTTTGATATTATCAATAATAAATTGTTTCATGATTTTGAAATGATCAGAAAAAATTTTCCAATAAAATTGCATGAATTCTTTTATTCTCTGAAAAGCTCCCTTCATCCAATTGTGCACCAAAGCCAACCTTATATTAAGAAACGTTATTATTTCTTTCGTTTTATCCCAAGTTGCTTGAACAATCTCTGATATTCTCTTAAAAAGTGGAAGAAACACTTTATTCCAAAGTAAAACCATTTTGTGGTAGATTTTCTGACTTAATGAAATTAGATATATTTTGGCTTTGTTAATAGTTCCAACCACCCATAGAAGTAAAAACTTTGATATTCTGAAACACGATTCAAAGAAATCAACCAGCTTCCAAAAGCAATATTTCAAAATTTTAAAGATCAGAAATAGGCATTTCTTTATGAAGTTCAAAGCTGTTGATAATAATGGAGATATAACATTTTTCCAATATGATATACAGTTTTCATAAATTTTATTTATGAATTGCTTCAAATAACCCAAACAGATAGGGATCACTGAAATGATTTTCCTATAAAATTCATAAGTCATTTTAATAATTTTTGAGAAAAATTCATAAATTTTTTCTTGATTATCAGTGATCAATTTTTTGATAGTATTCATCATAGTTTGAACCCAAACCAACACAATCTTGATGAAGTCATGTAGTTTTTCATAACATCTAATTAACAAAATTTTCCCTTTCAAATAACCATCTGTGAATTTATCTTTCAAATAATTAAAAATTTTGGTGCCATAGTCATAAACTTTAATCTTTATTTGACTGAAGATTCCTTTCGCCCATGTTAACAATCTAGTTAAATGTTTCACTGAATTTTTTAAGTAATTCAATACAATTTCATAAGTTTTTGATAAGCATTGTAAGACAAGAGAAAATCCTTTCTTTATTATTACATCAAAATATTGATATATTTCGTTCATTTTGACTCCCAAATATCGATATATTTGCTTTATTTTGGATACCAAATAATTGAAGGCTTCAGTAATAAAAACTTCAATTTTCTTTTCAATATTCCAAAAAAGCTTAAAATATTTTGTCCATAATTGGATTAGCTTGATAGATAAATAATCATAAGTCGAAATCAGAAAATTCTTTATTTTATTTTTGGAAAATAGCAAAAATTCTTTGATTTTTCCAAAAATGGGTGTCAGGATTTTCGAAAAATAGCCTTTTGTATCAAAAAATAACAACTTTCCTTTTGAAACTGCGAGCAGAACCTTTTCTTTGGCAAAATTGGAGCATTTTTTACTATAAAATAGCAATTTTTGCCATAACAGTATAGAATTTTTCTTTATGATATTGTTGAAAATTTCATTCGTTATATCAGAGATTTTTTTTATTAATTCAATTATTTTTAGTTTGGTTTGAATCCATAAAGAAACAACTTTCGTTTTGAAAGCTGCATAATAGATATTAGATGTATCTCGCATTTCTTTTAATCTTTTTTTAAATATTTCAATTATTTCCAGACTCTTTGAATAGATCTTTGCCCATATTAATTCAAATATTTCTTTGGCGTTTGCATAAATTTTTTTGGAAAGTTCAAGTCCTTTTTTTTTCACTATTAAAAACCAATCCCAGCATATATTCAAGAGTTTTTTGACCATGGCACTCGTTGTTTTATAAAATTCCTTGGCCCATGTATAAATTATCTTGGAAAATTCAAATCCTTTATTTATCACTATCAAAAGCCAATCTAAACCTATTTTCAAGAGTTTTTTGAGTGAACCATAAAGACTAACCATAAGGGCATAAATTTTTCTAGTTATGTATCTGACAACATGTTTTATTTTCTCAAAAAATGGAATCATGATGTCATTTTTCATATAGGAAAACATTGCATTGGTTTTTTTGTTCAAATATCGGAAGAAAAGTCGAAGATCATCAAATCGGTTATGTATGAAGACTTCAAATTCGATTACCAGTAGTCTGATTTCGTTTTTTAGTGATTTTAAATGAACTTTTATCCATTTTTTCAGTAATTCTCCATAAATCCATGCTTGAGAAAACATTTTTATCAAATAATGAATGAGTTCTAAGCATTTTTCAGAAAATCTTATGTATTTTTTATAAAAAACATTACCTTTGAAACCGTCTTTCAAAAAAACAGCTGAACTTTTTGTCATGTTCCAGATCACGGGAATTTGATAATAACACTCTTCAATTAAAAACCATGAGAGGATAAAAACGATCACAGGAAAATAAAGGATTATTTTAGTAATGTTTTTCATTTTGGAGTCATTTTTGTTCAAAAGACCCCAAAAAATTTTATTTGAATTTTGACATTGCGCGTCAAAATCATATACTGGTTCATTGGCATCTAAAAAACATCATAAATTTTAAAAAATGCCTAAATGTACCAATTTCTGCCATTTGTCTTTAGTTATATAAATAAAAATAATAATACACGAATTTATTATAATTTTCAGAAAAACTATAATATTTATATTTCAAGGAATTTCAGAATTCATTAGTTTAGGCTTAATTTGTGTTCCCAGAAATTAGATACACCGGAAACACACGTGGGATCAATATTTCTTTAACACAAAAGAATTATTAAATCATTTGTTTTTAATTTTGGGGTATTTGATGTATTTGATAGGAGGGATTCAAATCGGAAGCAAAACAACAGTGAATTTTATTTATATCACAATTGCCTAAAAAATGCATTTTTTATACATTGAGTCGTAATTTAAGTTTTTGATTATTTTGATTTTTCAAATATTTTAAAGCTAGCTGATTTTTAAATTTCTTAGTTTTTTCAAAAATTGAATCTTATCACCTTTTCCCTATCCCAAAAACAAACCTCTTTTCCTTTTTTTTATACATTTTAATTAATTGATGTCATCATAATCCTTTCGAGAAAGCTCTAGTATTTATTGAAGGTCGTTATTCTGCATAATTGTTGCTTGAAGATTGGTCGAAGCCAGCGCCTTTATATAAAAGGTGTCACCTCCTGCAATGGAAGTGTATTGATATCCTTGACCAACTACGCACTGTTGGAAATTTTGTGATAACAACATCTGATGCACCTTGAGAGAGCACTTTAAAGAAGCTTTGAGAAAATCGAAAGAAAATATAGTACCAAAGAGCAAAAATGTGGAGAGGATGATGAGCAACTCTCACTTATCATTTCGAACAGAAAAGATATTTTTTTTAATTTGGCCGAGAAATAAAAAAAAGTGTTCTGTTATCGAGCGTTTCACCATTGTGCAAAATAAAATCTTAACACCAAGCACTTCCGCCATAGATAGTGAAACCAGCAATTATACCAATGCAACAAACTCTTCACAAATTGCCCAATTCAATTGGTTCAACAATTACAAAATTATAGCACTGTTTTGCAAAAGGCAGTCTCAGCTGGAACTTTGAAACATTTCCAACGCCAAAATACTCAATATGCAATCTGAATTGGTTGTTACAAACATCCCAAATACCAATTCCAGCTCAAATACCACGAATTATACCCACAATAATACAAATGGCACCTCGATCATTTTATTGGCAATTTTGATTATTATTGTTTTTGATTTTGTGTTGTTGCCTGAAGAACAAAGAAGGAGTTTTGATGATTAAGTTTGCTTTTGTATATTAGTTTTCGAAAAAAGAAGTTGAAGTCACGTTTAATCAAGAATTGATAAATCAATCGAAAGCAGTGTATTTATACAATTTTTAGAAGTTAAGATTTATTTTGATTTTAATAAAGGACGCAGAAAGATGGAAAAATTCCGAAGCACCTTTCGATAATTCAAGCAAAAGGAATGTGGCCGAGGGATTTGGGCATTTCCAAAAAAATACATGTGGATTGTGGAACAAGAATTAGAATACCCGTTGAAATTATATTAAAAGTTTTAATCAATGGATTACCATTTTATATTATTTGCTGATATAAATTTGACTGTAAATTATAAGTCTCTTTTCTATCACAAAAATTTTTAAATTGATGAGATGAATATTTTTCAGATGCCTTTTTTTTTAAAAAGAACATAATTTGCCTCTTAAAACCAAAGTCAAAAAATTAAAGATAGAAATTTGAAATTTTTTTGAAAGAATATTTCAAAATGGATTTGACTATTGTCACAATAAACAAAAATAGAATTTCATGCAAAATTGAGGCAGAAGAACCAATTATGAATGTTAAGAAGGCTTTGAGCCTGGAATATCATTGGCCAATGGACGAGATTAAAATTCATTTCAAAGGCAATCAACTTTGTGATGAAAAAAAATCACTTGATTCCTATGGATTAAAAGACAGATCGGAATTATATTTAATGCTGAATTTAAAGGGAGGAAGTGATATTTTTGTAAGATTGTTGTCTTCGAAAACGTTAACCATAGAGATAAACGAAAATGACACCATTCTAGACGTTAAGAATAAAATTAGAGAAAAGACAGATGATTTGCCTAATAATTTTACATTGATATATTGCAAAACTATGCCAAGCACAGAAAAAAAAATCGTAACTTTGGAAGACAATAAGAGATTTAGAGAGTATTTAATACCAAATGAGGCAAGGATAGAAGTTAAATATCCTGAGAATTGTTGTTGCAGTCGGTCTTTTTGCAAGTTAATATGAGAAAAATTCTCAAAAATTGGACAAAATATTAATTAGAAATAATTGACTTGATTTAAATTATTTTTGATGAAATTTTTAACTACAAAATATGTTTTTTAATTTATTTTCAAAGGATCACAGTTTAAATTCCTCCTCTCAATCTCAAAACCAAATGAAGGGTAGATTCTTTTTGGATGTTGTAGTCGCTCAAGGTTCTACCATCTTCCAATTGCTTTCCGGCGAAAATAAGTCTTTGTTGATCCGGAGGGATTCCTTCCTTGTCTTGGATCTTGGCCTTTACATTCTCAATGGAGTCGCTTGGTTCAACGTCTAAAGTGATGGTCTTTCCTGTCAATGTCTTGACAAATATTTGCATACCACCTCTCAATCTGAGGACCAAATGAAGAGTTGATTCTTTTTGGATGTTGTAGTCGCTCAAGGTTCTGCCATCTTCCAATTGCTTTCCGGCAAAGATAAGTCTTTGCTGATCCGGAGGGATACCTTCCTTGTCTTGGATCTTGGCTTTCACGTTTTCAATGGAGTCGCTTGGTTCAACGTCCAAAGTGATGGTCTTTCCTGTCAAAGTCTTGACAAATATTTGCATACCACCTCTAAGTCTGAGCACCAAATGAAGAGTCGATTCCTTTTGGATGTTGTAGTCGCTCAATGTTCTACCATCTTCCAATTGCTTTCCGGCAAAGATAAGTCTTTGCTGATCCGGAGGGATTCCTTCCTTGTCTTGGATCTTGGCTTTCACGTTTTCAATGGAGTCGCTTGGTTCAACGTCTAGAGTGATGGTCTTCCCGGTTAAAGTCTTAACGAAGATTTGCATTCTTTTATTTGTTTTTTTGAGTTGTGTTTGAAAGAAATTATTATAAAATTTGGAACTTGCTTTCCCTATTTAAATGAGACCCTTTAAAAATGTTCTATAATTATTTAAATTAAGCTAGTCAAAACCCTATAAATTTTTGAATCTTATCTATCCTGATTAGGTCTCACAATATGATTAAGTAATTTATTTAATTCCTTAATTCTGACAAACCTAGAATATTCTAGATTTACTTCTTTTAATTCAAAGAAAACTATTATTTCCCTCTAAATATTAAAGAAAAAATATCCACTCTTTTGTTTATGTATTCCCTATTCATAGCATCTTCTGGGACCTTTTAACAATTAATTAATAAACCCCATTGCAACCAATTTTCTTTATAACAAATAAAAATTTTACTTGATTTCCTTCAAAACCAATTTTCTCTAAATAATCAACAATGTCATTATCTATGTCCTCATTCCTTGATTTGAAACATAAAAAAACGGTAGGTAATCCCTTTTCTTTCATTTTTTCTATCATGATTTCGAACAAATTTTTTAAGCACTAAAAAATTTCAAAAAATTAGCCAATTATCATAATATTAAAAAAACATTTGAAAATGTTGTCAAATGTCCCTTATTGAAAATAACATCCGTCGCAACCACATAATCAAATTCAAAAGCCTCTAATGTCTCTTTCATTTTTTCTTGATCACCCCCCCAATCCAATTCTTTTATCTGCACACATCCCTTATTTTCCTCAATAATCTCCTTATTATTTTGAATATTTTCTTCCATTAAGGGTAAAATTTCTTTCAAATCAGTGCATATGACATCCGCACCTTTTTTTTAAATGACCTCTTAAAATAAACCATGAAATCATACCTAATGCTCCGAGGACTATTGATAAATAACCAGTTCCTCCTCCTAATTCTAAAATTTTTTTGTTTTTAACTTTAATTTTCCCTTCCAAATTTTGTTTGATGAAAAATTTCGAAAGGATCATCCCCTATATATATATATTTGGATTAATGTTTTTTTCTTTAAAGTGTTTTTGCTTTTTTTTAAGTTTTTACGCATTCCCAAATCCGAGATCCAGTTCCAAGTTGCATGTTTGAACTTTCATTTATAATGATGACATTATCGGGGTCGGAATCCAAATCATCATAAATTTTAATTTTCTTGGGGAATATCGCATGATCGTTCATATCCATTTCCAGGTTATAATTTTGTTTTTTTTAATATTTTTATTCATAAAAATTGATTTTATTGATTCTTGAAAATAAAACCTTTGTATTAATTCGCTTTTGTTTAAGTGTTAAACTGAAATTCATTCAAACATTTTATCTAAAATAATGGTGCTTCTATATAATTATGACGGGGTCATGGAAACTATCTACCATCTTTTATGGATGAAGGAATTTAATGAAAAGTTCAACCATTTCAGTTTCTTCCTCCCGCATACCATCCTAATCAAGAACAACACCCCAATAACATGGTATTTCTCTTCCAAATCAGGTGAGGTCCTTCGTAAAAAGCCACAAAATCTCAACAATGTTTCCATAATAACTGAGTTTTCGAAATTCAAATCCAAAAGCTCAATCGCAGCCATGTACCTCTATGAAGTCAACGAAGACCGTACTTTCTGCCAACAGTTTCATCTTTTAGATAAAGTAGATAAGGATCGAACTCTCAGCCGGAGAGTTATGATTGAATATATTTCTTATGAAGGCCTTGCAGATTTCTTAAAAGATGAAAAAAAGTGCCCCTTTGGTGTGCTACAGAAATTCGTGGATCCCTACGGACCCAAAAACTTTATCATAGAGGCTCTTTGGACTCCCAAAATGACTCTTTTTTCAAAGAAAGTGAATGTTAATAATTTATATTACGATAAGCTGGAACTAATAGAGAAAGCAGCGACCGTTGATGGAAATGAAATATATAGTGAAGTGATACAAATCAAAGGTCCAGAGATATCAATTTCATTGAGGGAATCATTAACACAGGTTGTGAGACATATCGCGACTGTTTCATTCGATCATATAGCTATAAAGCGAATGGTGTGTTATTTGAAAATCGATCAGGAACAGAGAGTTTGGTTATTATGGTGTGGGTCCTGTAGGGTAGAAAGGGAAAATCTAGACTTTTTGAAGAATTGTAAACCGAAACAGATCTTCCAAACTACCATCAAAATACATAATAAACCTTTGGATTTGGGAACTATGATAAAGAACCCAGAAAAGCATAAAAGAATTTATTCACTTTCGCTTAGGAACCCAGCAGAAGTATCAAGAAAGGAAAATTGCCCTAATTGTAATGGTATCTTTGTAAAAAGTGAAATGGTCACATGCAATTATCAGACAATTGTAAGGAAATTTAAGACTTTAGGAGAAAATGAAAACACTGTGAATTCAAACCAAAAGAGAGAAGATTTTTATGATAAAGGAGAAAATGAAAAGAATTTGAATAATAAAAATATGGAAGAAAATGTGAAAAATAAAATCCCGCATTTGATTCAAAAATTGCATCCGGAATTAACTTTGTTTGAGTATATGAAATTGGAGAAAGATGCTATCTTTGTGCAAAATCTAGTGGAAATTTGTCTGGATTGCTATATGGATTTGACCAGAAACCTAAAAATTTCAGGCCCTGATCCTGATGTTCTATTCAAATTTAATAGAATTGAATTGAATCCAGTCCCTGATATAAATATGACCAAGCCTGTCACACCAAATACTGGAAGGTCTCCGAAATTCAATCAGAATTTTGAAAAAAATAGGAGATTTTCTATTTTAAGCAAATTAAATAATGGGTCTGATGCACTGGAGAACGAGGTGAACAACGCTTTGAAAATTATGCTTTTGGAAAAGAACAATTTAACAAAAAATAGGCCGGTTTCATCTATTTCTTGGATGTCGAATTATACCAGATCTACGAATGTCACGAGCTCACATAAGAAATCAAAACATACCAAAAATCCTTCTTTTTATTAATAATGATTATATTGAATAAGATAATTTCGAAAAACAAATTTTTTTCAAATTTGTTGCGATTTTGTATTTGTTATAATATAAATTTTAATATTTTTCAGGTATTTTAAAAGAAGCACATCACAAAATCAAATTTTTAGGATTTATTTAAATAAATTTTAATTTT
>Ga0302186_10002912_pt1 | contig 12843 bp, 15 predicted proteins | sample II_Bog_E1_2_FD_198782 | JGI IMG/M metagenome (GOLD analysis project Ga0302186, IMG submission 198782) | Peat permafrost microbial communities from Stordalen Mire near Abisko, Sweden - II_Bog_E1_1 | ecosystem: Environmental > Terrestrial > Soil > Wetlands > Peat | place: Sweden: Abisko... | reverse complement strand
ATGAATCTTTAATAATAATAAATTATATATATGAAGATATATAAAATAGCTCCTTTAATAATAATCTTAATATCTTTAATAATAATCTTTAGAATTAATTTATATGATTTTATATTAATTTTTTAATATAATTTTTTTTTTTTTTAATATATATATAATGTTAATAAATAATATTAATAAACTTATAGATCAAACAAATTGGTCAAAAAGAACTAAAAAAAATAGAAAATCTTTTATAGTTAAATTAAATAACGATTTAAATTCTGATAAAGATAATATAGAATTTATTAAAGATTCAATATTAATAAGTAATTATATATTTAATAAATTTAAAAATCCTTCAACTATTAAAAATACTTTTTTAACTATTAAATCTATTATTAATTTATTTGACCCTATATATAATAAAGAATATGAAACATTAATTGATAAAGCTATATCTGATGCTAATATATATATAGGTAATAATATTCAAAATATAAATAAATTATTAACTTATGATGAAATGAAATCTATACCAGATGTTATAGAAACTCATATTAAATGTATATATGATAAATTAATATTAGAGATAGATTATCTAAATACTTTTACAAATAAAAATTTATTTATATATCTTCGTTTTCTTACAGATTGGATAATTAGTATATTATATACTCAACAAGAACCAGTTAGATGTGATTGGTCGATTGTAAAATTAAAAGAATCAGATATTTATAATTGGTATGATAAAGATAAAAATATTATATATTGGAATGATTTTAAAAATATTAAATCATTTGGTAAAATTAATTTTGAATTAAATGATAAAATTAAAAATAGTTTAGAGGTATATTTAAAAATATTAGATTATTATAAATCTAAATTATCTCATTTTAATGAAATAGATAATTCTTTATTATTATATATATTTAATAAAAATGGCCCTATTATATTTACAAGAGAAACATTTAGTATCTATTTTAGTCGATTGATATTTAAATATTTAAATAAAAAATTAAGTATAAATGATTTTAGACATTCATATGAAAATCATATAATTAAAGATTTAAATTATAATAATATGACAATTAATGAAAAAAAAAATATTCATAATAGATTATTACATACTATATCAACTGCTCATTCATATCTAACTGTTTAGTTTTTTTTAAAAGTGTTTTATAATAATTTTTATAATATTCTTTAAATTTTTCTCTATTATCTTCTCTATATTTTTTTTGTCTTTCTTTAATTTTCTCTTTATTTTTATTTACACATTTTGTAACTGTTTCTTTATATTTATCTGGTTCATTTGTTCTATACTCTTCTTGTTTTTTTAATATATGTTCTTTATTTTCTAAATAATATTTTCTGCTATATTCTTTTTTTTGTTCTAAATTATTATTTCTATTATTTTTTATTTGTTCTAATATTTTGTCTCTATTTTTATTATAATAATTTCTAGCTTTTTCATTTCTTATTTTTTTTTGTTCTGGAGTTAAATTTTTATTACGTTCTTTTTGATATTTTTTTACATATAATAATAATTTTTCTCTATTATCTTTTTGATATTTTTTAAAATATTCTTTAAAATTTTCTTTATTTTCTAAATAATATTTTCTGCTATATTCTTTTTGTTGTTCTAAATTTTTATTTCTATTATTTTTTATTTGTTCTAATATTTTGTCTCTATTTTTATTATAATAATTTCTAGTTTTTTCATTTATTATTTTTTTTTGTTCTGGAGTTAAATTTTTATTATGTTCTTTTTGATATTCAGTCATATTTTCTGTTTTTTTTATTTTTAGTTCAATTATATATATTATAGAATATAATTAATTATTTAATATATAATTTAATATATAATTTAATTTTAAATTAAATTAATTTAATATTAAATAAATAATTATATTCTATAATATATATAAAAAAAAAGTTTAAATAACCTACCAAAGTTATATTACTATATATATAATGAAGTCAGATATATTTAAATCTAAAATAAAAAATACAAATTTAATAATATTTCCATGTTATGATAAAAAACCTTTTTGTATTAAAGGACATAATGAATTAACTGAATCAGTACCAATACCTGACTTCTGCGATGTTGCTTATTTATGTGGAGAGAAAACTATGATTGTAATTGATGTAGATTTTTATAAAGAACTAGAATATAAAATTCATTGGGATAATTTTATTAATAAAAATGGAGAATTAGATACTTTAACTGAAAAATCACCAAAAGGAGGATTACATTATTACTTTTTATATAATGCTAATTTTCCAAAACGTAAAATAGGTTTATATAAATATATAGACGTTTTATCAACTGGAGGATATTGTGTAGGAGGTGATAGTGAAGGTTATGAAGTTATAAATGATACAAATATAAATGAAATGCCAGAATTTTTAATAGAATTTTTAAATGTTAAATATAATAAAAAAGAAAATAAAACACAAAATATAAATAAAAAAATATCTATGGTTAAAAATAATTATATTAATAATTTAAAAAAAATTGATAATTTGGTTAATAAAATTGAAATTGAATATTGTGATAATTATGATGATTGGTTTAAAATAACTTGCTGTCTATATAATATAATTAAAGATAAAACAAAGGCATATGAAATTTGGGATAAATTTAGTAAAAAATCTGAAAAATATAACAAAGAAGAAAATGACTATATATGGAATAAATTAAAAGAATCAAATTATACCATATCAACATTAATTGATTATACCAAAAAAAAGAAAGAAGATGATAATAATATTATTCCATATGATCACCCAATATTAAATACATTTAACCCTGATGATGAATATGATTTTTGTACATTTAAAATAGAATTATTAGATATTAATACTCAACAATATATTAATGAAAATTTACATAGAGTTGCTGTTCTAGTAAATGGTAATATTATAACAAAACAACCACTAACTGAATATAATTCTATATTTAAAATAGAAGAATATAAATTGAGATGGGAGGAAACAGTTGGTATATATGAAAGAGAATCTAAAATTAAAACAAATAGCCGCCCTATAAATATACCAACTTTGATAGGAAATAACCCTACGATAATTAATAAATATAAAAATTTAAAAACTGAATTTATAACTAAAGATACAATATTAAATAAAGATGATTTTTATATAACTCAACCCTTTTTAATTAAATATATAAAAAAAGAAGAGAGAAATAATGAAATAATTGAATTTTGGAATAATTATATAAAAGAAATTATTTGTAATAATGATAATGAATGTTATTTATATCTTAATAAATGGTTATCTTTTATTATGAAATATCCAAATTTAAAATCTAAAATTGCTCTCGCTTTAATAAGTTTAGAAGGCTGTGGAAAAGGTAGATTTGTTGAATTTTTAGTAAATTTTATATTTGGAAAATTTAATTGTAAACCAAATTTAGCAGGCTTTGATGAATTATTTGGAAATTTTAATAGTGATTTATTAGGTAAAAAATTAATAGTAGTAAATGAAATGGCAAATACTCAAAATACTTTCAGAAATAATTTTGATAAATTAAAAACTTTAATTACTGATAATGATATGAAAATACACGAAAAATACAAAACACCTTTTGATACTAAGCAATCATTCGAATTTATATTATGTAGTAATAATTTAAATTCTTTAAATATATCTATAACTGATCGAAGGTATTTTTGTTTAAAAACTAATGACAAATATAGAAAAGATTTAAACAAAACCTCAAATGATTCACATAATATAAAATGTATTGAGTTTTGGAATAAATATAATAAATTAATTATGAATCAACAATCGGCTAATATGATTTATTCTTATTATATAGATATGGATATAGGTAAAGAATTTATTGGATCAATTATACCAAATACTGAATTAAAAAAAGAAATTCAAGAAATTAATAAACAATCTCCAGAATTGTATATGGATTATTTAAAAACTGAAATTGATATAGAAAATCATATAAATAATAAAATTGTTGATGGTATTAGTCGTTATAATACTCGTGATATTTATAATCATTATGAAAGTTGGTGTAAAGATAATGGAGAAAAATGTTTTCGTAATAAAAATTTTAGTTCATTTATTAAAAAATCAGGTAATGTTGAATATATGCGTTCTGGTGGTTCATGGTATATATTTAAATTATAATATTAAAATATCTCTACAAATAGGACAATTAAAATGTTTATGAATTCTAACCCATTTAAAAATACAAATACGATGAAAATAATTAAAACAACAATAAGTTTTATAAGATAAAAAAGGTATAAATATTTGATTTAAACAAATACAACATATATTTTTCATATATATATTATAAATATTATATAAAATTAAATATTTTTTTAATACCCTGCTGGAAATATTCCAGTTCCGTGTGTTTTATGATGTTTTTTTTTATGATGAGTTTTTCTTATTCCTTCTCCAATATCAGATAAATCGCCTGGCATAAATTTTATTCTACTATTAACATTTGGTGAAAATTGATGATGTTTTGTTTTAAATCCAACACCAGTTATATCTTTAGCAAATGCTCTATATGGTGCAAATTCTGGCTGAACAGTGGCTGCTATATCAGCAACGCTACCCAAAACAGGTAATATTTTATCTCTATTATTATAAATTGTTTTACCAACTGTTTGTAAACCATTTGAAATAGCACTACCTGCTTTTTTAACAAAATCTAATAAACCGGCCCCATGTAATTCTTCGTGACTTAAATGAATTCTAACTCCTTTATGATGTTCATGTGCATGTTTTAATTTTCTCATTGTTTCTGGATGTAGATGGTGAAAATGAACTCCTCTCCCAATATGCTCGTGTTTTAATTGAATTGGATGCCCCGCCCTCGCTTTTAAAATTTGATGATGACTTAAATGTAATTTAACCCCAGACATAATTTTTCTATAGATAATATATATTATCTCTAGAAAAAAAATATCTAAATATAATTAATTAAATCTAAATAGAAATACGTTTATGAGTATTTTTATGATGTGGGTTAATATTTATATGCTTTAATTCTTTTTTCAAAATATCTATATTATGAGGTGTTTTTTTTAAATGATGTAAAGACCCTCCATGTGTTAAAATTTTCATATTTTTAATAACAATTCTATTATTTTTATGTTTTGTGTGAGTCATTTTTATATATATTATAATTAATATATTAATCTTTAATAATATCTAATATTATTATTATATTTGTATCAATAATATTTAAAGGATTCATATTTTGGTCTAAAAAACTACATTTAAATGAATTTCTACTTCCGTCTAAACATTTCAGATATAATGGATATCTAGGTTGAAATATTATTTGACTTGCGTATGTTGTAGTTATTGGAATAGTTGTCATTAGATTTGTAGGATTACTTAATAGATTAGAACATAAATCACATGAAAATAAGATAGAACTAATAGGTGATATTTGAGGAGTAAATGTTGAAGTTATAGAATAAGTTTGAGTTTGAGTTGCAGTAGCAGGAAATGTAGTGCTATTAGCAAATCCAATAATTAAACCAAAATTAGAAGTATTTGTTACTAATTGAGGTACTTGATTCACATTTGTTGGTAATGAAGTAGAACCCCATTTACTAAGACCTGTACCATAACTCCAACCTGAAGGAAGAGTTGTAGGGACTTGATAGCAATTCAATTGGACATAATCTAAATTAGTATTACCAACTAATTCAATATAATACACATTTTGATTTGCACTATTTATTAAATAATATCCATTCGCTATTAATATCGATTGAATATAGGAATTAATTTGTTGTAATGTATAGAAACCGGTAGGAATAGTTAAATTTAAAGTAACAGTTCCAGACCCATCAGGAAGAATAATAGAAAAAGTTTGATTATTAAAATTTGGTGTAATATTATAAAAAGAATAAGGTATAATTATTTGATTAATAGCAATTTTAGAATCTTTAAATGTAACAGACCCTGAAGGAAAAACATATTGATAAACATTATTACTTTGATTTGAAACTAAATTATTTTGATTCAATAATATAGGAGCACTCATTATATTTTAACTATATTTATGTTTTTATTAATTTTTTTAATTTATTAAAATCAGTTTTATTTAATAAACCTTTATCATTTACTAAATTTAAAATTTCATCAAATTCTTTTACTAATTCATCTGAATAATTACCAACCATAATTTCATCTTTAATAACATTGAATTTTTCTATTAAATGTTCCAAATTTGTATCTATAAAATTATCTCGAATTTCAAATATATTTTCAATATCACATATTTTTAATAAATCATTAAAATATTTTTGTTCATTATCTGATAATTTTAATAATTTATCTTCTACTATTTCATATTCTTTATTCAATAAATGTTTAATTATACGTTTAAACTTATCAGTAATCAATTCTTTTTTTAATTTTGTATGATTCATTTTATCTATACATAAAAGCTTATTTTTATTTAATGCTGTTAAACTTAAAAAATATTTACCTAATTCACTGCAATTTTTACCATCAATTTTGACCATTATATAACTATATAATAAAAAATATAAAAAATATATAAATTTATCTTCTATGTTGATTATTAAAACCTTTACCTTTTAATTTTCTAAAACCTTTACCTTTTTCTTCTGGGTAAAATTTTCCATTATTTTTTAAAATATTTTCTTTTACATAATTATATAACTTTAGTAATTCGGGTTTATTTACATAATTAAAAGTTGAGCTAACACCAGTAATTTGGTGTATTTCTTCTGCAGAAAAAGGATAATTCTCAGTTAATCGGTTAATACTGTTTATAATGTCATTTTTAAATACAGGCATTGCTTCTGCATAATTTTGTGTTTCTTCTTTTTCTTCTTCTTTTTCTTCTTCATTTTCTTGCTTTGATTTAAATTCTTTATTTAAAATTGTATTTAATATTCCTTCTACAAGCTTCTGCTTTAGAATTGGTATGTCTTGCTTGTATGATTTAAATTCTTTATTTAACTCTGTTAAATTTTCATATAATTTTGTATTTTCAGGTCCAATAGATGTAGTATAATATTCTTTATATTGTTTTTGTGTTAATAAATCATTTTTATATTCTTTCCATAATTCAATAAATATATTAGAAGTTAAATCTCTTAAACCTTTATTTTTAGTTAAAAATACACTACCAAATCTATAAAAATTATCAATTTCGTTAAGTTGTGATAATGTTTGAATAGCATTATTTAATTCTTGTCCATTTTTGAATAATGATCTGAGTTGTTCTGTTATCACATTTCTTTTTTGAGAATCAGTTAAATATTTTTTATCATTATAAGTTAAATCTGGAAATGTTGATTTTTTTTCTAAATATTCATCAATTAAAGGTCTAACTTGATTTTGAATATTGATATTTTTTTTGTTTTCAATTATAAATTTATCAGGATTAAAAAAACCAGATACTGAAGCATTTGGATTTTTCTTAGTTATTAAACTCATTCTATATTATATCAAAAAAAAATAAGTCTATTTATTTATTTAAATACATTTTTTTATTTAGAAAATTCTTTTAGTTTGACCTGTTAAAATATCCACTTCTATTTCTTTTTGGAACCCAATAAAACAGTAATAATCAACTCCAACACCGCTTGAATTTGTACATTGAAAAGTTACACTTTGATAAGTTTTATCTTGAGCTTCAGTTCTTCTTGATAAATCAGCGACGAAATATGGAGACCACGTGAATGTTGTATAATCAATTAAGCCCGAGCTTAGTTCTTTATTTAAACCGCCGTTTAAACCAAATCTTTGAATCTCTTGACTCCATATATCAAAAGTATAATTGGCATTTTGATTAAATAAATTTTTACCAGAAATACTAACATTTGCATTTTGAAAAGCAAGCATTCCGCCGGCAAGTGTCGTATTTGGCGCAGAATCGAACAACGATTGGAATTGAGAGAGTCCTGTTGCAGAAGTAAACAAAGACGATCCTGTGGTTTGAAAAGGAAGAACTATTAATATTTGAGGGTTTGTAATTGCTGTTGATAGAGTTTGACTAACTGAAGCTCCGTTTGCTTGATTTAGTATACTTTGTTGATACCAATCCATATAACGAATTCGTTGAACTCGATTAGATAATAATCTTTCTTCATAATTCGGGTTTATTACATAATTCGCAATATAAATTCTACAATTTGGTAATGTAGAATAACCTAATTGGCATTGATTACCACTCGCTTGTGTAGTTATTTGTGATTGAGTTTTTGTTTGAATTGCAGTATAAACAGCAATTTGACCAGCTGTTCCAGTTGAAGTTACTGGGTTTAATAAAGGTGCAGTTACCATTACAGGACACGTATTCCCCCCCAAAGGTGAATAACCATACATTTTCATACCATAATTAGTGCCAGTAGTATTTGTAGTAAATTGAGCAGTTCCGGCGTTAAAATTAATTTGTAATCTTATTTGACTACCTTTGACTAAAGGATATTTTGATAATAGATCGGCTATTCTTGTTAATGGTAGATATACTACGTAATTTAATGCACAGCAACTAGCATAATTTGTTGAACTGGCAGTATATTGAGCTTGACTAAAATATGGCTCCCATATATTTGTAAAAGCATTAACTGTACTTCCTAAACAAGGCGGGTAACCATTAAGAGCAGCTCCTGTTGCAGCCGGTGAATTTATAAATAATTGCCTATCAGCCAATCCGTTATTAAAATCTCTATAATTATATCCTGTAAGAGTAGCAGTATTTGCGGCATTCAAATAATAATTATTCGTGTAACCATCTCCAGTTGTTGTTACATTCGGTCCTGAATATCGAATACTCGTTGCAGTATCGGGAGCAATATTATTAATAGATCCCTTTAATTTTAAATTATCTCGTGACATTGTTAATTGAGATATTACTTGAAGTGGAAAATTTGACATTGAAGTTTGATCGATTAATTGTTCTCCATTAACAAATAATTGTATTGAATCTATAAAATTTAAATAATCTGATTTTAATGCTATATTATCTGCTGTCAAAGTAAAAGTTCCAGTAGGTGTGGTTAAAATAGCTGCCGTACCGCTGATTCCGCTACATCCAGTTGGAATAGCAGAATTTGAAGTTAAAAATTGAGTTGCAAAAGGCATAACAACATATGATTCTTGCAAAGACATCCAAGAATTTTGACTAATGGCACTTGATAAATCCCAACTAACCATATTGCTATAATTACCATTTTGTTGATCGACAACATAAGTAAAATTTCGTTGAGAACAATATGACCTCCAATCATCAAGCGATTCACCAGCAATTGTTTGATCAATTTGTACTTTAGCTGCCGTATCACAGGAAGCCATTATTAAAAATAAAAAATATAACTATATATATATAAGTAAAAATAAAAATTAATTAAAATATATAATGTCTTATACCATATCTGATTTAGAAAATTTATCAAACAAATATAATTTAAATATTCATTTTTTAAAAATTGAAGATTTTAATAAATTAAATCAAATCGAAGACGCTAATTATATTGTATTAATTCATAATAAAAATGAAGACGGACATTTTGTAGCATTCAAAAAAATTAAGAATAATATATTTTATTTTGATAGTTTTGGCCAGCCTCCATTTAAAAGATTAAATCATTATTTAACTAAAAAAGGTATGTTTTATTATAGTTATGTACAAATTCAAGCATTAAATGAAAATAATTGTGGATTATTTTGTATAGAATTTTTAAAAGAAATAAATGAAAATACTAATGGAAATATAAAAAAAATATTAAAGAAATATGACGAATATTTACATAAATTTCATATTTATAATATATATTAAAATTGACCTTTCATATCTGGGTATAAATTTATAAATGTGTTCTCTAAAAATTTAATTTTTTTGTTTAATTTTCTTATATATGATATTATTGGTATACATAATTTAGTATAATCTACTCCATATTGTATTCCATCATCCATTTCATCATTTTGTGTAAAATTAACAAATTCTTTATAATTTAATTCTAATAAATCTTGCGCTATAACTCCTATATTTGGTGTATTGTTTTTATCTTTAATTAATTTATATTCTACTAATTTTATATTATCTATTAATTTATCTCCATAGGTTTCACTTAAATGGTGTATTTCTTTTTTTATTCTTCGATCTGATAAATACCATACTTGCCCGCTAGCAACTACTATACCGTTAGTTGTATATAAACTCGTTGAATTTGAAGCAGGACCAATGGTTGTACCAGAACCAGTAGAAAAACCATATCCAGACCCGCTATAAGAAGTTGATCCTCCTACTGAATAAGATACAGACCCATTTACATATAATGGATAACTTTGTAAAGAAGCAGTACCAATTGTGCAATAAGTAGTAACAATAAGGTCTCCGTTAATTTGAGCTATATTGCCACTCGGAGCCATTATAAAATTACCACCCGAAGAAACTTTTAAATCTACATAATTTGTTTCTGTTCCAGAATTATTATTATAAATTAATCTCATACAATTACCAGCATAATCATTTACACATAAAGCTTTATTTGCAGTAGAAGTATATATACCCAAATTAGATTGAGTATAAATAGATCCTGAATTTGCGGCTAAATTAGTAATAATCAAATTACTTGTTGTTATACTAATTTGATTATAAATATAATTAGTACTCAAATAAGTTGTTGTTAAACTATTAATACCAGTTATATTAGAAGAAGAATCTAAAACTAAACATTTAGAAGCACTTGCCGTTCCAGCAGTGACATTAGTATAATTTAATTGAGTTCCTGAAGAAGTTATTAAAGTACTACCCAAAGTAATATTAGTTATTGTTGAATTAGTTAAAGTTGAATTAGTTGATATTAAAGTAGTTGCTGTTAAACTATTAATTCCAGAGGTTATATTAGAAGAGGCATTTAAGGTTAAACAACCACTTGCCGCACCAACCCCTAATGTTATAATTGGCTCTAAATAATTAATTTGAGTTGCGGTTGCTGATATTGAAATTCCACCTAAGGTTAAACCACCTGTAACGGTTGACGTAGTATTTAAAATTGAATTAATATAAACTATCCCACCAGAGGGTGTTATATTTAAATTACCACTTGATGAAACTAATAAATCAGTATAATTAGTTTCTGTTCCGGAATTATTATTATAAATTAATCTTAAACAATTACCAGATGAATTATTTATAGCAAGTTGTCTATTAGCTAAAGAGGTTTCAAATCCAAAATTAGTTGCACCAAAATATAAAGTTGAATTAGCACTAACATATTGAATAGTTGTTGCTGTTCCTAAAGTTAAAACCTTATTATTAGACATTGTTAAATTATTACTTACATTTAATGTTGTAGCACTAATAGTTTGAGAATCTATTATACCGTCGGAATAAATTGTCCCCGTCATTGTACCCCCCAATAATTGTAAAAAATTTTCTTGAGCATATTGTAAAGTAATATACATGCCTGACTCCGAATTGAATTCATATGAATTGAATATATTTGTAGGAGGATTAGGGATAGGCGGTGCATATGAACTCATATTAAAAAATTTAAATAGTTATAATGTATATTATAATATATATAAATATGGGTGAAAATTTTTATAATTTAAAATCTGTAAAAGAATATCAAACAAAAGCTTTCAACCCTAATTTTGGTAATAAACATTTTATAGAAATACCCTCACGAATTTTAATAGTTGGCCCTTCAGGAAGTGGTAAATCTAATACTTTATTGAATTTAATAAAAAGGTTTAATGGAACATTTAATCATATATATTTAGGTTTAAAAAATAGTAATGAACCTTTATATCAAATGTTAATTAAAAAATTAGGTGATTCTATAACAGTTTATGAAAATGGTGAAATTCCAAGATTAAGTGATATACAACCAAATGGAGAACAATTATTTATATTTGATGATTTAGTTGGAGATAAAGGAGCTAATCAAATAATAGAAGATTATTTTAAATTAGGAAGAAAAAAAAATATAACTTCTATATATTTATCACAATCATATTTTAAAACACCAAAATTCATAAGAGATAATTTATCTTATTTAATTATAAAAAAAATAACAAGTAAAAAAGAATTAAAACTAATATTAAATGATTATCCTATAACTAATATTAATATTGATCAATTAAAAAATATATATGAAAAAACTACTAAAAAATTTGAAGATTGTTTATCTATAGATGTTTTAAATCATAAATTATATTATAATTTTAATAAATTAATTAATTAATTGTTCTTCTTCAACTATTTCATTAATTGTATGATTATCATAACGATATAATAAATCCATTATTATTACTTTATATATATCATAATCTATAAACCTACCATTTATTATAAAATATGAATCAGTTTGATTATTATTATTAATACCATTAGACATTTTTTTTTTATATATATTATTTATGATATTTATTTAATTGATAATAATATAGATGCCTCATATTACAAAAAAAACAGCACTTAAAAAACACATACCTAAAGATTCATTACAAACTATAATTATTAATAAGGATATAAATTTAAATGATGCTATTAATTGGCTTTCTTATCATAATTATAATTTTGATGATATACGCGAGACACAAAATTCATATAGGTTCTTACAAACTAATCCTATTATAGATGCCACATTTTATTCTAAACGAATAACTCCTGAAATTACTTTAGTATATCAAATTTATAAATGATTGATATATAATTTTTTGTTTTTTTTTTGATTAAAAAATTAATATAAAATCATATAAATTAATTCTAAAGATTATTATTAAAGATATTAAGATTATTATTAAAGGAGCTATTTTATATATCTTCATATATATAATTTATTATTATTAAAGATTCAT
>Ga0302186_10002910_pt1 | contig 12848 bp, 7 predicted proteins | sample II_Bog_E1_2_FD_198782 | JGI IMG/M metagenome (GOLD analysis project Ga0302186, IMG submission 198782) | Peat permafrost microbial communities from Stordalen Mire near Abisko, Sweden - II_Bog_E1_1 | ecosystem: Environmental > Terrestrial > Soil > Wetlands > Peat | place: Sweden: Abisko, Stordalen... | reverse complement strand
CATAAATACTGCCGGGTTTCCATACCTGGAATTTTTGTCCGTTATCATTCAATACATTATTAAAAAACCATTCGATTCTATAATCTGATGGAACGGAATCAGCATATAACGACATCCAATTATAGTTGCAAACAGCTTTGGTAGTAGAGGTAATAAAAGGATGAATATTCTTACAAACCTGGTAGCCGAAATCTGTCGTTTCGGAACAACCAATTGAATCGGTTTCAGTAAGTTTGTAAATGCCTGTATCGTTTGGAACATAATAAGCGGCATTGGCGCCGTTAATTGTTGAATCAAGGGTATACCACTGCAATTTAGTATTAGCGGGAAAATTTCCTTGATACGGCACAAAAAATAACGTGTCGTTGGATTGTATTATAGATGGATATATTAAATTTGTATCAAGTGTTATTTTTACAGAAGTACTTGTATCTGTACAGCCACCCTGTTCGGTCCATACAATTGAATAACTGCCTCCTATAGAGGTATAAAATGTTTTATTGGCTTCACCCGGTAAAATTGTATCGTTTTTTAACCATTGAATGGAATAATATTGTGGAACAGAATCCATGGATAATTTTACAACTTTATAATTGCAGATTAAATTGCCTGATGAAACAATTACAGGTAGTTGTAGTGTAGAACAATTAATATAATTAAACGGCAATGAAGTCCCGTGACAGATTGTTGTGTCGCCAGTTGTTACGGTATAAATTCCATTTTGAGAAACGGAAATACTTTGGGTGGTATCACCAGAGATGGCTTTGTCGTTATAATACCATTGAATTTTAGTGGCAGCTGTGGTCGTTAAGATGGCACCATTTTGTGAAATAGTTGGAATAGGAAATTGTATGTTACATTCTTGTCCCGCATATATTCCAGAATCGGGAACAGAATTATAAGCATACCCGGTGACAATAAAACTACCTCCTATATAGAGCCTTACCCAACCATAATAAGTATTACCATTATCAACAAGTTTCAATGGTACATAGGATGTATCTGAATTAAAACGCCACGGGCCACCTGAATAAAATGAAGAGTCATCATTGCCTCGTAATTGCCATTTTTCATATTCAAAGCTCTGCCCCTTAGCCCATCCATACGAACCCACATTATTTGCATTGATAGCAGAACCATAATAAAAAGGTTTACCAATTAAAGCATTAGAAGACATGGCTATTGCCCCTACAAATTCACCACCGTGGGCAGAAAATGAATAATTAGTGCCGCCATTACGGAAGGAGGTATGGGTCTGAATAATTTTAAAATCTACTATTCCATCATTATTTAAATCTAAGTTGTAAGTGGTATCGCTTCCTACAAATGCCGGTTTTACCGGTGTATAAACAATTTGGGCATCAGCTGTTCTATCAATAGCAAGCACTGCCGCCGCTACTGCGGAATAAGAGGCCAGTTTTTTAGCAAGCGATGATTTATTTACCAAAAATAAATTATTCTATCAAAGATACTTATTTAAAGCCAGCATTGTATAAAGGGTTATCAACCTATATAAACCATTAACATTACATAAATAAACTTGTCAATCATGTTTTAAAAAATATATAAGTATTTAATTTTAAATAATTTATGATTTTTGCATGTATATTACTTGACAAGTTGTTTTGCTTTCGGTTTAATTTTGTTTTGGCACGTTTTTTAAAATTTATTGTTCAGTTATTGCTTGCACACCATTTTTAATTGGTTAGTTTTAATTGAAAAATTAGTAGCTTTGAATGACTTTAAAAAAAGAGAAATATGCCAGAAGCAACCAGCACACAAGCCGTTTTAAAAGGTGGTGAGTTTTTAATAAAAGATGTAAAGCCTGAAGACATTTTTATACCGGAAGAATGTAATGAAGAGCAACAGATGATGCGCCAGATGACGCGTGATTTTATTGATAATGAAATTATACCTAATATAGAAAAACTGGATAAGCACGAACCTGGTTTAATGCAATCGCTGTTAAATAAAGCTGCCGAGGTTGGATTGTTGGGTACATCAATACCTGAAGAATATGGCGGTTATGGCCGCGATTTTGTTACAGGCACACTAATTACCGAAGAGTTAGGAGCAGGACACTCCTTTGCTGTGGCTATAGCGGCTCACACCGGTATTGGTACGTTGCCAATATATTATTATGGAACAGAAGAGCAACGCAAAAAATATTTGCCCAAATTAGTTAGCGGAGAATTAAAAGGCGCTTACTGTTTAACAGAACCCGGCAGCGGCTCCGATGCTTTGGCTGCTAAAACAACAGCGGTATTATCAGCAGATAAGAAGTTTTATATACTTAACGGACAAAAGATGTGGATCACCAACGGTGGGTTTGCAGATATTTTTACCGTATTTGCTAAAGTTGATGGTGAGAAATTTACAGGATTTATTGTTGAAGCCAACACACCCGGTTTAACTCGCGGACACGAAGAAAACAAAATGGGCATTAAAGGCTCATCAACCTGTCAAATATTTTTTCAGGATGTAAAAATACCGGTGGAAAATGTTTTGGGCGAGATAGGGAAAGGGCATTTAATTGCATTTAATATTTTAAATATAGGCAGGCAGAAATTATGCGCAGCTGCATTAGGCGGGGCAAAACGTGCTTCTACCATGTCCATTCAATATGCTACACAGCGCGAACAGTTCAAGAAGCCAATAGCCTCATTTGGAGCCATTCAATATAAGTTAGCGGAACAGGCAATAAGAATTTATGCTGCTGAAAGCGCTTTATATAGGGCCTCACAGGATATTGAATTAAAGAAAACACAATTGATGGCTGCAGGAAAATCTAATTCACAAGCCTTAATGGGAGCCGCTGAAGAGTATGCCATTGAGTGTTCAATTCTAAAAGTGTTTGGTTCTGAAGTTTTGAATTATGTAGTGGATGAAGGAGTGCAGATATTTGGCGGAGTTGGTTTTTCAGAGGAATACCCCGCAGCCCGCGCTTATCGTGATTCGCGCATCAACCGTATTTTTGAAGGTACTAATGAAATAAACAGGTTGCTTACAGTGGATATGTTGCTAAAGAGAGTAATGAAGGGTGCTATTGACCTGATGACTTCTGCCACGAATGTACAGAAAGAATTAATGGGAGTACCAGACTTTAGTTCGGCAGATGAAGGAGAATTTGCTGCAGAAAGAAAGGCTGTAACCAATATGAAAAAAGGCATTCTTATTGTTGCCGGCGCTGCTGTGCAAAAATTAATGATGGCTTTGGAAAATGAGCAGGAGATTTTAATGGACGTATCTGACATGATAATGGAAGCTTATGTTAGTGAATCATTGTTACTACGTGTTGAAAAACTAACAGCTGATAAAGGTGTAGCAGAAATTGCTTTGCAAAAGGATATGTTGCAAACATTTTTAAATGATTCAATAGACAGGTTTAACATACATGGCAAAAATGCCATTGCTGCTTTTGCTGAAGGCGATGACCAGAGAATGTTGTTGATGGGTTTAAAGCGATTTACTAAATACGGGCCCGTAAATACTAAGGCCGCACGCCGCAAAATTGCCGCTAAACTTATTGCAGATAATAAATATAGCTTCTAATTTGAAAATTATTGTAAATACAAATGAATTTTTGAGTGTTAACTTTTAACTCAAAGTGAAAGGTAACCATATCATTTTCTTATTTATTTTTTTCTGTCATTATGCGGTGGGGCAGCAAGCGCCATTTTCTAATTTTGATGAAAAAATATCGGCGTCTGAAAAAAGAGCTGCTTTAGGGCTTATAAATTATAAGGAAGACCTCGCTACCACAAATTATAACATTGTTTACGACAAATGTTTTTGGAACATTGACCCTTCTGTTAAATTTATTTCGGGACATATACAAACTTATTTCATTCCGCTTAATACGGGTATGACTTCAATAGTTCTTGATTTGACAGATTCGCTAACCGTTGATTCCATAATTTATAATAATCAACAAGTCAGCTTTATTCATGTTGACAGCCAGATAATTATAAATTTCCCTGTTACTTTAGTTATTGGAGAGGAATATAATGTTAGTATTTACTATCATGGCATTCCGCCAAGTATAGGCTTTGGTTCATTTGTTCAACAAAAGCATGGACCGGATTCTATACCAATAATTTGGACCCTAAGCGAACCTTACGGGGCAAGTGATTGGTGGCCCTGCAAAAACTCGCTGACTGATAAGATTGATTCTATTGATATTTTTGTAACAACACCTTCTCAATATCGCGATGGCAGTAATGGCTTATTAGTATCTCAAGACACTTCAGGTGGATTAACTACATGGCATTGGAAGCACCGTTATCCTATAGCCACTTATCTTGTTGCTATTGATGTAACTACTTTTTCTGTTTATTCAGATCATGTTCCGTTTAGAGGAGATACGTTGCAGGTTTTAAATTATGTGTGGCCTGAAGACTCTGCAATAGCCGTTGGTGAAACTCCGGCTCTTATACCAATTATTCAGTTATATGATTCAATTTATGAACTATATCCTTTTCAAAAAGAAAAATATGGACATGCACAATTTGGATGGGATGGGGGTATGGAGCATCAAACCATGTCGTATATGCATGATTTTGATTTTGAAACTATGGTTCACGAATGTGCTCATCAGTGGTTTGGCGATAAAGTAACTTGTGGTAGTTGGCAGGATATTTTTCTTAACGAAGGCTTTGCAGTGTATTCTACAGATATGTCTTACCAGTTTACATCAAGTGATCATTGGTGGCTGGTTTGGAAAAATAATGAATTGGGAAATATTACCAGTCAGCCAGACGGCTCGGTGTGGGTAGATGATACCACATCTGTTGACCGTATATTCGATAGCCGGTTAACGTATGCGAAAGGAGGGTATTTATTACACCAGCTGCGTTATCAAATAGGTGACTCAGCCTTTTTTACAGGACTACATAGTTACTTGGATGATACTAACCTGGCATATGGCTTTGCCCGTGTTTCAGATCTGATAGCTCATCTTTCCATCTCATCGGGACAAGATCTGACAAATTATTTTAATCAATGGTATTATGGGCAAGGCTATCCAAGTTATCAATTAGAGTGGCAAGAGGATACTTTGACAAATATAGTTGATTTGATCGTTGGTCAAACAACATCTGATCCATCGTCTGTTATATTTTTTCCATTGACTATACCGGTTGAATTTAAAAGTGCAACCAATGATACTATTGTGCGGCTTTTAAATACATTTTCAGGTCAAAACTATACGATACAACTTTCATTTAAAGCCGATTCTTTAAAATTCGATCCGGAACAAACAATTATATCAGCAAGTAATACCGTATCCGGTATAAAAAAGGTAAATGCTATTCCGTATTCGGTAAATATTTTTCCTAACCCTGTTTCTACCAATTTGTTTATATCTACCAGTGATAATGGCTATCATTTATTGTCGGCCTCGCTGTATAATATAATTGGCCAGCAGGTTTATAAGCAAGATCTTTTGCAAAAAACTAACTCAATTAATATAAATAGCAGGGTATTTACCGATGGTGTTTATATGCTGCAGTTATACACCGACAAAGGAAATATTCAAAAGAAGATAATAGTGATGCGGTAATCCTTTTGAAAGTATTTAATTCCTTATCCGCCACATGGCGCCAATTAGTAATGATTTGGCAAGTTTCGCCTCACTTCTTTTCGCGGTAGTAAGAACAACATCAATATCATTACTTAATCCTTTTATGTCTTCAAGGTTTTTAACGGTACGTTCGGCAAGAATTTTTTTAGTGTAAGAATCGACAGTTCCTGAAAGTGTTACAAAACCATTGGTAACTGCAATTTTTATTTTGCATAAGCCAAGCTGGTGTTTGTCGAACTCATTAAGGATCTCATTGGTAATTTGGGTATCAGTTTTCATGCGCTTAAAATTTATTATTAATTACTAAAAACAAATCTTAGTTACTAAAGCTCTTAATAATAAAATAATTAAGACTGATAAAGAAACAAATCAAAATTTAAATACAAGGTAACGCTGCTGCTTGGCTAAGATAGTAAATTTTAGGATCAATCCAATTTATTTTCAGGCCGCATTTGTGGAAAAAAAATAACGTCTTGTATAGATGATGAGTTGGTCATTATCATGGTCAGCCTATCCATGCCTATGCCAAGCCCTGATGTGGGAGGCATACCATATTCAAGCGCACGTAAAAAATCTTCATCAAGTACCATAGCTTCCTCATCACCTTTTTCTCTAAGGCTTAACTGGTCTTCAAAGCGCTTACGCTGCTCTAAGGGATCGTTTAATTCAGAAAAAGCATTGCATATCTCCTTGCTGTTACAAATGGCTTCAAAGCGTTCAACTAATCCCGGTTTGCTGCGGTGTTTTTTGGCTAATGGCGACATCTCAACAGGATAATCGGTTATAAAGGTGGGTTGAATAATATTGGGCTCACATTTAGCGCCAAAAATTTCATCAATTATTTTTCCTTTGCCCATAGTATTGTCAATGTGTATGTGCAATGAGTGTGCTGCTTCGCGAAGTTGGGCTTCATCCATTTGCCCGATATCAATACCCGTAAAATGTTGAATGGCTTCAAACATGGTCATTCTTTTCCAGGGGCGTTTAAAATCAATAATATGTTCTCCTACGGTAACCTGTGTAGTGCCATGAAGGTCAAGCGCGGCTTTCTCCAGCATTTCTTCCATCAGGTTCATCATCCATATATAATCCTTGTAAGCCACATATATTTCCATAAGTGTGAACTCAGGATTATGAAAACGATCCATGCCTTCATTGCGAAAGTCTTTGGCAAATTCATAAACACCATCAAAACCGCCTACAATAAGGCGTTTTAAATACAATTCATTGGCAATGCGCATATATAATGGCATATCCAGGGTATTGTGATGCGTTTTAAACGGACGTGCCGCCGCTCCGCCATAAACAGGTTGTAAAATAGGGGTCTCCACTTCAATATATCCTTTGCCATTCAAATATTCACGCATTGAATTAAACAGCTTAGAACGGGCTATAAAAGTGTCTTTAACCTGTGGATTAATAACAAGATCAGCATAGCGCTGGCGGTACCTGAACTCAGGATCGGTAACGGCATCAAATGTTTCTCCTTCCTTTTCTTTTACAATAGGCAGGGGTTTAAGTGATTTACTTAAAAGTTTAAGACTTTTAACGTGTATTGATATTTCACCGGTTTTTGTTCTAAAGGCATATCCGGTTACGCCTATAATATCACTCAGATCAAGCATTTTTTTAAAAACAGTATTATACAGGGTTTTGTCTTCGCCGGGGCATATTTCATCACGATTAATATATAACTGAATACGTCCTACACTATCCTGCAAAACAGCAAATGAGGCGCTGCCCATAATACGTTTGCTCATTAACCTGCCGGCAATGCTTAACTGCTGCAATTGCTCGGGGTCGGTATCAAACGTTTGTAAAATTTTTGTTGTAGTGCAATTCACTTCAAATAACTCGGCAGGGTATGGGTCAATACCCAATGCTATTATCTGTTTTAAAGTTTCGCGTCTAATTAATTCCTGTTCACTTAAACTCATGTATAAAATTTGTGCGTAAAAATAAACATTCGTGGTTTAATAGAGGTAGTAGGCTTAAAAGATTATAAGGGGAGTATACCTTTTATAGCTATTAAGTTTATTATAATTAATCGCCAATAGCCGTATTTAAAAACTGAATGAAAGGAGACAGGGTTTTAAAAGTTTTTACCACTTGTACTAATGCAGTTTTGCTCATTGCATCGGCATCTTTCATATCAACTCCAAAAACATAGCTTTTGTATTTTAGCCATTCAATGGCAGGGTCGTCCTTGGCATAATTTTTTGGAGCCGTACTCATTTTGTCCTCGTTCATAGTGCCAAAGACTGACTTGAAGGACTTGTTGAGAATAATTTTTTCAAATGACTTTTGGTTATAATCTATCTCTTGTCTTACTTTATCTAAAACATCTTTCTCCGGCCTCCATACACCACCACCAATATAGGTGTTGCCATTGGGCTCAATATGAAAATAATAACCTGCGAAATGAGATTTTTTTCCTCCCCGGCTTATTACGGCAGCCAGGTGATGTTTGTAAGGGCTTTTATCTTTTGAAAAACGAATATCCCTGTTTATTCTAAACACGCAATTTTTTGCTTCAAGGGGTTCAATATCAGGGTTAAATTTTCGTAGTTCGATGATAAGCTTATCTACGAAGCCATAAAAATCCTTTTTTATCTTCTCATAAGTGGGGCGGTTTTTATCAAACCACTCTTTGTTATTGTTAGATTTAAGAGTCTTTAAAAATTTAAACGTGTCGGGGTGGAATTGAGGGTTTGTTTTCATAAGTAATAGGTCATGATAGATTCAACATATTTTTCCTTCGGCGGTACAGGTAACGCCAAACAACTTATTATACCTGCCCAATGACATTTCAGCAGAGTTATATGCTTTTAATATAGAATTAGCAAATGGATTTACAGGAGCCATTGACGATTTTGATGTGGTATTTTTAGTAAGCATACGAACTGCCCATACTAATGGAAAAATACTTCCGTATAAATAGGAGATATTACCTATCTCAAAGCCAACTTTATTTAATAGGCTGCGCAGTGTTGGAATACGATAGCGGCGGTAATGGCCCAAATAAACATCATGTCCCGACCATAAGCTAAGAAAAGCAGGAACGGTAATAAAATAATAGCAATTCTTAAGGCATTTAGATTTAATATGAGCTAAAACGGCATCATCATGTTCTATATGTTCTAACACATCCATCATTACCACTACGGCAGATTCAACATTGTCAGGCATTTCACGGCGTTTCTCTATCTTTTGTCCTTTGGTATCTGATAATTCTTTGTCAGAGTATTCAATATCAACCAGGTAAATTTTTTCTGTTAATTCAGGATTAAATTGCTCCAGTTCATAAGAAAAAAAACCTGAGCCTGCGCCAAAATCAATAATAGTAAGCGGTTTGCCAAGCTGGCGATTTATTTTTTTTACAAAACTAAACAAGGGTATTTTTTTACTTTGATAATACCAATGTGTTTTAGGATCAACGCCGCTTTCAAGTTCTTTAATATCCATTATTAATGAGGTTGTTTTAACTGGTTAACTACATCAAAATACTTTTTAGCTGTGGCATTATCGCCACGCCGTTGATAAATAGTGCCCAGGTAATAATAAGCCTGTATATCATCAGGATTTACTTTGATCGCCTGGTTCAGATAAGATATTCCCGCTTCAGCATTGCCTTGTTGTAAATAGCATAAAGCCAGGTTATCGTAAGCAGCATTATCAGTAGAATCTATCGCAATTAAGTTATTGAAAGATTTTGCTGCATTACCCAAATCGCCTTTGCGCATTAATGAAACGCCTTTTATTAAAATAGCATTTTCATAACCGGGATAAATTTTTAAAGCGCCATTTACAACAGTAACAGCAGAATCATATTTAGCAGATTGAAAATAGCACTGTGCCAGCCCATCATAAGCCAGTTCATTATTTGAATCGGCTTTTATGGCTTCTTTGAAATAAGCTATGGCGGAATCGAGTTTGCTTTTCTTCATAGCGTCGTAACCATAAAAATCAGATTTGTCTGTACGTTTTACAATAATATCAAGCGGAGTATTGTCGGCTTTAACTTCATGAATGGTGTTCTTTGATATCCAACTGTTAGTTTCCAATTGTGTATGATCGATAAAGCGAGAATAGAATATACCATAATCCCAGTTTTTTTGAGCACGGGCATCAAATCGTGTATAAATCACTTTAATATTTTTGGAATAAGCTGTTAGATAATAGTAAACAGGATTGGCACAATTTGTAGCAACGGTAATAGGCTTTGAGGTATCTACATTTTTTTCAAACCAATTGCAAGCCTGTTTCAGGCTGTTCATGTAATAATCAGTCTCATATTTGCCATAGGCGCCATCTATGCCACCTTGTATTTCGTTAAAATAAACTACTTCATTAGGGTGATTTTTAATAGACCAGCTAATAGGCAGGAATAATAGTACAGCCATTCCCAAAGCAAGGGCACTTTGAACTATTTTATTTTTTAATAATTCAAAAAGACTATCCCAAAACACACCTGCACCAACAACAATAGGAGGGTAAATGAATAAGAATTGACGCCAACCATCATACAACGGCGATTGTTTTACCACACCTGCATATAACCAGGGCAAGACCACTGCAAATGCTAAAACATAAAACACATGGCGTGCCTTAAAATATTTTTTTATGAATGGTAATTCTATCCATACGCCTATAAATCCTGCTATAACAATAATAGGAGCGGTGATGTAAATCCACTGAGGAATATAATAACACGGAATATTATCTGACATAATGTGTTGCCCGTCAAACAGCAGTCTTATATTGGTTGAAAACTTTTGCATTTCATTAAAAGCCTTCATGGGGTTGCTTATAGGTGAAGACAACCCGTAAGGAAAGAAGATAAGTCCTGCAAAATAACTGGCTATAGTAATTATTGCCAAAGTGGTAACAAGGTTGGTAAATCCTTTTGAAGTATTAAGCACGCTAGCTCTAAAGCTTTTATTAAGTACAAAATCAGCGCCTACAAACATAAATGTAATTACAATAAGCATTACACCCGGTACACGAATACTAATGGCCATTCCAATACCTATAATTAAAAGAATAATGGTTCTACGGTTGGGTGATGGTAATTGCTGAATAAGCTTTAAAAGAAAGTAAATGGATATTATGTAAGCTGCGGCAAACGGCACATCTTTGGGGTTGTTCATACATTGTCCAAAAAATGCCGGTGATGAAGCCAGCAGCAACATAGTGAACCAACCTGTGCGCCAACTGCCAAGTTCTTTAGCTGCCCTGCCGGCAAAAAATATGGCCAAAAAGCCGAAAAAGGCATTCAATATATGCCGCATAGTGTAAACATCAATACCACTAAAAATCTTATTGGCAACGGCACACCAAAAATCAAAAAAGCCGCCATACAGGTAAAGGTTTTGGTGTTTGCCACCGACGGTTAAATAACCTTGATCTTTACCAAATGTTAGAAAAAAATCAAGTACTTTTTCACCATATTCCTTTTGTACTAACTCATCACCAGTAATACCAAAGCTTCGGCTGACTATTGGCAGCATAAAAAACAATAGTAGCGCTAGTGCCGAAAATATAAAACGATGTAAAGGCTTATTACCGGAGTTAATTCCATTAAAAGGCCTGTACGGCTTTTTCAGTGGCTCAACTAAATAATAATTGAATTTGACGCGTAAAGAAATAGTAAATAATTGGATGAACATTCTAAAGGAATCCTTAAGAGGGTTTATTTTACTACCATCCATAGTTTCCCAGGTTACGGGCATATCTCTGATAGGAATGCCTGATAAGCAGGCATCATACAGTAATTCCACATCATGCGACCAACCGGAGGTATGTAGTTGTGAAAAAAGTTGTTTAGCTACGGATAATGGGTATAATTTAAAACCACATTGGGTATCACGGTTATGAAGCGGGGTAAAAAAACGCACTAAAAGGTTAAAGACATTTCCCAGTACTTTTCTATCTTTTTTTTCAGTTATTTTTGAAGAATCTAACTCCCTGGAGGCTATCCATACTTCAGTATTGGAGAATTGATTGTTATTCAACTTTAACCAACTTATTAATTCAGTGGGCCTGGTAGACATGTCGGCATCTAACGTAAGCACATGTGTGCCCGTTGCCACTTCTACCCCTGTTTTTAACGCAAACCCTTTACCTGCATTTTTAGTAAGCTGAATGAGCTGAATTTTGTTTTTAGCCTGTAACTGTTCAAATACATCATTACTTTTTATGAGGTCAGATGTGCCATCGGTACTCCCGTCGTCCACCAAAATAATATCATAATCCAGTGTCCATACCTTATCAAACTCCTTTAAGCCGTTAAATAGCTGTTCTAACCGGTGGCTTTCATTGTAACAGGGAATCACAAGCGTAATACGGTAATTCTGTTTCTCATTAACAGTCATATTTCGCCTCTCAGTAAGAGTATTCTTTTTATTAGCCATTATCACAGGAATTAAAACAAAAGTATTAATTTTTTCATTGTAAAAAAGCAATTTTCATCAATTGGTTTAATCTGTTAAATTTGCAGGTGTTTAACATATTAATACATCAGATTACTTTATGCTGAAGCAAGGACAATATCAGAAACTATTACAAAAACTATCACCCCAGCAAATTCAATTAATGAAGCTGTTACAGGTGCCTACTGCGCAATTAGAAGAGCGTATTAAAGAAGAATTGGAGGTGAACCCTGCATTAGAAGAGGGTAATAAGGAAGAAGATGTCAAATCAAGCGATGACAACCAGCAGGAATCAGAATTAACCACACCCGATGATGATTTTCAAGGAGAAGAAACATCAGATGTACAGGACGACAGCCCTGATATAAATGATTATATGGGCGATGATGATGATCCTGCAGATTATAAGCTTAAAGACAATAACTACCCCGAAGATAATTCTGCCACTCGTGGTATGCCTATCCCTGTGCAGCGCACTTTCCAGGAATTTCTTGAAAACCAGCTTGGAATGCTTGATTTAGATGAACATCAGCATATAATATCTGAACAGATAATTGGTAATATTGATGATGATGGGTATTTACGGCGCACGTTAGATGCTGTGGTTGATGATATTGCTTTTAGCGTAAATGAAGAAACTACCGTTGAAGAATTACAATTTTTATTAGATAAGATTCATCAATTTGACCCCCCCGGTATAGGGGCGCGAGATCTTAAAGAGTGTTTGCTGATTCAATTACATAAAAAAGAGGACCATATTGATGTAATAGACCTGGCTAAAAAGGTTATCAGTGACCATTTTGACGAGTTTATTAAAAAGCATTACGATAAACTGC
>Ga0302186_10002907_pt1 | contig 12858 bp, 6 predicted proteins | sample II_Bog_E1_2_FD_198782 | JGI IMG/M metagenome (GOLD analysis project Ga0302186, IMG submission 198782) | Peat permafrost microbial communities from Stordalen Mire near Abisko, Sweden - II_Bog_E1_1 | ecosystem: Environmental > Terrestrial > Soil > Wetlands > Peat | place: Sweden: Abisko, Stordalen... | reverse complement strand
TGATATTCGAGACATAAGACAATTTTCACTCGCATGGACGTCTATTAATATTGTGCCTATATTAAAGTCTAACATTATTTATAAAATCATTCTAGAGAGAATGATGAACGGCAAGTTGTACTTTGATTCATTATTCCCAATTACACTAACTCGCCCATTTATTGAACATTTTCTTAGGTTGTCATTTTCTCAAGCATCTCTAGGATGTTATGTATGGTGATATTGCTGATGAGACTATACTGCTTAAGATTCATTTGAATGCAATCACTATTATAAATTCTATGTTACCTAAAAACTGGCTTTATTATGGACAACTGTTGTATTTGAGGTCGTAGAACGTGATTAATACACAGTTTTGGTACATTCCTGAGAAACTTGGTTCCCCACATATGATACTTAATTAAAAATGATTAAATTAAAATCAAAGTAATCATATTTTATTGTTAAAATGTATTAAATCATTAAAGATAAATGATTTTCATGATTATTACAATCAAAGATTTCTTTGTACTTTAATAATTAAGTATAAATAATTCTGCTTGCCCCTCAAAACATTTCACCAAATCATAAATAAACCCGAAATGCAATAATTATTATCTCTTAAGAGTATTAGGTTGCTTGTTTTTACGATAAAATGTCTTTTTTCAATATGAATATGATTAATAAATAATTCTTATTAAGCATTTACAATCTCCTTTCACTTCTTCATCGCATATACGCTCCTTTTTTCAAATTAATTTTATCTTTTTTATAGTAGGATGAGCTTTAACGAGGTCTTCCAATAAAACTAGAGCTTCTCTGAGTAGTCATGTGATCAATTGATCTATTTGTTTCTGTTCCCATATCCATTGATCTATCTTTGAAATTTTTATTTATTGGCCTCTCCATTGCCTACTTCTACTTCTACCTCACATTTTCACCATTGAAATTCTATTTGCTGTCCTTATTGTCTTCTGTGGCAAATTTTATTTTTATCTCATCGACTTTTCCTAATAATTCAGTTATTTTCTTCACATTGTCATCTTTTGTTTGATAGTCTGCGAATGATACAATATTTGAATTGTTATGTCGTGCTTCGTGGGATTCATCATAAAAGTTATGAAACATTTTCCTCATGGAATGATAGTAATCGTCAAGAATATCCTTCACAATTTTTTCCTCCTTGGAAATCTTCTCTAATTGCTCATGAAGAAAACTTTTTAGTACTAAACTTTAGGGAGTAATATTGACCAACTTAATATTCATTTTAACCATCCTTATAGCACACTCTGGGCAATAGTGGTATTCTTTGTGCTACTTTTCCTCGAATAATCCCTTTTTATGCGGGTGATTCATGCATGTGGATCCATCCAAGTTATTAGTTTGGCAATATTCCTTCACATCTTCCTCGCTCAATTTCAAATATTTGTAAGGTTTTTGCTGAATATTAATAGAAGTAATGCTAATTTGTTTGTCTGCCTTATATTTTTCTGATGGTCTATAGCTTGGTATTTTGTACACATCATTTCTTGGAGTAATATTTTTGCTGGTAGTGGGTTTTTTATCCTTTGCAAGTCTAAACATTTTTCTTTCTAAAATTTGTTCCTCGCTCTGATCGGTTCTTATTTTTCGGAGAACTGAGGTTGATCGTTAATTCATAATCCAAATAATTCAAGTTAATTATAAATGAGCTGATTACTATTATTACAAAAGTAATATTCAAACTATATCAACACATCTTGATTCTTTTGTCCCCGAACGCAATAAAAACAAGCCGTTTCTTTCCTTATTTTATTTATTATTCGACAAAGGAGAATTCAAACGTAATTATTCGTGATTGCTGTTGCTGTGCAATTTTTTGTCGATTTCAAGAAACTATCGCAATAATGATTGTTCCCATATTTTATATTTTGATTGATGCAATAAATCGTGTATGAAAATTCTTCTTTGCTCATTTAAATTAATTGAATTTTCATCTTCCTCCTACTTCTAAAATAATTGCTCTTTATCATCGATTCTCAGTTTTATTATAAATTATCTTAAACAATTTAGATCTTTGACGACTTTCCATTCTTTCTCTCCAAGTGAAATTTAAATTTAAAATTATATCTGCTCATCGGAGGTAAATCTATAGCTAACATCAAATTATATGCTATGTTTAGTCACACATATTTTGGAATGTTCCTTTGCCATTCGTCCAACAACAGTTTGCTTGCAAAGTAAACATGAAAAAGATTCACAAATATTCAGAACATTCACAAGTTCTCTAAATTTTACTTATATGGTTTAGCGTTAGTGCTGTTCAAGCTCTAAGTTACGTTTGATAGCAGCAAAATTAATATTGTGTGGGACTTGAATCATGGTTTAATAAGCGATTTTTTGTTAGTTCATAAGTTTGTTTAAACTTTTCCTTTATTATTCAGATTTTCTGAATGCTCTTCTTAACTAATCAAGCTCTATATTGACCTCCGTCTAGTTTAAATGATATTGCTTCTTTTCTAATTAGGCAATTTTATTTTCCAATTAATCCGCATTATTTCTCAACGTTAAATTCTATTCCAGATATTCTTAATACCGGTGCTTAACTATTTATTTTTAACGGAGGAGCTTTCGTGATTTAATGAGTTCCTCTCGAAGCATCTCCTCTTTTCTTATAAATTGTAAATCCTTTTATTGCAGAGATTACTATAATTTTTAAATTCTTAACTGATATTCTGATTTTTAAGTATTGGTCTACTTGATTTTTTCTGTGATAATTTTCACTTATTGCTGCAGTCTGTCATTTTAATCCTTAATTTCGCTATTGGACTCACGTAGTCTTTACATTTCAACAAATGATTTTTATTCATTGTCTTTAACTGATTGTATATTTTGACTCTTAGCTTCGCAAAGGGATATCCTGAGCTATTGAATTTCTTTATCCTTATCAATTAATTGTTATGTTTGCTGCTTCCTGAGTAAAATGGTTTGATCTTCAAAGAATATCATTTTTTAGTTTAGCAATTTCTCTGATTCGAATCTTTTAGATTCAGCTTCTTGGAGAAGTCCTCTTGCGAATTCGCTGATATAGAGATAGAGCTAACAATAAAATCCTTCGTCTCTGTTGGATGTTTCGCTAATTTCTGACATTTTTTCGATGACTGCTTCATATCTCTCCAAGAAATCCCCCTCCTTACTCTTTAATTCATCCAAATTTTATAAGATTATTTTTAGCTCAGCTCCCTTTTTTGAATTGATCTTTAATTTTAGCTCATTGAATTGGCATTATAATTTACGCTAAAACCTCTCTTTGAATAGCTGTTTTTATAATTTACCCAAGAAACTTTTCTATATTGCTTCTAATCCAGCTTTGACGATTTAATGATGGGCATTTTATAGCTTACTTTTATTTGCCTACGCCAATTCTAAAGCTTTGATGTGATCCAATTGAAATTCTACATTAAATTATTTGTACTCTGAAATATTCTATGAGTTTATCCAAGGCAAAGATTATCCCAATGCGAACTGATTGTTGGTAGCTTTCCATCTACCAAAGCTTTAGTGAAATATTGACAAAGTTAAATAAATCCATTTGTATTGAGAATTCTTCCTCTAACTCGCTTTGGTTTAACACTCACCTCAAGTTTAGTTCTCAAGCTAGAAATTAATTTCACAAATTAAGGTCTAAGCTTTGATTCATTAAGTGTGCTTAAATTTTGCAAATCTCTTTCCTCCTCAGTAGGTCTTACCAAAGCGAAACAATCTCTATCTTGAAAAAATGTTCTCAGTTGTTTTCGAATTTGATTCTTACGCTCAGCTGCTTGTGTTGATCGTGGTTGATGCCTCAAAGCCTGCTCGAGATAGTCTGTGGGGGAAATTGCCACTCCTTTATCGTCTTCTAATTTTAATGAAAAATCTCGAAGGAGCCAAAGAAACGAAGGAAATGTATTTACAAGTTCTTGAGTATCATATCGATCTTGCCTTTGCAATACGTTAGCCAATTGAATTACTAGGCTCAAACTTTCAATAGCCTGCTCATCAATGCTTCCAGAGCTGTTATATATTAAATGCGATGAAAAAAGAAGAGCTAAAAGAAATATCTTTAAATCTGTGCTCTCACCTTACTCGAGAGAGCCGAGACCTTCAGTATCGATGATAAGGCAATCTTTATCTCCCAATCTGACGAGATTAGGCCACATCCATAATCCTTTTGTGCAAGCATTAATAGTATGTCCCACATTGAATCCGTTATTTCTATTAAGCAGCACTCGATTCAAGATATAACTTTTGCCCGTGCGATATTTCCCAGCAACTGCGATGACATGAAGATTGTTAGTGTTCAGTTTTGGTAAGAGAGCAAGTGCTTCTGGAGTAAGATAAGGGTCTTTATAAGAGGTATGATACTCTTGTTAGCGTCGAAAGCGATTAACTGTACTGCCACATTCGGCTGTTAGCTTGTCATTATTTGAATAAACTTATATAATGGCATGATTCGGGTAAATGACTTAGTCACTCTCTTGGAGAAAAGTCATCTAACAATCCAAGGCTAATGTGAAAAAAGAATTTGGCAGTAATAAAATACTTATTGACAATAAAATGGTCATTTAAAACTCATATAATATCTAAAGCAGATTACCCCTTTTTGCCAAAGAATAATAAACTAAAAATAAACTGCAGTGTAATATTAGCAAAAATATATTTATGTCGTCTTTGATATATCGTCAACAAGTCTATTGAAGATATTTAAAACTAATAAAACAGTAGTATTTTATTGTTTTGAGTTTAAGAATTAAATCAATCTACTCTCACATGCAGCTTACGCTCTTTTTATCTTTAATAATCTTTGTAAAAAGTCACGGGATTGTAAATTTTTATTGCTTCGGCTGAGTTTTAGTAGCTTGAGATAGCTTCAAGAGAATATACTCTATTTCTGAGGTTCATTAGCTTTGGAAAATGTTGCATTAGGTCAGGAAATAAGTATTCCAGGTTATTCATCATTTCGTAAAATATAAAATCAAATATGCTAAGATACCCCAAAAACCATTCCTTTTCGCTACAATCAGTCTCAATCTCCTTCAATCGAGGCTCTATCATATGTTTCCAATAATGTTCCAAAGGATGTTGAGGACTATCTTTCGAATTAGGCCTACTTGTTTGGCAAATTAAAGCAATGACATTGTCTTTAATATCTGGTCTGCTCTTTAGCTAGCTTATTCTCAATTTATCATGAATAGAATTACCCAGCAGACTTATATTGTTCGATTTTCGAATTATATATTCAATAATCCCATTCGCTCCTGTCACTACAAATTTCCCATCGATAAGAAAGGGCAACATTTTGATAATCCAGCCTTTTGCTTAATTTTTTTGATAATTTTCCCATTCTTCAATTGTAAAAAATTTATTCTTATAATTGATGTGCAAGTACTCGCATAGCAGGCGGCAAACTTGCCCTTTTGCTCTCATCTAAAAATAGCCCAGTATCACGCAATTCTACTCCGATTCCATATTCATTAAAACGATCTTTCTTATCTTTTAATTAATTAGGTTTCTGATGAATGCATTAAATTAGACAAGATTTCATTAAATAGCAGTTTGAGCGATAAATAACATTTTTTTAAAAAATAATATTTTCCGAAATTCAGCAGATATGATAAACCTTCAAAAATCACAAAATAAAGACTTCGATAAAACTTAAAAGAATTTAAAAAATTACATTTTATAAATCATTAGGTTAGGTTGAGATAGCAAAATAATTATGATGACATTTTATATGAATTCATCCAATTGAAAGTTTAATTAAATGCTTTCCTCGCAATAACATCCAAAATTTATCATCATTTCCAAAATATAGCAGCAATGAAAACCTGATAAAATTATATAATAAAATGGGAATTAGTATGTCCATCAGCGAAGAAGTTCGGAAACTTCAAATTAGACATTAGTAAAATGAAAAGAAGATAAATTGTTTAGATATCAATAAAGAAAGAAAATTATTCAGGAATAAAGACCATTACTTTGTGGGACACGATTTGGTTGATCACACTAAATTGCCAATCAACTGCAAGACTATGCCTAATTCCTCAAATTCATAAAAATAGCAAATAGTCAGAATAAATTCTCTAAAAAATATCGAATTTCAGAGCATAGAGGAAGTATAGGTTCCTTAAAAAACAAAGGACCATGGAAAAAATATAAATTAGGCAACCCCAGCTTCTACAGTTTTTGTATTTGAGTAAAGAAAAATAAGTCAAAAAACGATAGAGGATAGCAGAGAAATATAAGCTTAAAAAATTAGAAAGGTGAAAAAGGTCAAGATTTGATAATATACAGCTTAAGATATTCTTAGAAGTGCAATATAAACGAAATGTAATTTGAACATCCTCAAAGTAGTGGCTTAAAATATGCCTAAATTAATCAGTCTACCATATCAAATTCTTATAAACAATGAGAATCTTACAATCTCCTATTCCGTTGCATTTTATCTTTGAATTTACAACTCATTTTATCTATGTTTTATCTAAGTAAAGACAATAGGATATTTACTATAACTGATCAGGCTGATTTCAATGACTTCCTTTAAATGGCATATTTTAGCAGCCATAATGTCAATACTGAATATATTTGTCACCTAATTATTTATATTAATTTATAATGGATCAATTAAAGATTTATTGTATCATAGGCAATTTCAGGAAAACAGATAGATCAACTACCGAGACCTTTTCCTTTCAGAAAAATGAGACTCATAGTTTGGTATTCTTCGTTGTAAAATGTCCTTCTTCTTTAGGAGGATTTATTGAACTGACATATTCCTTGATATATCAGCTGTTTGAATCAAGTATTTTTTAAACCTTATCTTTTTGATTTTCGATATCTTTTTAGTAGAGGATACATTTCTCAGAATTTTCCAAGGGGCTCTAAGTTAAGACCTAATCAATTTTTTGGAAGGTTTGGAATGAGGAGATACGGACATATTTATCTTCTCGGTAATCGTTAAATCTCTCTGAGAGTTTAATTACTCAGTGCTCAAGGATATAGTTTTGATATTTGTCTATAAATTTTGCCTCTCAATGTTCTTTTTATCCAATTCAATAGAGTTAAAACAGATTTTATTTAGTGGCTTAATTTCTGAATGATTTTAACCAAATTAGTCTGAAAGTAGTCTTTATGGTTCTATAACTGGTTCAAAGCTATTTCTCTCTATTTATGAAAGTCTTTCCTTATTCAAACTAAGCTAAAATAGCTATAAGCTCCTTTATAGAGCCACTTTAAGCACTAAATTGCAAAATATGTACAGTCTAGGATCGACCACCGATAGTTCACTTTGCTAACGAAACTATTAGCAAAATAATCAATGCTTTACTGCATTATTTAAGGATTTTTCAAATTATTATAATGATTTATTGATTCAATTTTGACAATTAAATGATTATCAATATCCATCTTTGCCACCATTTTTATATTATTAACCCATACAATTATTCAAAAGAAAAATTGCAAAATTATTCCAGAAAAAGATAAAAATGCCAGAATCTTCATCCCCTATTGACCCTTTATTCTGAAGATTTAAGAATTTGATTAAATCGATAAAAAAAATTAATGATTAGAAAAGTCTCATCATATGGTGACTTTTCTTGAATTTTTAGCCCTTCTCAATTATTAATATTATGTCATTCATATTGATTTTTCTCATCAGATAGTTAATTCTAAAAGATGTCACATATCAAGGTTTTAATGCCAGAATTAAGGAATTAATAACTATTGCGGGTATCAGTCTCCACCAAAATTCATTAATGGTATTTTAATTGCAAGATTTGTCGAGTTATACTCCAAAGAAAAACTATTTCATCTGCAATTTAGTTTTGAAGAAAAATTTCAGACTAATACCTTAGACTATTCTGAAATAGCATTTAGCTGATTTATTGTATTCTTTTCCAGTGTTTTGACTTGAAAATTTAGTTATTTCTACAATCAATAATGCGAAAAATGAATTTTTCATTCTGCCAAGGGAGTCTAAGTGAAAATCTCAATTCAACCCTAAAAGATAAACTTAAAACTCTTCTTCTTTTTTTAAATACAATAAAAATGCCTAAACTCATCAAAGGAAAGCATATGCCATGATTTGATAATTTATTGTATCTATAAATTCTATCACAATCCAAAATTGATAATTAAGCATCAAGCTCTATGCACAAGCAATCAATCTTCCCAGTTAAGTGTATCCACGAAGCCATTTCTCTCAAACTTGATGTATTGATTACTTATGATCAATTTTTAATTAAATATCAATATCATGAAAATTATTTATCCATTGCTGCTTTTGCTATGCTTCATTCTGACCATCGCCTAGGAATATGATTGGACCAAAGTTCAAGATACCATTAATTACTATTCGCAAAATGGAGCTTTTGCTGGAGGAGTTTTACGAGTGTCCAATGGAACATCTACCATATACACTCAACCTTTTGGATATTTCTCTCACCAAAATATTCCGTACAGTGCTGCTCCCTTCACTAACTAAACTATTTTTGATATTGCTTCGCTTACAAAAGTCACAGCCACTTTGAGTTGTATAATGCATCTGTTTGATCAAGGTAAAATTTTGGTCGATGATCTTGTGACAAAATACATTCCCGAGTATGGTAATCATGGGAAAGAAAAGACGACCCTTAGAAATTTACTTCTTCATAATGCTGGCCTTCTTCCTGATTACCCATCGCCTCTCCCCAAAACCAAAGAACAAGTTATGACTTGGACCTATAATTGTAATTTGGATTATCCAATCGGACAGAAGTTCGTATACAGTGACCTTAGTTTTATTCTTTTAGGCTAAATTAGCGAAAGAATTACCAAAAAGCCTTTAGAAATATATGCGAAATAATTAGTTTTGGAGATGGGAATGCCTAATTCTACTTTCTTGCCTAATTTAGAGTAAACCCTGTATAGAATAGCGCCTACTTAATATAGCAGTATAATTGTTAATATTTAGCATTCCGCAAACAAGTAATCAGAGGTGCAGTACACGACCCCACAGCGTATCTTTTTGGAGGAGTTGCTGGCCACGCTGGTTTCTTCACTGTAATCGAAGACTTATAGACTTATATGCAAATTCATCTCAACAAAGGGCTTCATCGCAATGGCACTAGAATTTATCAATAAAAAACCGTGGAGACATTTTATACTCGTGAAGATGGATTACCCTACAATAACAGGCGAGCCTTGGGATGGGATACTCTTCCTATCCAAGCGAATCCTCCCTGCGGTTCTTTTTTCTCTCTCAACTCATTCGGTCATCTCGGATATACAGGGACAATGATATGGGCTGATCGTGACAAAAACCTAATTGTGATATTGCTGACACACCGCGTTCATCCAACCGCAATTAACACCATGATAATTGAGGCTCGTGCGCGCATAACTGACCAGATAGTCCTTGCTATGGGTCTGGCTTCGTGATATAAATTATCCTAATCTGAATAAAATTATATTAACTGATGGGAAATAATGTTTAATGTAGATCCTTAAATGAGATCAGCCACCAAAATTTAGCATATGGTTAATTTTAGATTGAAGAGCAAAACAGTGCAATTGCTGTTGTACAAAAATTAATTGATATGTCCAACATGCAGCCAAATCAATTATGGAAAGAACTTAGTTTAAGAAAAACAATCCACAGCCATCATCTTGGTAATTATTGATAAAATTAGTTCAACTTCAAAGCTTTGACTTTACAGAGCAAGCCAACTTAATGCATCTTTTCATGCGATACGAATATTGTCCTTATTCTTTGAAGGGTTTACAACAATAACATTTACTTTCCAATACATATTTTTTGTAGAATGAGCTAATTGCTATGATTTCTGGAGTATAAAAAGGCTTGAGATGTTTATACAGGGCGAACATTCATCATGGCTGTGTAAATGAATAGACTATTCTTCGATCAGAAAAGGGAGTGTTTAAAATAACAGACATATCTTCCACCTCCTGTATAGATATAGTTATTAAGATATATTGTCTTACGAGTTAACTAAAAGAGGAGATAGGAACCAAGCGCTATCTTAAAAAATGGTCTAAATGTTCAACTTGAATATACTTTCAAGCTAAGTAAAAAGGCATTTGGAGATAGAGGACGATCTTTTTAGTTTGGGTTTAGTTGCTTTGGCTGTAGCCTTGAAGATAGCAGTATCGAAGTTTTATGAATATACTTTAATTAAGGAAGGGAGGATATTAATTCAAATTAATTACATCAAGATTGATAATTACTTGAAATTAGCTCGACAAAAAATAGGGAAAGAATTTGCCAAACGAATTGAAAAATTATTAACAGTTAATAAACAAGATCTTACCTATTAAAAAGAAGATTAAAGCTATATCACAAGCGAGCGAAGTAATAATAGTCCAGGTGAAGAGTGCAAAAAGAGCAATTCTGCAACAAACACTCTTTGATTTATCTTTTTTTATAGAATTTGATCATCGTAATCATTCTATTACTGCTAAACTTGAATGGCAGATGAAAAATAATTATTTTATCAATTTCAAAATTCATACCGATACATTTTAATTTATCAACATCAACCGAGTTTGAAGACCCCAGTAGTGCATACTTTTTTATAAATAATTCTTAAATAAAGCTTGAAAGCGATTAAATATTGAATATATAAATCAGCGCATGGGTTCACACCATAAAAATCAATTACAGTAGTTCTGACCATACAAACATGGGTTGTTCGCTCATTAATCGTTGCAAGTCCATCTTACCCATACTTTATTTCACATCATCTGTAATATAGGATTCAACCCTTTCAATTAATTTTTACACATTACTTCTGTTCATCACAATTTATAATTTGCGAATTATTCCCCCAATAATCGCTAAAAATTAAGATTTAGTTTGATTGCCTTTATTTACAAAGAAAAAATGCAAGAGAAAAGCCTTTCCTTATGATTTAGTCTGACTTCCTATTGCTAATTTACGAAATTTGGAAAATGTTTGCCAGTCGACAAAATGAAAATCGTTTAAGGGGTTCAGTGCAAAACTTAATAGAATTCTGTTAGCAATTTAAGGCGGATTCTAAGTGAGACACTTATAATTATTCTTGAGCATTGAAAGAATGATCATTTTATCAGTCTTTTGCAGCTCTTTGAAGCTATCCTAGCTTTTAAAATGGTTTTTGAGATAGTATTATAAGTAATCCTGGCTCTATTGACTGAGTCTCACGAACTCGCGATAGTCACTGGTAGTGGGTGTTTTCCTCTCATTGGCCATTCCAAGATATTTTCGTATTTACTGTTGAATAGCTTTGAGCTAATATAAGTGCCCTGTCTTTTGAGGGAGGTACTCGAGGTCCCTCGCGTTCTTAATTTCGCTAAGCTCAATCTTATTTGTAATGAATTTCCTTTGATCAACCTGAAGTTTATCATGACAGGTGGGAATACTATGATTAACTATGTGGAAGATGACAGAATCGATGTCCTGCTGAAGTATATTCTCCTTGCTATGCTGGTAATAATACTTCTTGTTTTTGCCAAGATTTCGATCGATGAGAGGCAGGCAACTGCCTCTTTTAGGGCGTTTGGAAGAGTGGAGTGAAATTGTGCTCATGGAATATAATCGAAGAAAAAATACAAATATACGATTGATGATTTTTTTAAGTTTTTAAGTTTAATCATGATCAAATCACCAAGTATTTTCTTATGTTTCATATGATTTGATGTAGTCCTTTTGACATAGTGGCGGATATTAGATTATAAATTATTTCACAGAACTACACTTCAAATCTGATGGGGATTATTTATTGAAATTGATTTTCAATGTTTACTCTAAATGATTAAAGAACATCGCATTTTATTATTAAACATACAAATTGGATGTTTTAATACGCTAATTTAACTAAATTATAGCGTTAAGGCAATTATAATTTGCAATGACAGAAACCAATCCTGAGGACTTAGAGAAATGTATCTAAAGCATGGTCATTGAAGCAAAAGCCATAGTTTCATGCAACTCGATCAAGCAAATAGACTAATTTTTCTCAAACATCAGTGATAAAAAGCACTACATGTCCACTCTTGTCAATCTACTAGTTATCTCTGAACCTCTCTCAAGTATCCATTTGATTTATGTAGTTCAATCTCGGCAATAACTAGCATCACTGCTTAACTTGTTCCTTAAAGATGGTTTGTAATATTATGATTACACTTGGACAGTGCAATTGCTGTTCAAATTGGTCACTGACTGGCGTGTACCTTTTGCAGTTAAAACTTTGCTACACTATGGATTTTCGGCAATATTACTGCATTGGAACAAAGGTATCACGACTTTAATATTAGAGTTGGATAATTTTTTCGAAAATGTGATGATAGTGCTGGCCAATATGATGGAATTTGTTCATAATAATTTTCCCTTAGAATGCACACCCTACCAATCCTAACCCATTTACACAAAACTCATCCCTGAGCCCTTCGTCCTCACCTTCCTCGTGCCTATTGACTTGTCATAAATATATCATACCATTCTATTTATGCTATAGTCTATGCTAGAAAACTTAACGAATCAATTACAAGGCAAAGAATATATCTTCAGTATACTGGCAGTTTTCAGAAAAATGCAGGGAATTATCATGAGCTAAGACAACATAATTTAGCTGCCATCTTTAATGAAATTAAATGTATCAGCTTGGTAAAATTTATTGAATATGATCTCTGACCTTACTCCATCATTAAAATTCTGCATAGAGGAGGTGAGCTAGTGGCCTGAACTCTCTCATCAATTCCAGTACATTTATAGATTCAAATCAATGCCTGTAGATAACTTGGAGTCGAATTTACTCACAATTCAATGGTACAATTATCTATAATGGACTTAATAATGGTAAAATAATAATTTACTTAATCTAA
>Ga0302186_10002905_pt1 | contig 12866 bp, 10 predicted proteins | sample II_Bog_E1_2_FD_198782 | JGI IMG/M metagenome (GOLD analysis project Ga0302186, IMG submission 198782) | Peat permafrost microbial communities from Stordalen Mire near Abisko, Sweden - II_Bog_E1_1 | ecosystem: Environmental > Terrestrial > Soil > Wetlands > Peat | place: Sweden: Abisko... | reverse complement strand
ACTTAAAATATAAAATTTAAAATAAAAAAAAAAAAAAAAAAAAAAAAAATCAAAATTTTTTAAAAATAAATTAAGTTTGTTGCACTAAGTTTGTTTTTGCTATTTTTGGAAGAATTATTTATTTTCAAGAAAAAACAAAAATTAATTTATGAATAAACACCCAAAATCACAGAAATAAGTCCCGAAACCCCTGCAATAATCAAACTTGCTAAAATTTCATTGACCTCAGGAGTGAGCAAAAATAGAAAAGGAATTCCGAAAAACATGGTGACTTCAGCAAAAAATAACGTCATTTTTAGCATTTGTTTGAACACGCCTTTTGGAGTGACTGTTGAGATTTGGGCTTCTATTTCATCTGCAATTAGCTCAGGTACTGTATTGAAGGTTCCAAAAGCAATTCCGCATAATGGCAAAGTCAAAAAAACTGAATAGAAATCATCCGTATTGTACAAAACTAACAAGGTGATACTGCTGATTGTTTGAGTAATAATGAAAAGTCGTTTGTTGGAAAGAAATCGTGATAAATTGTTAATGAAGATTTCTGTAAGAAAAGCTGTTAATGCTGAAAACATTAAAGCCACAGAACCCCAACTAATGCCCAAATCGAAAATTTTTCTCCTCCTCAAAAGAATCATGCTTTCAGGATCAATTTTTAGAATAGAAACGCCAACCCACGAACTTGCATAAACTGTTATCATCAGAATATTGCAACTAGCGAAAAAATGCATGAGGAGAATCAACTTCATCTGGTTAGGAATCTTCCTTATAAAGTTTCATAGAAGCCTTATTATGTTAAAAATGTACTTTATCAATGTTATTCCAGGCATGAAGCTGTTAATAGACATTTTCTTCAATTCACCAATGAAACTTTTTAACGAAAACGATGCTAATTGTAAAATAAAAATTTTTAGTTTTTTATGATAATTAGACCAACTTTGTTTTTTAGGTTGTGGTTTCATAGGAAAACAAAACACAAACAATAGGAAACAAATTGCTTGGATAAATAATCCAATTGTAAAAGCGAAATTCACAAAATTTCTATACCTCTTAAATAATTTTCATTAGAAGAAATAATAATAAATTTATATACTTTAATTCTATTGACACAAATATCAAAAGCCAAAAAGCTAGAAACAAAATATCCACTAATCTTCCCCAAAGATCCTCCATAGCAAGTATAATTTTCAGCAATGCCTTGCATTTGATCATTCAAACTGAAAATATGAAAGTTTACTATATACTTAAAAAAAAAATCAGATTTTTTTTTTTTTTAAGGTAGTAAACAAACATTAATCATTTCATTTGCAATGTCCACAAACAAAAATCCTATCACAGAAAAAACAATCGAATAATAATTAATTTGCGAATAATTATGAAACAGGGATAATTTTATCGCCAGGCTTTCGCAAGTTGCCAGGAAATATAGCCCCAGTTCAGAAATTAAAATAAGTCCAACCAAAATCAATTTTTTTTGGAAAAATGACAGAAATTTCGCCGGTTCAATTAAAATTTGAAGACATGGATAAATAATCAAAATCGACAAAGGGGGAAACAGCCAAATCAACGTATCCAAAAAAGGTGGCAAATCCAAAATCATGAAATGTGGGGTGATGAAGACGATTTCCAAAGAATATCCTAAAAGTTTTTGAAGCAAAATTTTATCAAATAAAGAAAAAACCGAATTCCACGCAAAAACATATAAATGACAAAATGAAAATGTCAAATTTTGTAAGTTCAATTTTCATGCTATCTTCAACATTATTTTTAATCAAACGGAAAACTTCCATTTCTTCAATATCCAAATTTCCACTTGAAGTGTTTTGATTATCCTTGATAAATTTTGGGGAAAGTTTTTCATGAACTTTATCATTAATTGAGGTGAATTTCGATTGGTAATGATAATTTGTGATTTTTTCAAATTCTGCATTTTGAGATTTGTTCAACACCTTTGGCTTTTTTAATGCGGCAAGGGTTTGTTTTGGTTTGGATTCTTTCTTCGAAAAATAATTCAAAATTTTATTCATTTTTTTTAATTAATTTTTTGATCAGATTTCTTAAACTGGTCTCTAAATCTTTTGTGTTTCGAATAAAAGTTTTGTTTTGAAAAAAGAAAACACTTGAACTCCCATCAAGACAAATATTAAGCAAAAAATATTAATATTTCCATTAAATATTTAAACTTTTATCCTTTTTTTCTTTTGTTTTTTTCAAAGAAACATCTAAATTTTATCTTAAAATTTTTCGTATATATTAAGCAATTAGGGTTAATCTATTGGCTTAATGCTTTTTGGCAGCAATCCTTTTAGCGAGATTTTTGCTTTTCTCAATTGAGGGATCATGTTTAATGGCTCTCCTTCTGTTTCTCAAGAATCTGGCATTGCACTAAAAGAAGATCGAAAAATAATTTCTTTTAATCCTTATGAAATGAAAACTTACGCATTTCAGGGAAATGTATTTGTTTCTTTGGGGCTTTTTGATACCGTTTCTGTGATTTTTGAAGGTCTGATTTTTTCCTGAATGGTTCTTATCCTTGGCCATTTGTCAATGAGTTTGTTTTTAGTTTTAACAAAATATGTTTTATAAAACTTTAAAAAAGTTTGCAAAAATCCTAGATATCTAAAAATTTTTTTTCCTCGATTTTTTCGCAAATGTCAAATAAAAAAATAAAGATACAATTTAAATAATTTTATTCATCGTCCTCTTCTTCATTCTCATCGAATACATCATCGACTTCGTCCTTTGGAACTTCAAACTTATGAAGATACATTTCTCTTTTCTTCTTCTTTTTAACTTTATCCTTATATTTTTTGGCTAAGTTTTGTTTTCTTTTAATTCCAGCCTTTTTTCAAGAATTTTTTTTTTATTAAAAACTAAAAGCAAAAGATTTTTAAAAAAATTACTTGGTTTGGACTTTTGAACTCCGGGTTTTGATAAAGAACAAGACCATCGATATTTCCTTCCAATATAATAATTGGATTTAAAGCGAAACGAGGTCCAATCTCGTAAAGTTCTGTATTTGTGACTTTCTTTCCTTCAAAGCTTCTAAAAATCTAAAAAATCAATGAATTTCTTTCTCAAAAAATTAAAGAATACTTGGAAATTTCTGAACCATATTCTTCCATCAGAAATGAAGAAGGAAATAATGTGGTCAATGAAAGGTTTGCTTTTGGGGTGATATTTGGGAACATTAAATGTGTTTATCAACATTTCTTTGATTAATTTCCAATGACTCTGTTTCTCAAATTCCTTTAAATTAGTTAATATTTCAATGGTTTTTGGTTGAAAGATGTACAGCATCAAAGCTTAAAATGGGTCTTGAACCTTTGAGGCAATTTCCTGTGAGTTTCAACTCTTCAGTGGTGTGGACTTAAAAAGAAGAATTATAGTTTATTTAAGAATTAATATTATTTTTTACCATTTTCGACTGCAAACTTTGCGGATGGGCCTTTTGGGGACCTTCCAAGCCACAAAAATAAATCCTTTCTCCTTCTTGTTTCAAAAAAAAGAAGATTGTCACAGGAATTTACAGAACATAACTCATTTAGTTGATTTGAGAGATCTTTTTTCTCTACTTTAAACTTGGAAAAGCTGAAGGAATTTATGATTTATCTTATTTACTTCCTTCTTTCCGTGAGGCATCATATTAAAGATATCGAGCATCAGATGTCGATGTCTGTTTGTTGCTCCTCGAGAACATAATACCAAAGTTCTTTGTCGGTTTGTCCAATTTTCTGAACGTTTGGTAGGAAATATTTCTTCTATTCCTTGTTTTTCTTTCTGCTCCTATAGCATTTTTTAAAAACATTTTGAAGATTTTATGGAATAATTTTCCCACCTCCGAACTCTCCATTTCTTGAAGATTTTTATTAAAAAGAATATAAAAAGAAAAAATATTTATTTTTTAGTTATAGCCAAATTTCTCATATACAACATAAAAATGAAGTTAGATTTTTATTATTTTTTTAAAAATTTATAATTTAAGTTTTTTTTTTCTAATTAAATTATCATTCTTTAAAAAAAAAATTTTCTTTTATTCTTAATATTTTAAATTTTCAGATCAAAATTTCAAATTTTTTGTTTATGTCTTTTTTCAATTTATTGTTTAGGAAACGATTGTTTCTTTGTAGTTAAGCCAAGAATTTTTCATATCTTGCGAAGTTCCTCTTCAAAATATCCTCCAATGGGCCAATCAACCTCTTAAAGCTTAATCTATCCAATGCTACCACGCTCAAATCAGTTACCGCAACAATATTTGCAGCTCTAGGAGTTTCTCTCAATAGTGCCAGCTCCCCGAAGTAATCTCCAGCCTTATATTTATAAACAATTTCCGGAGCTTTACCTGGCTGCAAAACTTTGGTGGCAATGGCTTCTCCTTCCTCCACGAAATAGAAAGTATCTCCTGACTCTCCTTCCTTCACCACATATTCATTCATCTTATACTTGAAAGGCCTCAAAGCATCAGCAATCTTGGATCTTTCATAAGGGTCCATGCTTTCCAAAAGTTCGACTTTGGCCAAGAAGCTTTCATATTTCTCTCTTTTTTTGGCAGCAGCATCTTTCACAATGTGGTTGAATGTCTCTCTGTCCAAAGCGAACAAAATACAATTTTCCTTAGCAACAATCGTAGCAGCTCTGGGCGCATTATAAAGCAAAGCAAGTTCTCCAAATGATTCACCAGGTTCATAGGTCTTCAAATATTTGGCTTTCTCTAGATTTGAAAATTTCTTGTAGCAATCCAAATGCCCACTGTCAATGATATAAAGGTTATCACCGTCATCACCTTGATTGATCACAGTTGAACCTTGAGAAAACTTGACCTCTCCCATCGCATTAATTACAATTTCCACCTCCTTCTCCTCAAGACATGAGAACATAAAGGCTTGGTTTAATCTGTTTTTGATCCTTTCGATTTGACTTGGAGTTTTTGCGATTATTTTTGGCTTGAAGTTGGCTTTTTGATTATATTTTCCATATGCTTCAGCACTCACGGAGGTTCTTCCGGACTTCCCTCCTTTCTGGAAAATCAAAATTAATTAATTTTTTAAATAATTTATTTACCTGAACATCTCCCTTTGATGGAAGTTCTTCTATAGCCTCTTCGTCATCTTCCTCTTCAGAACTTTCACCATAAGCGTTCGTGTGAACGGATTTTTTCTTTGGAACATGTTGGTCGTTGGAGTATTTTTCACCATTTTCATCTAGCCATTTTGTCATGAAAGGAACCATTTTTTCAGGCTTGTGAATTAGAATGTCAACCAACATTTTCTCCAAAATAGGATTCACACGATTCAAAATGAAGTTTTTGTTGAGTTTTTCGGCTGATTCGGCCATGGAGTTGTTTTATTTTTTAAAAATTGGATGATTTATGGGAAAATATGGATTTAAAATGCGATTGTTAAAAGCTTTTTCTTTTATAGTATAAATAAATTTGGAGTTTATGAAATAAATTTTAATTTTTTAGAGTTTTCAAGTTCTTTTGAAGATTTTTTTATACTTTTTTTTCTTTTGATAATATAAAAACTTATTTTTTCCAAATATTAATTTTTTCAAATTTTTGTAAAAAATCCATTTTTTAAAAAAAAAAATAAAAAAAATAAAAATTTATAAAATTTTTTAGGATTTATTCATAAAAAATTACAAGTCATGAGTTATGGACCACACTTTCGAATTTGTCTGAAACATTCTGCAATAATTGATTGATTTTGTTTTTTTGCACATTGATGATGTTTGTCATTTTTTCTGCAAAATCCATAAGAGAGTTTATCTTTTGGAATTGAACTTTCTGTTGATGTTTATAATTTTCATCTTTTATTCTTCCAATATCAACCAAGCCAATTGGATTTTTTCCTTCTCTCTGATTTTTATCAATCAATTTTTTTTTCAATGTAAATTTGTGAAGTTTTAATCTCCTATTGACCAAAGAATGATTTTGAACCACACTTTCATTCATTTCGTCATTTGTTACCAGATTCTTTAAATCAAACTTCTCATGAAAATCTTTATTTTTATTATTTGTATCCACATTTGTCAGGAAGACATTTTCATTTTGATAAACGGAGGGGATTTTAGATCTTGGAAAATTTGAAATATGAAGGGAATTTTGTTTGGCATTGAGATCCAATATATATTTATTGCACATGGAAATATAAGGCAAATATTTGTTTTTTGGGGAAATTGTTTGGCTGAGTTTGACGATTTTTGAATTGTCTATCTCATCAAGAAAATGGAATTTTTTTGAATTATTAATATTAACATTGTTTGATTCTTCTGTCTTCATTTTTTTGAAACTTGTTGTTAAATCAATCGATTTTCTTTGATCAAAAAATGGAATTTTTGAATTGTCCGAATTTTTTCTGAAAGATTTCAAATAGCTTGCATTGTTTTTTATCGGGGGAAAAAAAATAAAGCATTTTTGTTGGGAGTTTAGAGATGTTGGAGAAATTATGGTTGGGAATTTGTTGTTAACTGTTTGATAATTCTGAATTTTATTTGTGATTTGTTTGCTGTTGTGATTATGACCAGTCATATCTGAAGCAAGCGAGAATGCTCTTTTTTCACGAACATCAAAATATGGAGTTTCTTTTTTGAGCATCATAAAATGTTTTATAAATATAATTAATTATTAATAAAAGAACAATTTAGTTCTCCTTTTTTTAAGTCAAATAGGCATATTCACAAATTATAATTTTTTTCTAATTTTCCAAAATATTTTTTAATAAATTTTGATGTTATTTTTCCTTTAAAAGTTACAAAAGTTAAATTATTTTTCCCAAATTCATTAACTTAACAATTTTATCAGAATAATTCATTGAAAAACTTGATGAAAAATATTAATTGGCATTTTCTCATTTTCTTATTATTTTTTCTCTAAAAGAGCTTCAAAGGCATTCGCATATATCATAGTCCGCTTGTAGACTTTTTCCAGTCTCCTCTTAATCTGGTAGGCCATGATCATATGTCTTTGCCTGCTTTTGATCATTTTGTCAAATTCCTTTTGTTGCTTGTTGATTTTATCCTTTTCATCTTGCGTAATATTCACCCTGAAAATTTTAGTCCGAAATTTTAAATAATATTTCTTTGTTTTCACCATTTGCAACCCATGTTGACTGACGTTAAAAAAGGCAGTTTGCTGATTTTCGAGATGATTTCTAGATATCCATTGAAATCAATCACATTGCTATTTTAATACAAATTATTCTAAGATAACATATTGATAAAAATTCGACTCATTCAGATAAAGTTTCAAATGAACGAGAAAATGCATATGTCCAAGACCTTGAGAAAGTGATCCAGCTCCTAATTTATCAATATGATTTCTGAAATAAAACATGATAATTTTATTTTTGGAATTAATAAAAAAATTACTTTTCCAGATAAAGTGTTAATGATGAAATATATTCGCTCTTTTTCAACCCTTCACTTATATTTTCAGCACCTCCGTTTCCCAATTCATTGCTTTATAATAAAATATATTATGATTTATTTAGCTTTTTTTAATAAAACCTGTTTAGATTAATTGTAAGTCTGGTCAATTCATTCAAATTTGATATTTTCTGAAGTCCTCCGGCCTCGGTAAACAACTCATTATTCGCAAAATCCAAATTAAGCATCGCTAAAAATGGCATGTTTGAAATCTCCAAAGAATCTAACAGGACCTCAAAACCTTTTGCATTGATATGGTTCCTTATAAGTAAGTTTTTTTAAGCAAAAAAGAAACAAATTTTTATTATACTTCTTGAATTTCAAATTCAAATCTCGCAACTCTTTCATTGATTTCAAAGATTCTGCCATGATCAAAATTCCCTTTTCCGTTAAGTTGTTTCTATATCATAAAAAATTACAAATTTGATTTTATAAACAATGATTTTAAATTTAACTCTTCGTAGGAAAAATGGAATTTTTCAAGCTTATTCAAATGCGAAAATTTCTCAAAAAGCAAGTTAGAGCCGAGTTTTCCATAGTTATCAATATCCACCTTATCCAGCTCCAAAACAAAAGACTCCAATTCTTTGAAGCAAAGCAGTTTGTCGGAAAATCTTGATGCACCTTCATATCTCATTCGGTTTCTAGAAAAGAAAATATATTAGTTGAGTTATTTTATTGTTATAATTCAACTCATTTAGCTTCAAAGCCAAGCGTGTAATTTTGGGAAAGAATGGAATAATATCTGAGATAAAAAGGAATCCTTGAAATGATAAGCTCGTGCTTAAAAAAAATAAATTGAGAGGAAAGAAAGATAAGAATAAAAACCGTGAAAAATCCAAAGATAAAGATTTCAGAAAAGTGAGTTCTTTAACTCCAAGACAAATATTTTGAGCTCCCGTATCACAAATTTGGTTTCTGGAAAAGTTGAGCAGAAAAAAAAAGAAGCGAATTACTGTGAAATGTCAATCGTAAGTTTTTCGAGATATATCAACTTGCTAATTAATTCCTTTAGATCTTGGGTTGCCTTTTCATCAATGGAATTACTATCGAAAAAAAAAATGAAGATTTTTTATAATTGAAATTTTTTACTTTGAGAGATTTAAATCCAATACTCTAAGTTTATTTCTATAGTTCGGCAATGCTTGGCACAGGAGGTGTAAACGACTTCCTTCAATGTAGTTGCTACAAATAAAACGAAATTTATATGTCATTTTTAAAAAATCTGCACTTTTTCAGATTGATCGTTATATAAGAAAGATTCTTAAATTGCAAAACTCCATGTAGCATCTTTTCAAAATGAGGATAAGGGAAATTTCCGAAAACATCGCTTAAAAGTTAAAATTAAGACCCATTTTTTATTTTTGAAAAAAAATAATTTCACCTCAGAAAAAAATCCAAATTCAAACTGTTGAACCTTTCTAAATCTCTTTGGTTCATGGCCTCTAATTTTTCCTCTAATTTTTCCGTACCGGCTTCCTTTAACTAAATGGGATTGAATTTTTATTAAAAAACAAAGACAATCCAACTTCAAAACAAACAATTTCACTATTTTGGACATCTCTATAAACATTTTTAGATTTAGCAATCAAAAATAATTAGGAAACTCGTTTCCATAGAGCAGTGATGAGCTTTTTTTAAATAATTTGGGTTGGAACTCTTCGGGGCCTTTTGCTGGAGGAGCCATATTTCCCATGGATTTTATAGACTGGATTTGATTAGTAGTGTATTCTTTTATTATAAGACAAATGTTTTTTAAAAAAATCAAATTTATATTCAAACTTGAAGCAAACTTTTTTAAAGACATTAGAAAAAAAAACATTAGAAAAATTCGGTTTGTGAGTTTTATTTTTTAGACCAACTCTCAAAGAATAATAATTAATAAAAACGTCCATAAAGTTTTAAAAAATTTCTTAAATATTTAGAAGTTTTTTTAAAATACAACTTTCAAAATTTACAGCTTTTTTGATTTTATTTTTTAAGATAAGAAAGATTCTAAATTAGCTAAATGTTGACACCTTTATTAAAGAGAAATATTTTTCAGGGGAGCAGAAATCATTTATTGCAGTGAAAAACAATCCAACCCTGCTAAATGCATGCGAATAAATTTACCAAAAGAAATAAAGGAAAGTAGGATTTTGGATAGCAAAAAAATTTTTTTTTTTAATTAATTTAAGCGTTAAATTAATTCATATTATAACTATAAGTCATAAAATTGATTATAAATTTATGATTTTTAAATTATTTTGGTTTAACATTTTTGAATTTTGTTTTTTTTTTTCTAAATTTTGAGCCCCAACAAAAATTTGAACCATCAAAAATTTGAAACTTAATGAATTTAGAAAGTATGAATAATGAGGATTCCAACCTCTTTGAGAGAGCTAAAAAAATTTGCAAGCAGATTATTTTCAATGTTTATGCCCCACTCCTGCTTTCCGAATCTTATTTTCCTCTTCTATTCAAGCTTCTATTTTTCCTAATTGAATTTTTTCAAATCCTTAGTTTCTTCTTCGAGCCTCAAATTAGCTATTTTTGGTTTTATGATGACTGGGCTTCAAAGATGAAAACATTCCTGGATTATTTTATGTTGAATTCATATTTTGCTTTGACTAATTATAACACCTACATAATATTTCTTTATTTGATATCCGTGTTTTTCTTCTGGATTTTCCTATCATCAATATATATTGGATTCAATTTTGCACAAAATAGCAAAAAGAACTATTCGAGAGGTTTCATTGTGGGCATTGTGAAATGTTTTAATGAAATGTTGCCTCAGGTGATTTTTTTCCCACTTTTCGATTTCTTCTTTTCTTTCTTCGCATGCATGCAAAATGGCAATGGTGAAGTTGTGAACTTGCTTTTCCCAGATGTTATTTGTTATCAAGGAGAATACATTTTGCATGCTTTCATTGCAGGTGTGGCCTTTATAATTTTCCTCTTATATTCCATGATCAACATTTTATGTTTTTATGAAATACGCAACAAATCTGTTTCAGCGAAGCTAACTGGGGAATATGAATTATATTTCCTTTTATATAAAATAGTGGTGGAGGTGGCCTTTACTTTTCTTTCAAGTGATCAGAATATAATTCTTCTAGGGATTTTGAGCTTCGGGTGTATGGTTTTGTTTCAGGTATATAACAGAGCCTTCATTTATTATGATGATTTTATTATGAGAGTGGCTGTTGCAGAGATTTCATTATTGACTTGGACTGGCATGATAATGGTTTTTGGAAAGTTAACCTTTGAATTGCCCTTCAACGCTTATTTCTTTGTATGGTTAGTAGGGATCATAGTGATCTTGGTTATCAATTTCACTCGAATTAGGATAAAATATAATTATCTGATTATAGAAACAGAGAGTTTCAACAAACAAGAGGTCGCCTTGGAGGCACTTGACAATTTAAACTTTTCTTTGAATTATTACAAAAAGGATAAAAATATTGCTATTGCATTGGATGGCTTCATAGAGTATCACAAAACATATTGTCATGCAATAAGTTGTCCTTCTCGGAAGGAATATTCGACTAAATCAATAAAAAACGCAACGATTTTAGATAATGATAATGAACATATGCTTTTGCTTTCTCATTTAACCAGCAATATCTACTTTAAAGCCTTGCAACGGTTTCCAAATTGCATCCCTTTAAGGATAAGGTATTGCATTTTCTTGTTGGATCGTATGGGACAAAAGCAAAGCGCTTTGCAGGAATTGTTGACCACTGCCAGTTATAATTTAAAATTAGAGGAAGAATTTTTGGTGTTTAGATTAAAATACATGATAGAAAAGGATATTTATGAAGAAAACTCAAGCAATCAGAAATTGGAGTTTAATGAATTGTTCTTAAGGGATCTGATCCGGTCAATTCAAGAAAACATTGAAAAAAGTTCGAATTTTAACATGGAATTTTGGAATTTATTATCTGAAGATTGTCCCAATTTGACCAAACTCAAAGAAATTGGTTGCAAAATTTCTTCTCTAGCCAAAATAATTGAACGCAGTGCGAAAATGCTCCAAAATATGAACATAATCATTCCCAAAATCCAAACTTTATATTCAAAATATTTGCTTATCATTATGCAGGATAAGGAGGCCAGCGAGAGGATCTTTGAGAAGTTACAAGAGTCAAATCTGATTCAACAAAATAGAATATTGACTGTTTATTTTTCTGAATATTTTCATGATTCCTCTCCAATCATCATAATTTCAGCTGATGATAAGAGTCTGGGGTATATCAATCATGTCAATCTTTCTTTTTCTTCATATCTTGGATATTCACGCGCCGAACTCATTAATAAAAAAGTGAATGTTTTAATGACCGGTTTTTATTCAAATAATCATGATAAATTCATGGAGAATTATATAACAACGTTGGAACCACGTATTCTTAATAGGGAAGTTGATTTTCCTATAAAAACAAAGTCCAATTATATTCAAAAGACATCGTTATTGATCAAAATTTTTAATACAGTTCTTCAAGGCCCTCAATTTCTAGGATTGTTCAAATTCGAAAAGACTGTCAAGCAATATTCCTATTTAATATGTGATGATATAGGCAATATATCGGATTTTTCTTCATCTTCGATGCCGATGCTTGGCATTGATCGTAAGAAGATTTCCAAAAGGAAGTTGCAAATCCAAGATTTGATACCTGAATTTTTTCACAATATACCTGCTTTGAAGGGGAAAAAGGGCATGGACTTGAATGTGCATGTGTTGGAAAGAGATGATCTAAAACCAGAGGAAGAAGAAAAGAAAATCTATAGTGGAAATAATAATGTCATTGTCATGAATGTTTATATCTGCAATGAAATTAGATTCAGACATACTGATCTACTTGGATATTTCATTCGTTTGGAGAAAAAATCAAAAACCGTCAAAGAGCAAATGCCCCAAACAAAACTCGAGACGAATAAAGGTAAAAATGAAGTATTTCACTTGCAATTTGATGCAAGAAACACGATTTATCTTGGTAACATTAGTGAGCAAGAACCAGAAACTAATATAATGGAGGACAATTTCTTTGAAGATGATCATGTTCTCAAAACAGGATTGGCTGTTTTTAACACAGGGGTCATCGAGAACTCACTGAAGGAAAGTGCAGCCACCATCCAAATTTTGGGAGAAGTCGATAATTTAAAGGAGATAAATTTGGTTGGGAAGGAATGCGGACTAGGCATCAGAACATTGAGGCTTGTCAAGAATAAATTGTTTGATATTGAGGAGCTCAAGAAGGAGGAGCATGAAGACGATGAAGAAGATGAGGAGAATGAAGAGCCAGAACAATCACCATTGAAGACGGGCAAAGGAGAACCTACGCAAGAGGAAAAAGAGGAATTCGAAGAGGAAAATGGAATTGATAAAGATGCAAGATATAAAACTTTGGGCAATTTCAGAGGTTTTTTAGAGAATAACAAATCTCGAAAATTTGATCATTTGA
>Ga0302186_10002902_pt1 | contig 12873 bp, 18 predicted proteins | sample II_Bog_E1_2_FD_198782 | JGI IMG/M metagenome (GOLD analysis project Ga0302186, IMG submission 198782) | Peat permafrost microbial communities from Stordalen Mire near Abisko, Sweden - II_Bog_E1_1 | ecosystem: Environmental > Terrestrial > Soil > Wetlands > Peat | place: Sweden: Abisko... | reverse complement strand
TTAATTATATTTTTTTTTTTTAATTTTTAATTTAAATTTTATAAAAAAAATTATCATCAGAAAATTAATTTTGTTAAACCATAAAAAAACTTTGAATTTTTATTTTTCAAATTTAATTTTTTGCTCTTTCGGAATAAGGTTGATTCTTTTTTCAAACCATTTGCTAAGATAATCTAAGATCTCAAATATTTCTTCTTCATGAACAACGTCATGCCACATATTTTCATAAAAGACGAAAGTTTTATCCTTTGCGGGGCTTTTTTCATAAAAGTCTACATTGCATTCTAAATCCACCAATTGATCTGTCCCCCCTTGAACCATGACAAAAGGCACATTGAACCTCTCTATATTGACACTAGTAAAATTCATTGCATTTACAATACTTCGAATGGTGCCCATCCTTATACCTCCCTTGTAAACATATGGTTCAATCATCACGTTTTCGAAAACAGCTGGGTTTTTGGAAGAATCATTCTTCCTAGGGAATGGAATAGGGATTGTTGAAATCATATAACTCAAGAACTTTGCAGTATTCATCAAAAACTTTTTAGAACTATGTTGCTTTAAGCTTGGAGCAAAAAATATCATTCCTTTGAAATATTCCGGTTTTTTTAATCCTATCATGAAACCCAGCATACCACCCATGCTTTGACCAATAAAATATCTTGGGATTTCATCAGAATATATTTTGTCCATAACTGTCATAAATTGCTCAAAATCGGAAAGATTTTGATCGAAATTGCCAATGTATCCTGGCAAACCTCCGCTTTTCCCGTGTCCTCGGGAATCAAAACCGACTGTAGTAATGCCAATGTTCGAAAAGAACTTCGCAATGTGAGCGCAACGATTTTCATGAGCAAATAGACCATGTGCCAGGAAGAGTAGGGCTCGTGGTTTTTCTAGATTTTGAAGGTATTTGCCGTGTTCTCTATAAGCGCAAAACTTTATTTGAGTTGAATTTAATTGGACCTCGAAGGGAATGAAGAATTCTTCTGAAAATTTATCATTGATGCCTGGGATTTCTCTCCTATATTTTTCTTGAGCAACTGCACGACGAGCTTTGGTTTTGAGGAGTTCTAGATTTAGTGATTTTTTTGGAGGATTTACGATCATTATATTTGTTATTTTTTTGATGCGGTTTAATTATTATAATCGAATATTTTTTAACTCATCATTGGCACAATATTTTTAATTTATTCCAGATTCGGTTTTCCCGGCATGAAAAAAAAAAATATAAAAAACATAAAATTTTTATTAAAAATAAATTAAAAATTCAATAAATGTGTGAATTCACTTGAATAACCAGGCAGAAAAATCTCAATTAATATTCTTCTCACAAACTGATTTTTAATGAAGGACCTGTTTTAAATTTTGGTATTTTGACAACTTATTTACAAAATGGAAAAGAATTTATTTTTTAAAAACGTTAATTATTCCAAAGTTTTGAAAATTTAAACAATATTATATTTATAAACAAATTTAAATAAAAAAAAAATACATCAAGATGAAACTGAGCTTCTCATTGGGTCTAGTCCAAGACAAAACACTCACCTTGAACAAATTCAAATTAAATCTTCAAAATAAAAAAAAGTTCATTATTGAACTTTATTATTTTATTAATGGATGAACTAGATTTATGGTGAATGATTATTCAATGGGAAATAATCAATATCAAACAAAATATCGTATATATACATATATTCTGAAATCATAAATTTATATGTACCCATCTCTAGAAAATGGAGTTTATAATAGTTTTGAAGACGAGCATAGAGAGCCTAAAGATCAATTTAAACTTCCTCCAAAATGGATTGATATTTACGATGAAACGAAAGATGAACTTTCAAAAATAAAGGAGATCAGTAATTTAAGAAATCATCTCAAAATCCTTAAGATAAATAGGCAGAACAATAAGTCAAAAATCAATACAAAGATTAAAAGAATACACAGATAATAAAGCTGTTCAATTGGATTTGGAAATCCAGAAATTATTGGATGAAGCTATGATGGTAAAAAATAATGAAAAACTTGGATTTTTTGATTTTTCATAGAAAATTCGAACATGCGAACAAAATATGGATTTCATTGTTCAAGAGGAAGACGAAACTGATGAAGACTATAAAAGTTAGTTCCAAAATAAAATTTCGAATTTTTGAAATTTTCATAGTTAAAATGAATATGCAAAAAGCCCTTGCACTTCAAATTCAAGAAATCACCCAAGAATTAAGGATGCAGCAAAAAAACATGCTTGATAATTTAAATAAATTTCAAAGTTCAAAGAAAAACGCCTTCGATTTTCAATTCAACGAAAACAATAATGTGAAAACTAGCAATTCAAGGCATTTACAACAATTTGAAACTCAGGTTTTATAAAAATAAACAAATTTTAAAAAGGGAATATAAAGGGATTATTTATACCATAGCTTAAAGTCGAAAATTATGAACTTGAAAACATAGAATCGATTGCTCTCGATAGAAATGAAAAGATTGATCGTTTAGTGAAATCAATAAACCAATTAAACGAGCTCTTCAAACAAATGAACAGATTGGTCATAGAACAGGGAACCATTCTTGATAGAATAGACTTTAATATCGATTGCACATATACAAAAACCGTGAAAGCCAAAGAAGAATTAATTAAAGTAAAATTTTTACTCAATATTTATTTATTTATTTTTGAAAAAAAAAGGCCAGAGATACTCAGAAAAGCACAAGAGCAAACAATTGCATTGCCATTTTGGCTGTTTTAAATATCATTGTTGTTTTTATTTTGGTTCTTAAATTAACAGTCTTTGATTAAGTGGAGCGAATTATAGAAATTTTTCTTTTTAAAAAAATATTAAAACTTTTGATACTATCTCTGAAAAAAATTTGAAAAAATAAAATAAGCTTGAGAAATTAGAAATTATGAGCTCTTACTCCTATTTATTCAAATACATCATCATTGGTGACTCAAGTGAGTTCATTTTATAGTTTATTTTTGTTTAATCATAAATCAGGTGTTGGAAAATCATGTTTATTGTTGCAATTTGTAGATAAAAAATTTCGAGTTGATCATGATGCCACAGTTGGCGTGGAATTTGGAGCGAAAACGATAAATGCTAAATCTAAGAATGTGAAACTTCAAATATGGGATACTGTAAATAAAAATCAAATTTTTATGCAATAAATTAACGAAGGCAGGACAAGAATCATTTAAATCCATCACCAGATCCTATTATAGAGGGTACAAATATTTTAATTTTTTTTTTGTGAAATAATCATTCTTAAGATCGATTTGTGGAATATTGGTTTATGATATAACAAGAAAAGAAACCTTCGAAAATATCACAAAATGGTTAGAAGAAACGAAAAACTACGCAAATGAAAGCATGACTATTGTATTAGTTGGGAATAAAACCGATTTGGCTGCAATGTGAGAATATTTGAAAAAAATAAAAAAAGGAAATTATTTCAGGAGGGAAGTTAAATATGAAGAAGGAGAGAGATTTGCCAAGGAAAATAATTTGCTCTTTTTTGAAGCTTCTGCTAAAACAGCATATAATGTAGACAATGTGAGTTTTCTTTAGAGAAATATTTAAAAAACATTTAAAAAAAGATTTTCTTTGCTTCAGCAGAACAAATTTTAAAGAAGATTGAAAATAAAGAGATAGACCCATCAAATGAAGTGAGTTATTGATTAAGAAAATAATTTTTCGAATTTCTTAGGCCATTGGAGTTAAAATTGGAGGACAAATGACAGAGCCATTTCTGAAAAGCGACAAGCCTGGGAAGCAAAAGGAAACAAATAAGGGTTGTGATTGTTAATTTAAGTATTTGTATCAAAAAACTGAATAATCTTCCTAAAACACCATATTTCTTCTTTATCTGTTTTTGTGAATAATTCTTTAAAAGAAATAAATTATTTTTTTTGTGAATTGTTATTTTATTTATTATTTTTTTAAATTTCTAGGAATCCCCCTGGGATTTATAAAAAAATTTAAAACAAAATACTTGCATTTTTTTCATTTTTTTGTTGTTTTTTGGTTTTTTGTCTTAAATTATTCAATTCCTATATGATTTTGTTTTTCTTTTTAGATTTTTTAATTTTTTAATTTTCATATTGAATATTTTTCGTTTAAGAGGTAAATTTTTTGTATTTCATGTTTCAATGATCATTTAAAGAAATCGTCAAAGGTATAAACGAGCATTTTTACCAAGGCTTGCGATTCTAAAAATTGAATATGTGCAGCTCTTCCAATAAAATTATCCAGATTTCTTTAAAAAGACGAAAAGAAAAAAAATATCAGATGAATTCCAAATTTACTTCTTGTTTATGTTGAAATTCACATCAATTCGATGGATTCTATCAGTTTCCAAATTTCCCAACAAATTTTCTAGCATCTTTTGGTAAATTATCCCCTTGGTGTTGTCTTCAATGGCTTTTTTGCATTGTTGGATTCTAGCTGATTCAAAAGGGGCATAGGCATCTTGATAAGATCCAACCAAAACTATATTTTTAAACCAATTTAGGCCCTACAATTCCAAATGACATATTCTTTAAAACTATAAATTTACTTTTTGTTGAGATAGCTTATACATAAAGGATTCATGAATGTTTTTCTCGTCACTCAAAGATAATTGTTGCAGACTTTTGCTTTTTTTCCATCGTTTTAAAATCCACATTCCTAAATAATTTAACGTTTTTAAAAAAGGTAATTCACAATATTTACCTGCGTCTATTAAACTGCTGGTATTGTAGAGATATCCCATATGAGGAGTAGATAAGGTCAAAAATGTATGCATAGAATCTTTCAAATCTTCTAAATGTGGCAATGCTGCTCTTATTATAACTCCTCCCAAAGAATGACCAATGAAAGTCAATCTACAGATATATTTTTAGCTATTTTATTTTGGTATGTTTATTCAAACTTTTTGGGCTCATTTTTATCGCACCATTCAGTTACAAAATTTTTGACTTCAATGGATAAATTTTTTCCAAGTTCAGTAATATCCTGCTCAGTATTGTCTTCGTTGGATGTGGAAGATAAAAATAAAGCTTCTGGATATAAAATGTTGAGAGTATTTTTGAAAAGTCTCATATCGAAGGAATTTCCTTGAAAACCATGAACAAAAATAAAAACATGATTTCCGTTCCTTTTAAATTTTAATCAGACAAAAAAAATTTAATAAAATACCTGCTGGCAATAGATTTTGAGTAGTCGAAGCTTTTCTTTTGTTTTTTTTGAGGTGGGGAACTCTTTATATTGTTGACTATCTTTTCATTTTTTCGTTCCAAGATATAAACTTCATCGAAAACAATTGGATGAATATCTGCCTTTGGAAACATTTGAAGATCTTCAACCTTTTTAAAAATATGTCTTTAAAATTAACCAAAATGATTTGCAAACATTCAAAGATTCTAAATTCTGATAATAAACTTTCTTTCTTAAAATTTTCGCCATATTTTTATGATTTTCTCCAATTTTAGCTTCATGAAAGGCTGTCAAATCATGGGTTTTTATTTTATCTCTAAATATGCTTTCACCCCATCTTAAATCATGGATTAAAATTTATTAAGGAGTAAATATCAACCTTTCTTTTATTTTGATGTTATAGGTTTCTCTTAAATTTTGAAGTATGAAATGAGATTCAATGTTCAATAAATCCAAAAATTTAAACCAAATTAGATACATAAAAGAGGAAATCGAATTGAATTCCTTGTAAATAAAATAAATTTATTTATAAAATATTTTCAAATTACAGTCAAAATCGCAGTTGAAAGTTTTTCTTGTTCCTTTTTGTTCTTTAAATTAAACTTTTCTGAAATTTTTATAAAATTTGGATTTTCTTCTTGAAGTAGGAACCGAATAAAATCTTAAAAATTCAAAAAAAATGTAAACTTTTGGATTTGAAAGAGTCCTCCGTATTGATTGAGCCAATTTCATTAATGTCTGAACTTTTGGACTCCTCAGATACATTTTCTACTTTTTCTTTTGGGGAAAAATTTTAATTTTAAAAACCATCATTTTTATACTTTCATTATTTTCATTTAATGATGAAAATGGAGATGGTGGTAAAGGATCGACAATTGGTTTTTGCTGTAAATTAAGTTATAAATTTAATTTTTTGTTGTTGTGATTTACAAAAATTTGAGAAAGTTTTTTGTTTTTTTCAGGGGACAGATTTTGCAAGAAAGTTTCAATATGTTTTCCAACATTTTCATAGGAACTCTTCAAAGTTTTGATGTAAAGATTATAAAATCTATTGACTTCTTCATTTTTAACTTTTCATATTTTATGGTTATTTATGAGTAATTTATCTTTTTAATATTTACATCCTGTTATTTTTTCCAGAAGTTCTGTAAAATTTTTTGGAGGGATTTGAAAAATTTTTATTGGAGGAGTGACTTGCAGTTGATTTTCTTTCGCCTTATTATCCAAGTTCTCTAAATCAATGGTTTGGACTGTTTTTTTTTCTATGGGACTGGTTTTGAATTGGAAGTCTTGAAATAATTTTTAATTAATTAATTTGTAATATTTCCTACCAAATAATAGCGTGTGAAATGTTGTATTCACCAAGCAATAATGTTCTTCGTCAAAAACAATGGGCACATATTCGCTTATTCCAATGTGCACATTATTTACTTTGCTTTTGAACGAACAAACAACTTTAAAAAGTTCAAATTCTGGAAGTTCTTCCATCTATGACATGTTTTAGAAAAGCCTAAAAACAAAATTAAAAAATAACCAAATTATATTTCTTTGTCGAGTTCACAGTATCATAAAACAACAAATCGCAGTCATAGTAGAGATTGGCTTCATTGAGGGTTGGGTAGGCGTCAATTTCTGTTCTGAATTGGCAAATTTCATTTATTTCAGAAGTTTCCTCACAAAATCTTATCAAAAAAGTTTTGGTGAGGTAACAAAGATTTTCCGTGATTTCACAAGGATAAAATTTCAAATTGTTTTTATTCTTGTTCTGTTTGACGTTGTCAATCACATTATAAGGCATGGCTTTCGTTTTCTTAAAATTAAAAAATATTTGTTGAATATAACTTTTCTTTTTACTTCATTGTTGGTTTCATGATATATGCTGAATTGAAGACGATAGACACCTTGATTGAATAAATCAACGTTTCTAAAGGACTCTATATGGACAAAAAATTCGATTGTCGCTTTTAAACTCATCTTGATATATTTTATTTGAAAATTTAATAAAGGATCCTAACAATTATGAAATATATATAATTTTTTTAATAAAATCTTATCCCTTTTGTTTTAAAAAAAAAACTATTTTTAAGCATTTTTTTATTAAAAAGGGAAATTTATTTTTATTTGTTATTTTATATAATTATTAATAAAACTGCAAAGTTGGATGTCTCACGAGTTTCTTCAAGAAATATATGAAAAAGAAAAAAAAAACTACCAAACATTTCCTGTAATTTTCTCCAAATCGGGGGTTAGTTCCACTTACATGTCAAAAAGGAAACTTACCCAGAAAACTGACAAGTTTGTTAAATCCATTAGTTTCTCAAACAGAAAACCAGCAGAAATTCATGAAACAGAACTCTTATCGATTAAAAGCACTACCACAAAGGGTAGAGCCGTGGCTGATGAGGAAAAAAAAATGATAAGAATGCGAAAAATTCGATACATAAACCATAGAAGTCAACATAATGAGACGAAACAAATGGAAACAAAAATGCTTAATCCATTTCAAACATCTTATGAAGATCATTATACCAATCAACCCAAAATAAAATGGATTCCGAAAAGGTATGGCTCAAATAAAATAGAACGAAACTTTTCACAAAATGTTTATAACCAAGAAGGAAATGCAACTATTTATGAGGCAAATCTCACAAAGCCTGAGATTCAAGAGACAAATAAGAAAAAATTAAAGCCTGAAGAATCATCTATCTTATCACCAAATGATTTGAACAAAGAAAGTAACAATTGTGAACCTATTGAAAAGTTGAATGAGAAAATCGAACAAGACGATAGAAACAAAATCAATGATGAGGTGATAGATGGGGAAAATAACTGCATATATAATGAAATCAAACCCCTAATGAAAATCGGAATAAGTGAAAAGGAAGGTGAAGCAAAAATTTTGAAACCACTATTGTCGAAAACAGAATATTTCAAAATATTAAACATCGGATTCCAGCACCTAAAAAATTACAAGCTCCCCTTAGAAAAATTAAATGAAATCATCAAAGAAAATGAAGATTATTTTAGACATTTAGGAGGTATATTAAAAAAGATGTTTTTTTAACTTTTTGAAATGAATTTGAAGGCCTTTGCAAATGTTATAAATGCATTTGTGGATTACATAAATGTGATTTAAGACTGTTGAAATTCACATATAGTCTTCCTTCTCAAACATCATATCAAGAAAATTTCTCCCAAAAGTCAATTAATCAATATTCTTCCCCATCAATGAAGCATGATTTCGCGAAAAACACACTTTCCGATTTGAAAGTTCAAAGAGATTTTATTACAGAATCCATTACCAAAGTAATTTTTTTTCATAAAACCAATTTAAGTTCAAATTAGAGCGATTTTACTGATCCTCATGCCACTTACAAGAAACCAATTGTCGATTATAAAACAATTGAAGATAGTCCTATGATGTTCAAGCAATCACAGTATCAGGTTAGAAAGAGAAAATAGATAATTTCTTATCAAATATATTAAGAGGGAATTTTTGAATTATGGAGCTAATTCCTTTCTTCCATTAAAAGTTCAACAACAAAAAACTGTTATCAACGAACTTCCTTTTTATGGAGAAACCACTTATAATCAAAATTTCATTAATTTTTCAGGGAAAAATTGCAAAATTGACATTAGTCTTCCAGTCATTCCCAATCCCTTGTTTTTATATTTTAATTATGTCCGAGTAAAAATCTTCTTTTTTTTTTTAATAGGAAAAATAATTCAAGCCAAATTGGGATAAGCACAACCAATCAAAGAGAATTTAGGCAATATCCTATTAGCAATGAAAACTCTATTTTCAAATCAAATGACGAAGTAATAAAAATTAAATTTTATAATTATTCTTTTAATTTTCGAAATTTATTTTCAAAGAACATCATGGAGAAATTAACTTTTCCAGGTCAATATAAATCAACTACAAGTAGGGACTTTTTTTTAATGAAAAAAACTGAATGTCCATTTGCAAAAATTAACAAATAAACATAAATCTATTAAATATATTATTCTTTAATTTATCTTTGGACATTTAAAAAAAATTTATTATTTTAACGAACAAATTTCTCGTCATGAATAATAAACCGAGCAATTCTACATATACCGAAATTTATGCTTGGGGCAACGACAGTCATGGCCAATTAGGAATATCAACTACCCAAGGTTTTCTTGTTATTCCATATTAGTCTAAAAAAATTTCAGGAAACCGATATAATTCTCCCAAATTTTGCAGTTTCAATATTGTCATTAATTATCTCTCATGTGGTCTCTCTCACACAGCATTCATAGCCTCAAACGGTTGCATATATACAATGGGATCGAATGAAGATGGGAAATTGGGAATTGGTCCGAATGAAGTGCAAAATAGTTTCTCTCCTTGTTTAATTGAAACTTTATCGAAGTAATATTTTTTTATTTAAACTAAATCAAATGGAAAAAGAAACAAAGCAATTCAAGTGTCATGTGGCTCAAGACATACCGCAGCTTTATTTGGTACTCAAGATAAAAATATCAGTTTTTTAATTATTCGATTTTACAAGAAAATGGCAAGGCATATTTTTGGGGATTTGGTGGAGATGGGCAATTAGGTACTGACGACTTGCAATCTTATAACACCCCTCAACAATTGAACTTAAACCATCTTAAAAATAACCTGAAAAGCCTTTCAATTAAATATTTATCTTGCGGAAACAGTCATTCCATGGTTATCACAGGTTTTAATAATTTATTTTTAATTTAAATTTAAATTTCTTCAGAGGAAGGTGAAGTTTGTGGCTTTGGCACTTCCGCACAAGGACAATTGGGAACAGGACAAAGAAAAATTGAGAAAATTCCTGTGATTATCTCTTGTTTCATTGAAAAGGTCAAAACAGTGGCCTGTGGAACAGAACATACATTATTTCTGACAAATTCTAAAAAGGTCTATGCCTGTGGTGAAAATTCTCATGGACAATTGGGGATAGGAAACAAAAAAAATTCCTTTTTACCTGTGAAAATCATGCTTTTGGAAAACATCACCATTCAAAAAATATGCGCGAAAGACTTTTCAGCAGCTTTAACAGAATTCGGTGAATTATACCAATGGGGCAACCCTAAGAAAGGTCAATTATTCCCAGAACTCGTAAAAATCTCTAATTCCAAAATAGAAAATATCGATATTGGGCTAAATTTCGGAGTTTGTGTTGATTTTGATGGGAATGTTTATAGTTGGGGTAATAATACGAATGGAGAGCTAGGAATGGGTGATTTTGAAAGTAAGGACACTTTAAACCCCATCCCAAATTTGAAGGGAAGAAAAATTAAAGGAATATATTGTGGAGGGAGTTATGTGATGGTTTTAGGAAATGTCACTAGTTTTGATGAGAATAAAGGTGTGAATCCACCTATTAATGAAGATATTGAACGGATAAAGGAAAGTGTCTTTTTGAAAAATAAACATAATGGTATTATTTCTCATACTGATAATGGATATATTTCCAAAAGAAATAAACAATATATGAAAAGCACTGAAAATTTCTTAGTTGGAAATCTTAACATCAATAATTGTAATAATGATGTTACAAATAAAAATGAGAAGAATTGTCTAAATGATATGACGAATTGCGAAGGGAAATTATTAAGAGTCGGAAAAAACTTAACCCCAATTAGACATCTCACAAGTGAAGAGATAAAATCAAGACAACAAAAGAGCTTTCATAATCAAACAAAAAACAATGAAATGCCAGATGTTATGAAAGGAGTTGAAAATGAGATTCCCGATGAAAACTATATGATTAACAACAAAGATGCAGAAAAACTTAAAAATCTGTTAAGAAATAATGAAGGAAAAGCGAATGAAGTCAATAAAAATTTCAGTCAAATAAGCCTCAAGCCATTCAAGATTGAAATTAAAAGTCAGGCTTGTGGTGGGGAAAATGCTTTTTGCAAAAGTCCGCATCAAAATATTGGTGTCAATGAAACAAGCTTCAATTTGAGTTCAAGTAAATTATTTCCCCAAAAATCATTTAATTTTTTTTTTTAGAAAATGATTATAAAAGATATGAAAAATACTCAAAATATACTTCTTTTCATGAGAATGCGTCCTCTGACACCAAGCCCAAAATTGAGTCACATTTCAAAGCCAATTCAATCCATTTTACTTCGAGATACGCAAATGAAAGGAAAGATTCAATTGACGCAGCTATAGAGAAGAAAGAGACCATTAATAAACCATTTCTAATTGAAAATAAAGGAACTGAAACTAAAGAAATGACAGATATTTCATTGAGAGAATATGATTGCTTAAAATCTCAAATGAATGATATGTTAAATAAAATCACAATTTTCGAAGAAGATCAGAAGGAAATAGAAATTCTGAAGATGGACCAAAACGAATTGAAAGAAAATTATCTGAAATTAGAAGAAAAATACCTGAAACTCGAAGAGGTAAATAACAAATTATCTTTTGCCAATCTCTTCAATTTTTATATTTTATAGAAATTCAAAAACGAATGTCTTAAAAACCAAAGTTTGAATTCTGATTTAAACACAGAAAAAAAGAAAATTCAAGAACAAAAAAATTCATATGAAGAAAAATTAAGCTCATTGAATGAGAAATTAAATGAACGTGATCAAGATATCAAATATTTGAAAAACGAAAATCTCAAGAGTCAAAATTATTATGATGATAATTTAAAAGGGTTACAGGAACAAGAGGGGAAAAAACTAATGAAATTCGAAGAAAGTATAGAACAATTGACCGAAAATCTAAAGAATTTAGAAGATGAAAATAAAGTAGATTTTGGTGAAATTTGGGAAAATTAAAAAAATATTTGTAGTTTTTGGAAAACAATTTACAAAACAAAGATAGTCTGTTGGAAAAAATCAAGAACGAGAATGAACAGCTTCATAAAAAAATTAAAATAATCGAGTCAGAACAAGCGACTCAGGAGCAAACCTTCCATAAATTCAAATATGATTGTGCTGAAAAAGAAAAAAATCTGAATTATGAAAAATCTTCTTTAATAGAGGAGAATAAAAATCTGAAAAACATGTAATTTTTTTTCAAATCAATTATTTTGTTAATGTAAATGAATTTTTTCTAGTCTTGAAGAAAAAGAGGAAAAGATCCAAAGTCTTTACTTAGAACGGAAGAAATCCCTCAATGATCTCACCGAGAGAGATTACAGAAATAAACAAGAAAAAAACGAATGTTTGAATAGAATCTCCGAATTGGAAAAAAACATTTCTGATAAAATGCTAGAAAACGAATATATTGCAAATGAATTGAAGCAGGAACAATGCAAAACTCGGCAATTGGAAATGGAATTTGAAAAGATTAAAAGTAACTTTTTATAAAGCTTTCCAATTAACATTTCGAAAAAAGAATTGCTTCAAGACAAAACTTCCTTCAGCTTCCAAGGAAATATCCTAAAACCTCCTTTTCATAGACCTGAGTTTGAATCAAATGATTGTAAACTTTCCCCTAGTTTCAAAACATTGAATAAAGAAAATGTCGGCCAGAAAACATTATTAAATGATTCAAATGATGTTTCTGAGAAAAAAAGTTTGTCTAATATGAAAAAATAATTTTATATTTAAGAAATTACAGGTGTGAGGATGAAAACTTTGTGCACACAACCAAAAAATTCTGAGGAATCAAATGGTTCTAATAGTGAATATTTTCAAAATAATCTAAAAC
>Ga0302186_10002901_pt1 | contig 12873 bp, 12 predicted proteins | sample II_Bog_E1_2_FD_198782 | JGI IMG/M metagenome (GOLD analysis project Ga0302186, IMG submission 198782) | Peat permafrost microbial communities from Stordalen Mire near Abisko, Sweden - II_Bog_E1_1 | ecosystem: Environmental > Terrestrial > Soil > Wetlands > Peat | place: Sweden: Abisko... | reverse complement strand
AATATTTTAATACTTTCTTATCAAATAATCCATCAATATAATTTAGTCATAATTAATTTGATTATTTGAATGAATGAATCATCACTCCTCTTCCTCCATTGGCACTATTTCTGCTATCTTGCAGACTCCTTTATGAAGTTCACTTTAGCTGATTTTGCCATCTCCATTTAGGTCAAATACTTTGAAAAGGCACTCAATTTCACTTTTGTTAAAGGACGAATCTATTTTCAAGATAAATTCTCCAAAGGCTTAAAAACTCAAAGGTTTCTTTTTTTATTGACTCTTTCCCATAAACAATTTATTGATATCCAAACTATTTTTATCGATGCACTTCTTCAATCTTGTCATTAATATCAGTCCTTCCCGAGCATCGGACCCCTCTTCCAGCTCAATTTACGACGGATCAATTCCGGTCAGACGGATTTGGTACTTTGTAAAAAACTTCTTTAAATCTTCAACAAGGATGTATCCATCACCGCTGACTATGTAACTAAATAGAAGGGAGATGCTTTCTTCAGTCATAGATTTATCAATAAAGGCGATTAATGTGAAAAAGTCTGCCTTTGTTAGTTTGTTAATTTGTTGTTTGCTCAAAATTTTGCTCAAATTAATGTTATTAGAATGGAGTTTAACTCTTAAATCAGACATGATAAAACTAATTTTTATTGATCCTTATTTCTTATTGGCAAAATTAGGTAAAAATTTGTTACTAAAGAGAGGATGAAGGAAAACTTACTCCCAATCATATCGAGTATTTTCATCTCTGCATAAGCATCCTAAGATAAACGATTTCATATGAGGACTGATTTAAATATCTTCAGGGAATACTATTTTCCTTGTCGTTATTTACTTTCTCACTGCATCCAAAGAATGCTATAAAATAATCCAAGGAATTTTTCCGACCATCATCTCATAAGCAATTACTCCAAGAGACCATATATCACATTTGTAAGTATATTTTTGTTCTAAGAGAATTTGAGGGGCCATGTAGGCGGGTGTTCCCACTAAAGTCTTTAAATAGCTATTGTTCTCTGAAAGCTTGGCGAAACCAAAATCTGCAATTTTTAGAGTATCATCTTTGATTAAGATATTTTCAGGTTTGAGGTCTCGATGGATAACTCCATTTTTGACTAGTTCTCCAAATCCATTTAAAATTTGTACCAAATTCCTCATGGTTGTTTTTTCATCAAACCTTCCCTTCAATCGGAGATTGCTTCTTAAGGTTCCTCCTTGAGCAAGTTCAAGGATGATATAGTAGTTATTTTTAGTCTCATGAACATGATAGAACTAGATAACATTGGTACTTTTCAGCTTCTTCATTATATGGATCTCTGAATGAAATGCATTTTTGGCGTATTAATCCTCTTATATCTTTGATTTGACAACTACCTTGATGGCAACCTCTTTCCTTGGCTATTTTGGCTGATTTGCTTCTTTTGGTGGTTACTATTCAAAGCCTTTAAAAACTTAAGAAAAAGCACCTGCTCCCAGCTTTTCATTGAGAAGAATAATGTATTTTCCAACTTTCTTTCTAGCGCCAATCATCATGAAACAACTTGTTTTATCAATAAGTAAAATTATTAAATAAAATAAGATATTTTTGTGATTTAAAGAAGAAAAACAGTTGTTAATCTGTCCTCTTCAATTGTTCACTCCTCATAAAAGTTATTATTTCCTTCGAAGCAAGCAATAATTCCTTACATAAAAACAAAAGTTGAAGATCAGGATAAATTCTCGTATCATCGTTTTAGTCACTAATCATTTGGAAAATGTTTATTATTCTATTAGGAACTTTTCTAGTGAGTAAATTTTAACTTCCCTCTTCATAAAATTACAATTTTGATGATTTCAATGCCAACATAATTTTTGCAAATATTCATCAAACAGTTTGAAATTGAATTTTGTGATGGGGCATGCGATATTAACGCATTAACTTCAAATGAATTTTAGTGATACTAGATTTTTACAACTGAATTCTTTCATGCATATGCATAAATAATACAAAATTGTCTAATCTGATCATATCAGGAATTTGTATCTTAAAAAAAGAAAGAAAAACATCATAGGTTTGTATGCTGATAAGAATATTCAAGAACAATAATTTGAGGAATGAGTTTATATTATCTGCTTTTATAATACTTTTATCATTAATATAAATCAAATATTGCTTGAACCATATTGCTTAACTCTTCAGAACTCCTTTTTACATTGCTATAGTCTTGAACAGGCCTTTTATCCGCTATCTTCTTGTCCAATTAAGCTATCACATAAAGAGCGTTAATCATTTCACAGAGATGAGTAAAGATCTAAACATCCCCAGTGATTTTTTTCTCTACTGCTTGATCATACTAGTCAACCACATACTCAATGGCGATCAAAGTGCTTTCGTTAGTATTTTTTTAAAGGGGAGCATTCACCAATACATGGCCTGGAAGTTGTTTGGTCTCTATCTTTTTAGCCATTTTTTTAATAGAAGCGGATATATTTTTATTGTCCTCTTTGCATTTATCAAGAAGTTGATCAATTTATCCTTTTGTAAGCCATTATTTCCATTCTTGCTCATTGAAGGGATCATATCTAGTGAGTTTAGGTATGCATTCTTACAAATACCGTTCTATTTTTTTACGTTCATGATAAAAACGTTTGTAGAGAAAGTATACTCCAACATACCATTCCATTCCCTATAACTTTTTACTTAATTTGGCTGTTTTGGCAACAGCCTCTCCCATTTTATTAATCATATGGATGTACTCGTCAATTTGTTTTCGAATAGATTTACCAGCATTGGAAGAAGAAGCATTTGATTGATTCGTATGCATCCTCCCGCTTTGAGAAGGTTATTTTTGGGATTTTTCAGTCTTCATATTCGGGATATTCTTTTCGGATTTCTTCTCTCCGTTCGATTTCTAAGAATTACTTTATTAGCTTTGTAATTTGGCGATTTTCTTCTTTTTTTCAACTCCTAAATTTAAATTTGATTCCAATGGCTTTTATATTTTTACTAAAGAAATTTATTTTTTAACTCCAAGATTAATTTACTCAATTTAGTCATTTAAATCATGAGTTGTTATTTTTGGTGCTCTGATGATACATTTTTATTTTTTAATGGGAGGCTTAGAAAGATCCTTTTGGGATAATTATTATTTGATTTGAGCAGGTTTAATATCATTTTTACTGACATAGACATAATCTTCCGAAAATCTTGACTACAAAAACATATTCTTTTCAACTTAAGCAAAAAAGTTTGGCTTGTTTTCATGTTTGGAACTTTATAATTTATGGGCTAAATTTTAATTTGACTTTCCTTAAAATGATGGCTATTTAATGATATTTAACGAACAAACTTCATTATCCTTTTTATTGACAGCATTTATTTATCCTTGATTGTATCTTTATGTTTCTTCCTTTAAAGCTGAATTCAGAGAATTTTGATGAACTAAAGATATCATTTATACATTGTGCTACTGGATGATAGGAGAATCCTAAATTTTGTTCCAGCCTGGAATTATATTCAAACTATTGGCTTTATTCATTTAGGTCACTTCTTTATTTTTTGTCACATTGGTATTAGTATGAGCTTAGATGGTAGGTTTAATCATTTAATTCACATTGATCCTCGGTTCTATATTAAAATCTGTATGATATTAAGGATAATGGTTTTCTCTTATTTTTTTATTTTATGCTTACCTATTTCTTTATGATTAGTTTCTTTTGACTTAAATATTATTATTGTATCTATTGCGTTAACTAAGGTGATTTTACATTTATTTTGGCTCATACGAATTATTTTAATATTATTTGACATAATTTCCTCCCTTTTTTAATTCAAGATCTTTTTCGATAAACATCTCCTCCATGTCATTGATTTTTTATTCAATAATTATTCTTTCTTTTAATATCATATCAACATTAGCAACCTTTTATAACTAGTTGGCATATTCTCGATTAAAACGATTTTTGTTATTGACAAATCGACTGTTATTCGATAATGATTCATAAACTTTTATCATGGAGGAATTTATGAGCTATTTTTTATGTTTTGAACTCATTTATCTCAATTTAATTTTTAATTTTTAATCGTCGATAGTTTGATTCCTATCTTATCTTTAAGAGTCAATGCTTGATTTTAATTATTTGATCTTTATCATTGCTTTTTATTCACTTTTTCTCTGCAAACTTTAAATATACGTTTATGTTTTACTGTCTTAAATGCTGATTTGGATAATACTTCGTCTTTTGTTAGAATTTATAAAGTATCTATTATTAGGTTTCTTTTTATCAATATTAACAACTCTAAAACTTATATTTTACATTGTATTATTTTAATTTGGAGTCAGAGACTGCCTAAAAATGTGATTTTTCTCATTTTTTTAATTTCTATGAACGGGAGCAGTGCCCCTACTAAAACTTCTAGATTCGTCAAAGAGAGATCTTCGTTTAAATCTTTTATCCTTTCTAAAACTTGGGGGTATATTATTTTTCTGAGAATCAATTAAAGCTTAAAATCTCATTCGTGAAGGTCCATTTTACCTTTGATCGATATATTTTTTCCTTTAACTTTAAAACAATAGTCGCCGATAAATTCCAGTTGTCATTGGTTGGTCTTATCGATTTAAGCTTGAATATCTTTAATCGATTGAACGATTATGATTTATTGTTTAGTTGATGTCAATCGTATTTCTTTTTTTATTGATAAATGTTTTCCTGGCTGTGTTATTCTACATTATATCCTCTAGTTATGCTAAATTGAGGCTTTCGTGAATCATTGATTTTAATAATTCTTTAAAAGTTTCCTTAAACATATTTTTTTGAATGTTTTAATTCTCATAAAAGATTGACCAGAATACTTCTCCCACCCTCTTAATTATCGATATTTAAGTCAAATTATCATAAGGACTTGTCTCTTTTAATCTAAAACTGTGCTTTTTGCCAGATAGAGTTTACGTTCTGAGCAAATTATTATCTCTGTGCTTGTTTCTTAGAATCAAGAATACCGTGGTATCCCTAATCCACAGATTTTATAAACAGATATACTTTGACGGATTTGAAATATTTCTACTGTTCTTTAAAGGTTTTATGATATGTCTTATTGTGCTGTATAACAAAGTTACGCAGAATATTTCTGATTTTTCCTTATGATTAGACAAGTCACCTGCCCAAATCATTTTCTTTTCAAAAGGATATACTTCGTAACTATTGCCTTCTTCTTCTATAATTTAAACCGGTTGGATGATATTGGCATCCTGAAAATGAATAAATTTTGATTCATACTTCTTCTTTTAAGTATGACATAAGATATATAGCTATTGATGATGATCCTGAGCAAGTATATCTCCGTTGAGGAGAACCTTAATTATTTTATATTTATCAATTATCGCTTCTTTCATTTTTATCGTGGAGATTGACCGTTATTTCTCTGTCTTTTATTACATAGGTTTTATTAGTTAGTTAGTTATCAATATATATTATAATCTGATAATAATGTAACAATTTTTACAAGTAAAAGAACGTTCATATACAGATTATTTCGGACAAGTATCAGCGATACATAAATAAATTATAATTTTGGGAAGTGTATTCTGTTTATTGATGTTTTATTTTGTTAATTTAATATAAGTATCAGCCAATCATGATACCATCTCCTCTAAAGTAACTATTTCCGCCTGCTTGAGGCCTTCTCACCTATCTGGTAGTTTGATTCTCGAGTAGCGGAGAAGCAATAACGTTATTATTATCAAAAAATAAGCCCAATCCGTTAGCATAAGACTTAAAAACTCGATAGACATAGTGACTGATTATAATCGCTACAATGAAATATAATTCCTATAAGAGAAGAAATATGCTCTAAACAATATAATTGTCATCAAAGTAGCGGCTGTATTCAATGCTATGATAACTGAAAATATTACTCTCCTGCAATGATAACGGTTGACTATATGAGTTGGACTAGGCAGTATAGGAAAAAGAAGAGAACTGAACACCAGTTGAAAACCTGCCAGCTCATGAACAACAGAAAGAATAATAGGATTGCTACGAGGAATTGAAAGTAAAATTCGGTCACGATTGAAAGCACAGCAATAGGGAGAAGTCCAATAGCCAGACCCTGCAGTAGTCTCCTGCATTTGGCGAGCTCATCATTTGGTGGGTCAATGGTTGGAGGGCAGCACATGCCAATGCCTACTCCCATTCTTATGTTATAATGGTGGAATTGATTTTTGGATATTTATATTGTTAAATTCGATTCGCCTCTTGATTTCTTCAATTGAGTTGAGCAATGAATTAGTCTGTCAAATTGAGTATTCAATAAAATAATATAAGTTATGCATCAAAATTAAATCTTTTCAAAAATAATCATTTAATTTCAAGTCGAAGGAATTTTGAAATGAGTTTCATTAATGGACTCAGGGAGGGAGTGTTGTTTTATTAGTTCTTCATAAGCAATTCTATCTTTGATTTCCTCATGAACAGTTTTGATCATATCTATTTCGTATATTTTAATTCTATTGAGTATGATTATTTAGTTAAAGAGGCCTCTCCAAAGTATTATTACTGATTCATCGAAATATCCAATTTTAGATTATATTTATTGCTAGTATTTCCTGCCATCAATGTTGATAGGGCAGAAGACAAAAGTTTTTTATATTGTTCGATTTCTGATCTGAGTAATGAATTATATGATCTTTTTTATTGAGATGGTTGAGTATAATAAACCCAGCACTATTGGACTGCCTATTTCATAATTTTTCAAATTCTAAATATAAAAATGACTACCTATTCATAAGGTAAATTGCTGATGAGTTAATTTAAGCATTACTTACCGATTTAGCTTTTCCAGTGACACGTGAATTATTCATATTAAGATTGATAACCGCGAATTGAAGAGGGGACTACCTAATAAAAGGGTTACTCACTTTACACCATAGGACTTTGCATTTTTATAAGATAGTATCGGCCAATGACGATCTTTATTGAGAGGAATTAATATGAGGATGCTTGGTCTTGAATTTGCGATACCTTTGAGCCATCTTCTTTATTTTATTTTAATGGTGTTTCTTTTAACAATTTATCGCTGACATTATTATAATGATTGGAATGCACAATCAAAATAAGCTATTATCAAACAGTTCGTCTATTTCTGAACAATAAGTATTGAGATCTATGAAAATAAAAAGCTGATACATTTAATTATATTATGAATCAGTATGTTATACCTGATATTTAGTTCGAATAGCTAAACAATCATATTTTATGTATCACTCACAAATTAGTTAATGCATATGCTATTGATAAAGTAATACAAATTCACTTTATGTGAAAGAAAATAAATTCTTAAAAAAAGCTAGCTCTGAAATCTGAAAAAGATTCCTCATAAAAATGCTTTCAAAATAATTTTTACATTGAAATATTACTTAATTATTGCTTTTAAAAGATTATTTATCCTTATTTTTAAAATGAACAATAAATTTGAGCAACATTTTAAGAAATTTTAAAATTTATCGATCTCCATGCACTAAATTTATAGACATATAATCTTGTTTCATATTGAATTAAATGATCATTCCCGTTATGAATAAATCCAAGTAGGAGGGTTCGCAATAAACAATTTTTCCCCAATCGAAGCCATAATTATTAAAGTGTTCGCCGCCTTGAATTTACCATTTTTCAGCACCAGTTAGCAAATAGGTCTTTGCATCTGGATTATCCTTGGCTCGAGCTAATTGAGCATTTGGACTAATATCGCCTCCGTAAGGTATGCTTTCAAAAATGTCTTGATCAATATCAGTTTGAGTATTATCAATAAATAATCTTCTAAAGCAAACAGCATCTGGTATAAAATACCTTTTTCCGTGGATATAAAGGCAAATCCATTTTGTTTCATGAGCTTGTAAAAGCCATTCCGCATTTGATTGTTCTTAAATTGCTTGCTATGTTGTTTATAAAGTAATTTGATAAGAAATTGTGAGGCAAAGTAAGATCAGAACCGCAAAGATAACTGAATTGATTTTTCCCATATATCTTTTTATTATACATCATTTATTTTTAATTCCAGTCATGAGTCAATACAGCAATATTGTTGTCATTGAACGAGGCAAATTCAATGAAAAAAGGACAGAGATTAAGGATAAATTCTAAGACTTCGATTTTGTAGAACTCAAAGCAAAAGGCAAGGCAATTTAGAATGCCATTATCTTGGCTGAATACTCTGTGACAGATGGTAATAATAAATTTATCCAGGTTATGCCAGCTACGATAAATTTTCAAGCAGTTTAGCAACTGATTAATAAGGGTATGAGGTTCCATAGGTTTCGATAGTATTGAAATACGAATCCCAAAAAGAAAAGCAATATAAACCAAAATTTGAAAATAAAAGATAATTTGAGGGGGACCACAATAAAAAGAATCGTCAAAGACAGTAATAAATTTCCTATAAATAAAAACGATGATTTAATTGAAGATCAAACTATTAAATTATTTTTGTTTGAATTCTTAAATGATTTCAAGAATGAGTAAGATAAATAGTTTAAACATTAAGTTAACAATTATCAAAAATAAATGAGCATGGTCATTATTAATATTGTTTGTATTGTGAAATTAAATCAAATCATCTATCCTTAAATAATTGAGAGGTATTTGCATTTTTTTATTTGTAATATTACCTATTGAGCACTTTGAACATATATTGGTATGATACTTATTTTTTAATAATAACAATCTTCTAAAGAGAGGAAGGTAAATCTTGATGGCATATGTCTAATTTAATTAGATAAAATATCTTGCACTGTTAAATTTTGAGCATATTTCTGCATTAGAACCGATTATTTTTAAACAAATCAAAGGGAGTCACTTAGATATTTTGAAGATTGGCAACAAAAACAGCAGGAATTGCTGGCTTCTTCATGAATCAAAGTTAATTTGACTCTTCATAAGTCAATAAAGATCATCATCATCTAAACAAAATATTATAATTTTAACTCAAAACTAGGTTCATTCATTCCCTTTACAGTTGGTCTTAATATCCATAGCATTTTCAATCCTTGATATTATTTGAAATATAATAATTCTTAATAAATTTGTTCATCTGTAAAATATAAGCATGTATAAATTGTAAATAGGAGATGGTTCTAAAGCTAAATGATGAGCCTATTATCGTTTCTAAATGCCTATAATGATTTTACCTCATCAAATCCATCAAATATTAAAATCAATAAGTTATATAATTCTAATGACATATAAATAATGAAAGGCAGTTTATTAGATCAAATTAATTTAAGAATTAAAATGAATAACTTCAAGGCTGCAATGATTAAAGTACACCCAAATAATTTATGTTATACAATTGTTTTATCAACTTTTTCAGCATTCTCTCTTTTTTATTAGATTTGAGAACAAAGTAAAAATATATAATGGCGTTGATATCAGTCTTCCTATTTATTTTAATTATCTAATGAAAATAATAATATTATCAATAATAAAAATGATGTTCAACAGGTTTTTACTTCTGTTAACTCTTCTCATTTTTGTTTCGCCAGAGATAAGAACTGGAAATATTCTCCCTTCAAGAATACAGTTCGGCTTGAAATCTTTTTTTCAAGAAAAGGGCGTTGATCAAAATTTATTTTTGGGCAAGACCTCCCTCGCCTCCTACCACATTAACTTCGAAAATATTTTCTCGACCATTCCTATAGCTGCCTCAGCACTCATAAGATTTTAAGGTACGCTTGTTCCTATCTAGCTCAACCATCCGAAAGAAACATCTCAATCATAGCAAAAACAGGACTTATTGAGAAAAGCTGGCTATAAATCTTGGTGGCGAGGTAAGGTTCAATTATGATGATTTAAATTTCATATTTTGCAGCAGAAAAATAATTTTTGTCAGAGGTAGGTTTATTCTTGTGGAGTCAACATGATTTGGATGGCAGCAATTTAAGATTGAGACCATAAAGTAACTTTTTTAAATTTTAAAAAACCGACACCATTATCGATGCGAGCCATCGTTAAAGACTAGTAGGAACAACTCAAATATCCCTACCTCAATTTTCTTCGTCCACTCACTTCAAAATTCTTTAAATTCAACCTTTTCTCAATTAATTTTCCTTTACAAAAAAGCAAACTTTGGAAGTAGCTCAAACTCTGGTGGTTAAGATTGAAGAGGGTAAAATTGGACTGATCTTTATCACTGAAGATTCAAATAACTAAAATGTCTTTCCCATGCATACTCTTCTTCTAAAATTAGAAACCAGCTTAAACTTAACAACTATAAAATTTAATATAGACATAAATGAGCTTCGGTTTGAGGACAGTGAGCAAATACTACCCCTAAGTAATGGCAAAGTGGCTTTCTTCGGCCTAAACTCACTTTACATTTCATCCTACTGCACAAATATGGGAATTTATAACATCACCAAACAATAAAATTGGAAGAATCAAGATCTCTTTTTTTTAACGAGTGAAGATCAATCACAGATTTGCCACAAGCACTTCAGCTTCCTCATTTTGACTTTCTGGTAAAAGGATAGCACTTAATAGATAAGGATGAGATTCCTTGCAGGTGCAGCTCCTTCAAATTGTCCCGCCATGCAGTGTTTGTCAACTAACAATTATAATGGTTGGATTTGGAACAATCTTAAAAAGAGCACTACCACAGTGGTATCCTGTTTGTCTTGCCCTCCTGGCTGCGCAACTTGCAGCAACTGTACCTCAGAGAAATGTTGTTTTGGTGTTAATGCAAATTGCAGCTCTTGCATCAGCCCATTCACTCTCAAAAAAAATCCTTATTGCGATAATTTGTTTTATTGTGCCTGCCCAGACAACACATTTCCAAATGCAACAGCAAATACTTGCCAAGCCTGTGGAATAGTAATACCTGGATGTACAACATGCATGGCATATCCATTTTTTGCTGCGATGTGCTGGAGCTGTGGGAATGGTTTTTTTGGTGGTGGTGATAGCGGAGCACCTTGCGCAACATGTCCAACTGGCTGTTCAACATGCTCATCTGCTTCAACTTGTTCAAAATGCGGCTCAAACCTCATTTTGGTGAGCAATGTCTGTCAATGTAATACTAATCAAAGTTTATATTACAGTACAACAACAAAAAGTTGTGTGGGATGTTCGTCTGCGATGGCTAACTGCAAAACCTGCACGGGTAGTATCACTTCTACAACTTGCTCAGCCTGCTCTTCCGGGTTTTATGTTTCTGGCGGAGGTTGTACTGCTTGTACTGCTTTATGCTCAAGTTGTAATTCCACTATTTGCCTCAAATGTCCTGCCACTTTCAACATTTCTGGTTCAAATTGTATCTGTAATGCTGCACTTCAGTTATTCTTAAACACCACCTCATCCACATGTGTCACATGTGCAAGTACGATTAGCAGCTGCCAAACATGCTCTGGCACTTCTACCACCAACATAACTTGCTCTGTCTGTACGAGTGGCACATTCAAGAACGGTTCTTCATGCGTTTCCTGTCCCTCTTTTTGTAATACATGCAATTCTCTGAGTAATTGCAGCAGTTGTCATGCTACTTTTGTGATTATAAACGGTAGTTGCACATGCAATACAACTGATGGGTATTATTACAATTTAAATACAAGCAGTTGCATCCTGTGCTCTAGTTTGATAGCGGACTGTGCCGTATGTCAAATTAATTCTAGCTTGGTGTCTTGTCAAACTGCATCTCCAGGCTACTATGTGGACCCTGCTAGTAATTTGACATGTAATATATGTCCAACAACTTGCACAACTTGCACGGACGCTTTAACGTGCTCTGGATGTGTTTCAGGATATTCTCTTAATGGCACGACTACGTGCAGTTGCATCAACTGCCCCTCTTGTATAATATTGACTGGCTTGGCTGCCTGCGCTGATTGTAACACTTCTACTAATACCTGCACTCTCTGCATTCCAGGAACTTTTCTTAACATTAGTGATAATACCTGTCCAACTTGCCCAGTGGGATGTGCCACCTGCCTAAGTCTCACCTCTTGTCAATCCTGCCAGCCACCTTTTGTGGCAACTATACCTGCAGGTGGTTGCCAATGCAACAGCTTTATTGGCCAATATTATGATTCAAATACCTCTAGTTGCACCACTTGCAGCACTATATAAGCGAACTGCACATCTTGCAGCAGTGTGAACTATACCACTTCCTGTCTCACTTGCACAACGGGTAATTATCTAAATAATGGTACTTGCATAGTTTGCACCTATCCCTGCACAGCCTGTACTGCAACCGCCATTTGTCAGGCTTGCTCTACTACTTTCACACTCATCAACTCCACATGCTAATGCGATTCTTCCGTCTCATTGTTTTATAATTCCTCTTCCCTCCTCTGCTAACTCTGTTCTTCGATGATAAATAATTGCTTAAGTTGCGTCAATATATCTGGATCTTTATAATGCAGTTCATGTCCATTAGGATACTATATTGACAATACCACTTTTATATGTGATGTCTGCCCAAATAACTGCATTTCCTGCCTCAACAGCTCATTTTGTTAAGGATGTCTTAACACATACGTCATGATCAACAATCTTTGCGTCTGCGATATGGCCAATCAATACTTTTAGACAAATGGTATGTGCACTCCTTGCTATAACTTTGTCAACTACTGTACTAGCTGCGCAATTATACTCGGCAGTGTTAAGTGCTCCAGCTGCCCGAATATGACTTATCTATCGCCTGATCAGCTCAGCTGTCTGCAGTGTCCTGATAATTGTGACATCTGCACCTCGGTTGGGTGTTCGACCTGCAGCTTGGGGTTCAATTATATTGGAGGGATATGTCAATGCATGACGACTTGCTTTAATTATACAACAGCTGACTCGAATTGTATTGATTGTTTTTTAAAAAATTCAGTGGACAATGTAACT